>Ga0182738_1002220_pt1 | contig 23298 bp, 23 predicted proteins | sample eDN5th30CBELigMG_FD_128876 | JGI IMG/M metagenome (GOLD analysis project Ga0182738, IMG submission 128876) | Enriched Miracle-Growth compost microbial communities from Emeryville, California, USA - eDNA 5th pass 30_C BE-Lig MG (version 2)... ...
GCTTCAATTTTTTAATTTCCTAACTTTCTGATTTCTGTGAGACAGACGATTCTTAATTTTTTTTCTTAAAACGCTGTTAAATTGAGTAAAATATCAATGTCAAAAGAAGATGATTCTCCTTTCACGGAAAAACTATTTGTAAAAACAAATCATGAAATTGAGGAAGAAAAATCCTTTTGAAGTTTTTTCTTTTCCTTCCCAAGAAAACATTTGCCATTTTTTTCGCTTTGAAAGGCCTTCCTTTGAGATTTTGTTATTCTCTTTCCATTGAATTTTTTTTCCTCCATGAGAAAGTCTTTGATATCCAGAAAATTCCCAAGTAGATATATAATATATCTCCTATTATAAAATTATCCCTACAAAATTTCTGAAAACGATTTTTCTTTAAAAAAAATGTTTTCTCTCTCTTCTAGATTTTTTTTTTAGATTTCTTTGGGAAGGTTTTTTCTTTTTTTAAAAAAATTTTTGGTTCAGTCGAGACGATGTTGCTATGCTGAAAATCTTATGGTTCATATCATTCCGCTATCACGAGATCAAAGTTTATCAGTTTCTCATTTCTATCATTTCTTCAGACTCGCTTTTCCAAGGAATTTATTTCCATTTAAATGTGAGCTCAATCGTGTAATTATCAAAGATTTTCATTTTTCATTTTATTCACTTTCCCTTCAAGGATTCGGCTGACAAAACAAAATCGTTTGGTTTCTCTTTAAAAAAATATAGTTCCTCAAACTGACTCTGTTCAACAAAGTTTTTCAAAACAAAAGAGCATCTTTCAAATGTAATAACAAAATTCCTTTGAGAATTCATTAAACAAAAAATAACTCTCAATGAGACAGTTCCTAATTCCTATTTCTCTTCCATAATCCTCAGATTTTCATAATAAACGACTGAAGTTTTTACTTTTAATAAATCAATAGTTTATCCGGTTTTTTACCTAATAAAAAATTTCTTGAAATAACATGTGAAGTATTTATTAAGATCTGAGAGCTTACACTTTTTTCAAAGTAAAATCAAAAATGCAAGTTTTCTTTTCAAGAAGAAGACTTTCGAGATTTTTGAAAAATAATTCAATTTCTTTTTGATTGGTGAGACAGCTCATTTCAAAAGACCTTCAATGGGAGAAAAGGAACCCGCACTGAAAGGCAATAAATTTTTTGGATTTAAGTTATTCAGGATTTTTCAGTAAAATGATTTGATTATAGAGCATATAAATGAATTTATTTTCATTATGAGCAAAAGTTAAATCCAATTATATTTATACTTTTCAAGAGCTTTACTTCAAGTATTCTTGAGTGGTAAGAACTTTGGCAAACACAGCTCCTAAAGCAGCCATATAAGCAGCTTGGACATCTACTGACTTAACAACTCTTCCGTTGAATTCAAGGTCTCTTGTTGCACAAGCGTCAGATATAACTTGGCAAGTATACCCTAAATCAAAAGCAGCTCTTGTGGTAGTGTCAATGCACATGTGAGACATTGCGCCAACAATGATCAACTCCTTAATACCGGCCTTTTTCAAGACATTATCGAGATCTGTGTCACGGAAAGAGCTGGGATAGTTCTTTTGAATTAAAGTTTCGGTTTCCTTTGGCTTCACACTGGGATGGATTTCACTGCCTTCAGTATTGGGAAGGAAAAAGGTTGCACCTGGTTGAACTGAGAAGTGTTGAACGTGAATAATAGGCAAGTTGTTTGTTCTGAAGTGTTCAAGGAGTTGTTGAATATTTTTAGCGGCTTCTTCTGTCCCAACTAATTCCATTCTTCCTCCTTTGAAATAATCATTTTGGACATCAACGATCAATAAAGCTTTTTTAGTGTTTTCCATTTGCTTAATAATGTGTTATTTTCAAATTATAATCAAATTATAAACAATTTGAAGCCCAAAACCTAAATAGGAGAAAGGTTGAATAAAGTTTATAATTTCTAAATAATAAATTTAGCTCTGCTCCACTTGGTAAACAAAATATAATTTATTAAGATAATTATATTGCAGTCTGATATTAATAAATAATTTATCAGTGAAAATCAAATTATTACATCTCTTAAATTTTTATTGAGTTGAAAAGTAACTTTCTAAAAGCTGGCGAGAAGGCTGGCCTTTTTCTAGATGATTCCTGAAAACATTCATCCTTACCTATATGTACTGTACTTATTCAAGGCTTTCTTCAAATTGGCTCTAAATTCAAAACATAAATTAAAATCAACAGATTCTGAAACTGACTTTGAGATGTCCGAAGAGAAGGAAAATACATTTTTCAAAGTCGTTGCTCAATCAGATTTCTTTCATTTGCACGAAAATAAAACGTTGACAGGATAATTTGTGCAACACCAGTTGGAAATTTGAATAAAATTTAATAAACAATTAAGTTAGAGAGTTTTTTTTAAATAAAATTTATTTTCTTTTTTGAAGATCAAATTCTATTGTCTTCAAAAAAATCTGAAGTAAAAGTTTTTAAGGAAAGATATTTCTTTTGATTTTTCACATCAAAGAGGAAACGGATTTTGGCTCGTCCTCTCGTTTTTTTATCCACTGTCCCTTTCTGAAAAGTCTTTATTTGAAGCTAATTCTTCAGTACTATTATTTCCAGGCTATTTTCTTATCTTACCATAAATCACCTTGATTCACTTTGGCAAAAATTCCAGAATTCTCGATTTCCTTCTTCTTCTTTCTCTTTTATTGAAATTATACGAACATAATCCAGACAAATCATGAGATTCCTACTTCTGAAATTTCCAACCTACTCTTTTTTTCAAATATTTAGTTTTTGCGGGATCTGAAATCAAACATAAATTGAAAGTTTTTAAAGCAATAATTCTTATGAACATGAAATCTTTTTACAGTTGAGTAAAATTCTCTTTTTCACAAATTACAATTTTTCAAACTGAAATGGGATTGGACATCAAAGAAATTAGAATAAGATATTCCAGTGGCCTAAGCTTCGTCCGGGGGTCTTTGGGCTTGAAAATTATGGATATATTTTCTTTCTGCATCAAGCAAATAATTTACAAAATTTTTTCTTTCGCCTTTTTTATACACTCTCCTGAACCACAAAGTCAGAATGACACTTGCTATCAACGCACCAATATAACAGAAGAAAGACGATCCAAAACGATCCCCTAGAGCTTTTTTCGAGTTCTTATTAATGAATGTTGCAGATGCGAAAAGCCAATACAATAAGGAGCCTGTATAGAAAAAGAGAGTAGAGTATAAAATTGTGAGTATACTGAACCCTTTCAGTCTGCTGAGATTTCGGCGGTAAGAAAGTTTAGCCAATTGATAAATATAGACGGAGTGAATAAGAATCCCGAGCAAAGTTGCTATGCATCCAATCAATCCGCTATAAGTATAAGAAGCCACGACAGAACATAAATTTGAAGGATCATCTAAGGTTAGTTGACCATCCTTACAGCCATTCCAATAGAACTTTAATAAGAAATGAAAGTAAACTGTTACTTCAGCTTCTGAGCAAAATTGAGATGCAGTTTGAAGTTCTGACAAGCTATTGCATTCCTTTTTGATGAAAAGAAAGTTTGACCAATAATCATATTTTTGCGTCTCAACCATGAGGAACCAATTCAAGTTTGGGTAAGTTGAAATAAATGCTAATAAAGGAAAGATATTGAGAATCAGGATCATGAAAAGTGTGTTGAATGTTATATTGACTTTAGCCTGTCGATCTTGCATAAGAATTTTAAATGCTGTTGAATTCTCCATCGGAACAGTCGAAACTTGCATTGCAGAGTTTGACGTCTTTCCTCTTTGATCATCTACTTCGAGAGAAACAGGATCTCTCTTGATTTTTTGGCTTTCCAAGAGATAATCGTTCATTCAAAATGGGATTTTTCAAATGATGTCTAGACAAAATTATAATTTTTGCCACAAAGAAAAAAAAACTTCTTAATTCATGCCTCTATCTCTTCATTGAAGCGAAAACTCATGCTTTCAGCAAACTACCCTTGCAGAATAAATCAATAATTTGGGTTGTTTGATGATAAAAAGTAAATTTTTGGAGACAGAAAAAAAAAAGAAGTTTAATGAAGCGCTTTTTCTTCAAAAAAAAAACCAAGGAGAGCTTTCCTTTGAAGTAAGTTTTTTATCACCTGTTCCCTCAATTTCTCAAAACTAAGATAGACCTCCCGAAGTATCAATTTTGTTGTTCCGGAACTTTGCAAGAACAATTTTAATTTTTCCTCATCTCATAGTGTTCTATTCTCTCATAGAGCGCCTCTTTTTATAATTTGGTCAAAATAATTATGTCCAATTTTAAAAAAGCTAGTTTAATTCTTCCAATCCTCAGTTAATTTTCATATTTATTTTCCTCCAAATCATGAGTCGGAGCTAGATATTAAATATTGTCGAATAAACCTGACCACCTTGAGCTTTAAAAACTCCATATTAAAAATCTTTTAGATTTATTCTAAAATTTCACTTGAGGAAAAGAAAAACTCATATCTTGAGCAATCGATCAATTTCGATCCTTAAACTATTGTAATATTAATTCTTTCTCTTTCGAAGCAGTCTTAGAGAATGGGACTTCTCAACTCAGTTTATTTTCAAGAGTAAGCCATCATCTATACACAAAATTAATTTTCAGTCATAATGATGCTGACTAAAGTTTTAGTTCGTCTCAAACGTGAGTCACACCCATTCTTTTGCATACATTTCTCCCTCCAATCTATCTCTCAAAAAACTGCAAATTGGACATCCAAGAAGCCTTTAAGGATGAGAAGACATCTCAAGAAAAGCCTTCATAAGGATAGTTATTAGCATCTTTCTTTTTTGATTCAATTTCAACGTCTTTGCGTTAATTAAACAGTAAATCCCTCCAAGTTCCGCTCAACCAAATTTCCTCTCCTACCCGTCTTATTGAAAAACCAAATTTGCAATTTGAGTTAACCTCCCAGCGCCTTGAAATTTAAAATGTCATCATGTTTCTGCTCTTTTAAATCTCAATTGGTCTCGTAGTTTTGAAGAAAACCATCTAAATGCGTCCCATATCCAAGAGGAAGCCTCCCTGAAAGGAATCGAAGGAACTTCAGCAAATAGACCCAACCTCTTTGAGGCGAGCGCAGGTACTCAACGCTAAAATATCAAGGGAAATTAGACCTATTACCCGGTAGATTATTTCTAGGCGCGAAATTTTCAATTGATATAAACTCGATTCGATTTTTGATTTTCAAATTGAAATTATTATTTCATTTTTTACAGCAAATCTCAGCAAAGATGAACAGAGGAATCAGAAAGTTTGCAACCCCTAAATCAATCCATTTTTCCAGAGGTGATATCGACCAAAGCCCCACTCTTGGATCTCCTATCAAAAGCTTGAACTCACTCGAAGAAGTAGATAATAACCAAGGACCTTTTTATCGACTTCCTGCTCAAACTCAAATCAATGTTGAGGCTTCAAAGTCTACTTCCCAGATTGATAACGAAGGAAATCGATATGTTCAGTCTCTCATTGATATTAGAGAAAGAAAATCTATCAAGGTTGCTCCAGTTCATACGATTAAAAAGTACTCTATTCAAGAGCGAATTCGCCAAGTACAACATGGAAGCAATATTACTAATTGTCTCTCCAACCCTCAGCAATATCCACTAACTCAAGATCAAAATGAACTTGTCGATTTCAACTTGAAAAATAATTACAAAAAACTCGACGATGGTAGCCTTGAAGTCACCAACAAAGAATTGCTCAAAAAGCAAAAGCAAGTCTTGGGATTCTTGATCAAACAATTTGGAAGCGCCATCATGTCAGGAAAGTCAATTATGACTATATCTCTACCAGTCAGTGTTTTTGAGCCAAGATCACTCTTAGAAAGACTTGCTGATACTTTTGTCTATGCGCCTGTATTCTTGGAAAAAGCAGGCACAATTAATTACACTTTTGAACAATTCAAACTTGCGTTTACCTTCTACTTGTCAACTCTCATTGCTGATTTGACTCCCGAAAAGCCCTTCAACCCCATCTTGGGTGAAACTTTTCAAGGAGTTGTAGGAGGCTGCCCCATTTATATTGAACAAATTTCTCATCACCCTCCTATTGCTGCCTTTCAAATGTATGGCAAAAATTTCAGAATAGAGGGAACATTTGAATTCCATGCTGCAATTGGCACAAATTCCGTCAAGTGTAGAAAAATCGGAGAATTCAAAGTGAGCTTTAAAAATACTGGTACAATTATTCAAGTCCAGTTCCCAATCGGTCTGATGAGTGGAACCGCCTTCGGCAAAAGAACTTTCCAATATCAAAAGAAACTTCAAGTTTATGATCTCACAAATCATTACTATTGTGAGGTTGATTTCGAAAAGAGCGAGTCTTCGAAGAAAAGAAAGGAAATTCCAGGATATTTCTCAACAAATATTTTCAAGTTTAACGATCGATTCCTCGCGAAAATACAGCAAGAGGGAAAGAAAAAGGATTGTGAGCTCAAGTTTAAAGAGAAAGATCATGCCCTCACCAAACTTGATAAAGTTGAAGGAAGCTGGCTTGGTAGTCTCACTATCAATGATGCCTTGTACTGGTCATATGATCAGCATGTTCCTCCCAAGCTTGAATACTTCGAAAATCCCCTTCCTTCTGACTCCAACTTCCGTTTAGACATCCTTCATTTAAAAACAGGCGATGAACTCAAATCGCAAGATAAAAAGGTTGCTTATGAAGATGTTCAAAGAAAGGATCAGAAACTCAGAGAACAATTTTTGCAAAAGAAACTTAAATAATTAATTTATCCTTATATTTTTATATATTAATTCAAAAGTCTTGAATAAAATTTTCTTGTAAAAAAATAATTCATTCATCTCTTCATGTTTACTCCTACTTTTTTCGTAGCATGGAAAAGATTTTTTGTCTGTATAAATTTTTGTTCATTAACTTCAAACGATTCAAATTATCTCTTTATTAATACAAATTTTTCCAAACTTTTTAATTACAAAGATATTATATGATTTTGCCAATAGCAAACGATTCAAAACCTATATTCTTCATTTCTGTTAAATTCAATATATTTCTTCCATCAAACAAAAATGCGGGTTTTTTCATGTTTTCGAAGAGTTTTGCATAGTCGAAACTTCCAAACCTTTGATTTTGCATTTAATTTAGTGAACTGAAGAAAAGTATACTCGTCCCATTCAGTCAAAATTATAATAGCATGTGCCAAATTGCTTGATTCATAAGGATCCTTGTGCCAAATGACTCTCTGTTCGTAGTCACTCTGCCAATAGTTCAGCAATTTCATCTGTAAAGTAAACTACTCCTTCTTTAAAATTTTTCCATTCAAAAAGTTTTTACATCATTTCTTTCAGCTTTTGGGTCATAAATATTTAACACTGCACCCTCTTGAAGCAAGTTGTGTGTCACTTCTCTATTTGAGATCAGATTTGGTTAGAGCCAATATTTTACAATGCTGCACTTCCTCTTACATCTCTTGTGTTTTTTTTGAAAGCCACTCCCAAAATACTCATTGTCTTATTGTATAAATTATGAAACATTTTGGTGATCTTGGGAGATTTGTGACAAAAAAGAAATTTTCAAAAACAATTACGATCAAATCGCTAAAGCGCTTTTTTTGAAATTCATTGATTTGAATAACCCATTTCCAATATTCTGCAACCTCATTTAGGCCAAGTGATTCACATAAATAGACCAAATGCAAAACATCCTTCAAAAATTATGGAAGAGATCAAAAGCCTTTCTACTTTGTTTAAACAGGAACCACCAAAACCAACAGAAGGCTTTAAAAATTTATTCCCAATCCTTGAGTCAGATCCGATGAGAAGGCCAACTAATTTGAGATTAAGAAATCAAAAACATTCTTCTAAGTGAACCTTCTTCAATATCAGCTCCTGTTTTTTCACAGATTGCTGCAATACTATTTATTGATGATATTCTTTGAGCGAGAAAGGCATTTGAAACAAGTTTTCCAAGCTCACTCGAAAATATGTTTGGAGTAAATATTCTATCTTCTTGAACCCAATTCATATAGAGTTTTTTAAGGATTTCAACTCCCTTTGAACTATTTGGTAGATTTTCACCTGAAACTTGGTTAACACCATATTTTTCACCAATGTTTCTTACTTCCAATTATTATTCGGTCAGGGCTTAAAAGATCATTTATTGCAGACCCTTTGAACTTTAGTTGAAAACAGTTTGGTTTGATTATTACTACCTTCAGCTAAAAACTCGGGATTTGACACCACTATTAATTTGTCTTTATTTTCAGGGTATTGAGTTTGGTTATCACAAAATATCTGTCGAACCCACTCGCATGTCCGAACTGGCAAAGTTGATTTTTCAACAAGAATTAAATCTTCTTTTAATGGCGATTGCGAAACTATCTCAACGACCTCTCGAAGAGCAGTTTCAAAGTATTTTGTGTCACAAGCTTTCTTTTCTCCTTTGCCAGTTGCTTTTGTTGGGGTGTTCACTGCAATAAATATAATATTTGTGTTTTCAAGTGTCATTTTCAGATCTGAAGTAAAAAATAAAGAGGTTCCAAGGTTTCTCTATTCTGATTATTCAAAAAACTTGGAAGTTGCGAACCTGGATAATTTCACGGAGACCAAGTTCAAATACTGGAATATCATCTGAATTCCATCTTTCAATCAGATCTTTGTTACTATCGTAAACATAGACCTAAATTCTAAGTTAAGATTAGGAGATGGCAAAACCTTTATTCCTGGACATTTTTCTGCAAGGACTGCCATTGTGGGTCCTCCTACATATCCTGCTCCAATACAGGCTACTTTTAAATTGTTAAGCATTCAGACTTCTTAATAAAAATTTGTGTTAAAATTTAAATTAATCCAAATCTCAACTTTAGCGGGTTTTTTCAAAATTATAATAGATGAAGAAGAAATTACTTTTGATTTTTCAACACCTTGACTTCTTAACCCTCAAGGAGAAAAAAGTTTTTTTTTTCAAAGTCAAAGTTTCATTATTCTCATTCATAATTTCAAAACTATTTTGGGATTGACAAAAAAGAACAAACTGCAAAGAAACGATTTTTTTTCAAGCAGGAATTTTTTGAAAAAATTTTCTCAGACAAGTCAGGAAATTAAAAGTAAATGAAAATGCGCTTTTTGAGAGCCAAAAAATTTTCCCTCAATCAAACATCCATTTTTTTGAGAATTATTTCTTCCAAGAAATTTTCGATCTGAAAAATATTCTAACAAAAACTCCTTGAATTCTGTTTCCGGACTGTTGAAAATTCTTTCCTGTATGTCTTGCTTGCTCATTTCTTGATTTGAAAAACAATAGTTTCTTCTCATATCGTTAGTTTTAATCATAATATTTCTTGAAAATTCTGAGGAAAAAATATCTGTCTTGAAAATTCAAATTCCTAAACTGAAATTCTTTTGATTCAATTTTCCAATAAGACAATAAACTCAGCTATTTTCTGAAGGGAAACTATTTGGCTTCAATGCCCTGAAGGTGTTTGAGAAGATTATTAATATAGCTCAGTATAACGCATTTATAGTATATTGACATTAGCATTTTACTTTACTTGAAATAACCCCTAAACTGTTTTTGAATCCATGAATTCACGGAGGGAAATTAAAAAAATAAATCCGGTTCTTTGAAAGCAGAGAACACCAACCTCTTTGAAAAATGACATGACTTCACAGGTGACACCAACCAGTTCAAAAACAGAAAAGGGCAAAATGAAACTTCAGTTAGCTAATCAACCCTTTCATTCAGTCCTGATAAAATTTAATTTATTATAAATCACTCAAACAACCTATGGAACCTTTATCTGACCCTAATAAAGATCGAGTTGTCAAGTCAGTGAGGCCTCCACCACATCGTCCTCTGGCCAAGAATTTGATGTATCCTGACAAATTAAAGAATAAACCCGATTGGAAAGCAGTGAGAGACCATCTTCAGAAAGAAGGCAGGATCGCAAAAGAAGATTTGGTGAAACTTGTCAATGACGCCAACAAACTCTTTAGAAATGAGGGAAACCTCCTTTACCTTCAAGACCCTCTCACTGTTGTCGGTGATATTCATGGTCAATATTATGATGCTTTAAAACTCCTGGAAATTGGTGGTAATCCGGAAAAAAGAAAGTATTTATTCCTTGGTGACTTTGTTGACAGAGGGGCCTTTTCAGTGGAAGTCTTGATTCTTCTCTATTCCCTGAAACTCAACCATCCTGATACGATCTTTATGCTCCGTGGAAATCATGAATGTAGACAAATGACAACCTTCTTCAATTTCAGAACAGAATGCCTCTACAAATATGACCAAGATATTTATGACCTATTCATGGACTCCTTTGATTTGATGCCTTTAGCTTGTGTTATAAATGGCAAGTTCCTTGCCTTGCACGGAGGAATCTCTCCTGAACTTAAGACTCTTGATGATATAAACAAAATTGATCGTTTCAAGGAGCCTCCCAAACAAGGTATCTTTTGTGATCTTCTCTGGTCAGACCCTGTGGATAATGAGGAAGGCACTTGCGAAAATATATTCAAGACCAATAACATTCGTGGCTGTTCCTACTTCTTTGGAAATGATGCTGTTACAAAATTCCTAACTCGAAACAACTTGTTGTGTCTTATCAGAGCTCACGAGGCACAAATTGAAGGTTTTAAAATGCATACATGGACTAAAAAAGCAGATTTCCCTGCTGTCATTACAGTGTTTTCTGCCCCGAATTATTGTGATGTTTATAACAATAAAGGGGCAATAATCACTTTTGAAAACAGCACTCTCAATATACAGCAGTTCAATTATACTCCTCATCCATACATTCTCCCGAATTTTATGGATATATTTTCTTGGTCCCTTCCGTTTGTAAGTGAAAAAACCACAGAAATGCTTTTCCATCTCGTTAAAGTTCGAGAAGGTGAAAGTGACGATGATGACGACGACGATGATGATGACGATATGGGAGATATTCCAAATGAGCACAATCATAACATTGGCTCTGCCAAATTACAGCAAAGAGGAGAAATTCTGAGAAACAAAATCAAATTCGTCTCCAAGATGCTCAAACTCAAGAAGAGTGTCAGAGAGGAAAATGAGACGATTATAGCAAGTAAAATCATGTCGACCGATAATAGAATACCAACCTCAATTCTCACCAAAGGAGGAACTGCGAGAACTAATTCCTTCGATACCGCCAAAAAGGCAGATCTCATGAATGAAAAAATGCCTGGACTTTAGGATCTTTAAAAATCCAATCTTGTTTATTATTCCTCATTCTCTTTTCACATTTCTCTCTAAGATTACCTTTTTGCGCTTGTATTTCATTATTATCATTTGTAAAGAAAGAAGATCAGATGATCTCTTTCTGAAGTATTCAGGAAAAAAAAATCTATTGATTCAAGCCGATCAAGACAGCATGTTGAAAGTATTTGAAAATAATATCTAGATTCTATATAACATGTAAATCTAATTCAATTAACCCAATTCAATTCAATCATCTCGAGAGAGAATTTTTTTTTAACTGACCGAAATTCAATAGATTATTGAATAGGGCTTTACAAAAAAATTTCCCTAAATTTTCTTTATAACTGAAATTATGTACTGATTGATCGATTAATTATTATAGAATAGGAGAAAGTTTTACAAAATTAAAAAGTTAACAGTTTTAGTAAGGTCAAAATGAATGACAGAACAGTCGCTTGGAGGAATAAGCCGACCCAGGATATTAAAGATATCTTAGAAGAGGCACAGCAACTTAAACTTTACCTCCTTCAAGAAACAGGGCCAACTTCATTTGTCTTTAAGGATGAAAATGAAAACAAACTGAGAGTCTCGATTGGTCGAGAAGTTATCTGTTCATGCAGTCCAAGCAGAAAAGATCATTGTATACATACCCTATACACTTTGCTCAAAGTGTTTAAAATAGCTTCTGAAAATCCACTCTTATGGCAAGGCTCGTATATTGATTCTGAAGTTGCTGATTTGATCAGATTGAGGTATAACCCCCAAACAACTCAACCAAAAAAAGTTGGGAATTTTCTTAAAAGAAGCACAAAGCCAAAGCTCAAAACCAACACAGCCGGTCAACAGAGACAGAATTTGGGTGATGATGACATCTGCCCAATCTGCCATGAGGATATGAAAGAAGAGGAAGGAACAACCTTCTGTAAAAAAGGGTGCGGAAATAATTTTCATTTCAAGTGTATAATGATCTGGGCACAACACAGACACAATATTGGAGACCTTATCTCTTGTCCAATGTGCCGATGTGATTGGGGAGACCGAGCTTATGAGAATTTAGTCAGAGAGTTTGAAGAATTTGAGTCTCGTTTTATTCTGCATAAAGGACATAAATGTGGTGCATGCAAAAATACCACTCAAAAATTCATCAAAGGGAAATTACTTCACTGTGTCTACTGTGAAAATTTTGAACTTTGTGAAAAATGTTTCTCAGGCTTTGAACATTATGAACATAATCGATATTTAATGAAGGACAACATCAATGATGAATGGAGGCCAGCTCCTAATCGAGAACAAATTGTTTGGAATCAAAGAAATAAAGATGAACTTGATGAACTCATCCCCAACTTTCAAGAAAATCCATTATCTGAAAAAGAAATTGCATTACAAACTTTCATCATTTCATGCTTCTCGAATGTGACAAATGATATACACAATAACAACGCAATCCATGGAGGCTTAGGTGCACTGTCAATCATTGGCCATGATATGAGAAAAAACTGCAGTTATTGCCATTCGGACAGCATAAAGTTTTCAAAGCTGAAAAGAATTGCTTGTGGCCATGTTATCCACAGTAAGTGCCTTCTTGAAATGGCGAAAAGCAACGTTTTCAAATGCCCTGAAGAAGGATTTGAGTTCTTGAAAGGGTACCGTACTGCCTTCCAAAACTCAAACAAGGTGCCAAATACCACTCCTGCACCCAAACAAAAATCTCAGCCACTTGAAGAATCGAAGAAATCAAACATCACCAACCATCCTTCTGGAAAGCCTCCGAGAAATCGATCCACTCAGATCCCAAAAAAGCTTGCGCCCCTTGAATTAGATATCAAAGGGAAAAAGCTAGCTGATGGAAATGAAAATAATGATGAGGCCTCTTCTGATTTTATCATTGATTCAATTCGAGTCTATAAATCGCAAGCCACAGTAACTCGCCAGATCAACAAAAAACATCTCATGCCTCTCCAAAAGAAGCCTAAAGATGATCAGCAACTCCCTCTTTTAGCTGGAATACAAGGAATCAACCTTGTGAGAGAAACAAAAACTACAAATCAAAACAATTCACGCCAACCGATGCAGGGTGATTCCCCAAGCAGTCTCATTGATATGAACCGGAAATCCCACACCCCAATTAATAATTTTAGAATATCCTCAAATCCTATCAAAGTGCTTCCAAGACAACCTCGCAAAGCTCCAATGAAAATGTCGACTGAAACTCTTCAAATTAATGCTCAACAAATTTTCAATCATGAATAATTTTTTTTCTGGCTCTAGAAATATTTTTCATGATTTTTTATTTTTATATTTTATGTTCTCATAGTTTTAGCTAAAAAGCATTTTTCATTAAAAAAAATAAAAGAAAGTTTATTTTTCAAATCAAATTTTCTCTCAAAACAATCCCAGGGTTATAAGTTGGATTTAAAGTTATATTCTTCTTTCAAATTAAATAAATATGCATCGATCATTGCAATATCATGTGGATTCTTGTCTTTTTTGATTACTTCAGACAAGTCTCCTAAAATGTTCTCTGTTAATTTATTTTTTGAAAACAACTTCACTTCAGATGCAAGCAATAGTGACAAAGCCCATCCTTGAAAATCTTCGAGGGGAATTTTTTTCAGAGCTTGATTGACATTCTCTTCTTCTGCCAAAGAGCAGATCTCATTTTTCACTTTCTGATAAAACTCAACATCGTTATGCTCACTTGCTGCGCTCAGTAAAAGAGTTTGAGACCAGAGTTTATCGTTTGTAGAACTCATTTTGGGAATAGTTGCAATTAAACTGTCTTTTTGAGTATCATAATATGGCTTATCGAGACAGAAATACCCGCGAGCCCAAACATCATAACTATCCTCACTATCAGACTTTTGATTCAGGTAATCTTTGACAAGACTAAAATAAAGCATATCCATATCAGGTTTTATCCCAGCAAGCTTATTGGAATAATTGATGCGTCCGTACAGCCAAGAGATATAACCACTAATCCCTTGTTGCTGGCTTCGTTCCACAGAAAGCTGGTTCAGCATCTTCTGCTTGATCAACTTATTTTCAAGTCTTAGCTGCTTGACCTTCAAAGCACTCACTAGCAGAGGAATTGAGTAGTCATAAGCCTTCTCTAAACCTCCTTTCACAGCTTCCTCGATATAAAAATAATACTTCATTTTTTTAAATAATTTAATCAAAGATCAGAAACTCCAAAACATACTTCCAAGATACTCTCCATCTCTTTGTTGCTGCTATTCTCAACTCTCTCATCTTCAACAAATAGGGATTATCAAAAATTTTCCCCTTGACGGAAATTCATTAAAATCAATCAAAATTTTTAGAACCACACTCAGATTTTTAAACCTTTTTCTTTGTTTCCAAGCGAAAATCATGACAATCCCAATGAGAAATTGTGAAATTTACCATCAACAAAAATGTTAATTTCCCCCACGTAATCACAGAATTAATTTTATTTCGTCAACAATCAATTTTCTATTTTCCGAAAAGTAACAAAAAGAAGCGAACAGACATTCCCAGGAACTCCAAATGTTTTTTCACAAAGAGTTTAATTCAAAAACTAGAGGACCTAAATTTCTGATGATTAATAGCAAAGTTGAATCTGAATTTAAAGTTACTAGTTAAACCAGTTGAAGACTAAGAGTTTAAATTAATCGAAATTCCAAGTACGTACGCTCAATTAATTGATTGAGTCTAAGTTTGAAGCTGATTTTTGTAAAATCAATTTAATAGTTACTAGTTTGAACCAAAGTCTAAAAAAACCCAAAGCTTACCAGTATGTACTCAGATAACTCCAACTCCAGAAGCTCTTTCTTTGATGATGATGACTTAAGCGTCCTTTTTGAGTTCCTCAAACCAAACAAAAATCATCAAAAAGACTTGAATCTCCCACCAATCCTCAGTAGCACTTTCTCGGTTAAAAGTGATCGTGCTGGCTTTTATCAGCAAGGCTTGTATGTTCTTCACAACAGAACTCTCGCATACTATAAGGTTTGCCTTTGTTCTGCTTTCCACTTACGCGTTTTAGAACAATTCTTCACCTCAACCAGAAGGGGTATTAAACCTTGCTCACGCTCGACTCACACCATTTGCTTTCAATATGGATACTGTGAATTACGGGTTTTCAGTCACCAAAAACGGAGCCAAGTATGATTTCCACACAGACGACCAACAAACTGCTGATGACTGGATCAATGCTCTCAAAAGCGTCTGCGTCCTGACCAACTTCCATGATGAATATAAAGCCTTAAAGATGATTGGCAAAGGAAGTTTTGCCAAGGTTAAAAAAAAACTTGGTTATCGAAATCTCAACCCTTTCTAGGTTTATTTGGTTGAATCTAAAACCAACTTGAAAAATTTTGCCGTCAAAGCTTTCACTAAAGAAAGCATCATTTCTTCCAACAAAGGAAATGCTAAAGTAATCCATTATTTTTCCCATCTATTTATTTATCTCTCTTAGCCTTCAATGATCAATGAAATCGACATTATGAGAGCCCTTGACCATGAAAATGTTATTAAGCTTTATGAAGTTTTTGAGACAGAAAAATCAATCTATTTGGTTCTGGAATTAATCCAAGGAAAGTCTCTTCAAGAGATTCTCAAAAAGGGAATGTTTAAGGACAATGAAGCAAGAATCACCAATGTTATCTCCTCAATAATTGAAGCACTTGCCTATTTGGCCTCAAAGGGCGTTATGCATAGAGACTTGAAACCTGATAATATTCTTTTGGACAAAGGAGATAAAGTCAAAATTGTTGACTTTGGTCTCGCCACTTTCATTGACCTTCCAGAATACATCTTTAAAAAGTGTGGAACCCCTGGATATATTGCCCCAGAAGTTTTTAAATATGACCAAAAGCTCGTTACTACAGCATACGATCACCACTGTGATGTTTTCAGCTCAGGATGCATCTTATACTATATGTTTAATCTCACTCTCTTTTTCGAGACTAATAAATGCATAGGATTTTTGGCACACCATTCTTTGATGGCGCTAATGCTTCTGAAATTCTCAAATCAAATAGAAGATTCGCTGCAGAATTTAATGCTATCAATAATGTCAAACAAGAAATCAAAAATCCTTCCTCTAAAATCTCTAAAGAAGGTATTGAAATTTGAAATTTCCCAGTTAACCTTCTATATTAGCTTTGGATTTGCTCTTGAAATTACTTGAATTTGATCATAGAAAAAGACCTTCAGCAGCAGAATCTCTCAATCATTCTTATCTCTTTGCTGTTGTCCAACAAAAGTTCTCTGGTTCCTACAATTTCTATGAGTAAGGTCTTTTCCAATTCACCCATTCTCATATTCATCACTAGGAGTGGTGGTGTTTCACCAACAATTAGAGATAAGAGAGGATCTCTGATCCAAGACTTTAAGTCTCTTCAAAGCAAAGAAACACTCCCCAATAATACCCAAAGATTTGCTGAAAAAGATTCATTGTATTTGGATCTTGGTAAACCTGAAATCAATGGAAAAGTCGATACTCTTACAAATGGCTCTGCCAACAACTCCCTCCTTCTGTTCAGAGCAGATAGTTTCAACGGAAATAGCCCAAAATCCACCTCTCCCTTCTCAAAGGGAACTCCCCAAACCAGCAGTTTCAGAGTATATGCTAATGGCGGAGGATCCCCAACTGTCGGAGGAAACCAAACTGTCCTCAAAGCTGCTATTCACAGAAACATACAAAACAATAATGAAGAAGAATATAAGCCAAACGGTTTCATCAAATTGCAAGAAGTCAAGCATGAAAGAAGAAATAGTGATAATGTGACCACTAATTCCTTCAAACCCACTTTTGTCCATGAAGACCATGCTCATAGTGATGAAATGGATGATGTTTCCCAAGAAAATCCTCAAATATACAAAAATCTTGAAAAATTAAAATCAGAATTCCAACCAAAGCATCCTAGCAAATTGGTCGAACCCAGTTCTGCAAGACTTGGATATAGCTCATTTGGAAAAAACTATTAAATTTCTTTTGAATTTTTTTTCCTCTCTTTAAATGTAAATAAGAGTCTTTGTGTGTGAAATATATTTAACTATATATCACTCCATATAATTAATTCAATTCAATTTAGTTACTGCTAGTATCTATCAACAGTATTTTCATTCTATCGTTCATTCAACACTTTTTTTAATATTCCCAAAGAAAACACCTACCTTCTCAAAATGATAAAACCGATGAAAATCAAGGACGAAAAAGATTTTTCCTTGGGACAGAGATGGAATTAGTCTGTTGAGATGTAACTTGAAAACTAAAATATAAAATTTTCATTAAACTCTTCAGATTAAAAAATCCATTCTTCAAAACAAAAATGGCAACCGGCTCACCAGATTTACTTCGTACCACACTTGTTTTCAAGCTAATTGGAAAGCAAGTCCAAGATATCATTCACGCTGAACAAGCACCATTTGACCTCTTTGAGCAAGTCAAGGCTGGAAGACTAACAGACATTGATGAAGAAATTCAGCGAAGACAAAAGAGGTCCACCCACGCAGAAACGCAAAAGTACGTCAATCAACAAGACAGTGAAGGCAAAACCCCCTTATTCTATGCTTGGTAAACTTGTTAAAATTCTGCTTTACTTATCCGTTTTATTTTAGTTTCTATAATTATCAAAATATTGTCCTTTATTTGCTCACAAAAGGTGCTGATCCTTTTATCCTGGACAAACAAGGCAGAAACATTTTCTCCATCTTGGCCTTCAAAGGACTTACTGACATCATCAATATCGTCAAAAATTTCTATCGTCACACTATTCGCAAAAATTGCCTTACCATTCTCAAAAAAGCCAAAAAGACCTACAGCTTCTTGAAATCAGACATCCAAAAAGGTCAACTTGTTTCTCCTGACCAAACTCTTCCTTCTGTCCAAGCAAACTTTAAAAAGTTTTTGCCAATTGTCGAAAAGACCTTCAAGCAAAGCTACCTTGATCAGCTGGAACTCTTCCAGCAAAAAGCCATCTGTGGAGTTGATGAATTAAATAGAAACCCACTCCATTATTCATCAATGGCCAAATATACGAGATGCGGTCTGGCTTCCAAGTTCCTTTTGATGAATGAGTATGACAAAATTGAAGGTTATCAAGAATTTGAAGCTTTATGGGATGAACTTCAATTACTCGAATTAACTGCTGAAAAAAGAGAAGAAACTAAATCTGCCTTACAAGTCCTCGATTGTAAATAGTTCAGACTTATTTCGGTTGGTTTAATTATTTAGTGATTAGAAACATTTTGAGTGAAGATGTTTTTGATGGTTTAGTCAAGGATTATAAGAAAAATATCAGACAAATCCAAAGAAAAGTTATTAATGCTCAAGATAATGATGGCTATACTCCGATGCATCTTGCTTCATTTTATGGAGACTTTTTGTCTGTCCAGTTTTTGCTCAGATTAGGCGGTGATGAACATATCAAAGATATTAAAGATAACAAGCCCGTCATTGATTATGCATCCAACAACCAAGTCAGAAGAGTCCTGCTTGATCTTAAAGAAGCTGCTAGAAGAGGAGATGTCCAATCTTTCGACACTTTATTGAATTCAGAAGATAAAAATAAAATTGATGACAGAACGACCATCATGTCTATTGCTCCTATCCATAATGTAACCTTCCTCTCTGGAAATAATCTTACTCAACTCATAGGCTGTCCAACATGTTTGTAAAACTAAAAATCAATCAATTTTAGATTTGATTATTAAATGTGGAGCTAATCTTGATGTAAGTGATGGAAGTGGATGGACCCCTCTTCATCATGCTTGTCAAAACGGAGATCTTGAAACTGTCAAGAATCTCGTTGCAAATGAGGCCAATATCCATGCCTTTTCGAACAAACATCTTTATCCACTTCATATTGCAGCTTTGAATAACCATGCCCATCTGATCACATTCCTTGCTGAAAATGGCGCTGATTTAGAATGTCAAAACGATGAACAGTGCACTCCTCTTCTTCTTGCAGCCAAGAAAGGCCATATCGAGTCAGTCAAAACTCTTCTTGATTTAGGAGCAGATATTTACGCTCTCGATATCAGAAAATGGAATGCTTTACATTATGCCTCCTATAACAGTTTTGAACTCCAATTAAAAATTCCTTAAATTCTATGTAGGTCATGCTAAAACTGTCAATCTCCTTTGCAAGTATGACTCTGACTTTGAGAGATTAAGGGAGATGTTGAATTCTCAAGGAAAAACTCCTAAAGAAATCGCTTCTTCTGAAACTGTCAAATTCCAATTCCACAGTATTAAAATTAGTCTACAGGATAATAAATAAACTCTTTTAGCTATCTGGAAAGCTGCATATGATGGCAATTTAGATGTTCTTAGAAGACTCCACAGATTTGGTGAAGATATCAATGCTCAAACACCAATTTACAAATTTACCCCTCTTATTCTCGTACTCACTCCCTGATTTTTCCTCCTAACGGAAATTTAGGCAACTCAAAGACATCATATTTTGGTTGTCAAATATCTTCTTGACAATGGTGCTCGCAGAGAGCTTCAAGATGAGTATCATAAAAATGCTTATGAATACTCTGTTGAAGCCTTAAAACTCATCAAATTCGATAAAGGTACTTTAGTTTTAATACTTGATTTCTTAATAAAATTGATAGAAAAGAGAAAAATTATTGACCCTACTAAAGCCACTAAAAATGAATTCTTCTTTACCAGTAATTTCTCTCTCAAAAGTTTTAAACTAAATTCTTTTTAGGAAGCGGCAAAAAAGAATACTATCCTGATCTCCCAGCAAAGATAGAAAAAACTTATAAACTCTTCCTCTAAACTTTTTTTTCTGTTTATTATGAAAAAATTCTATTATGAAAAATTTTACATACCGGAACCAAATTCATAACAAAAAACTCACTTTTTATTTCCACACATTTCACCTCTAATTTTCAAAAAAAAAACTGTTCTCATTCCCCTTGAATTCAACAAAAACTATGAACAGTTGTGATTTTAACAAGAATGTAGAAAAATTTACTCAATGAGAAATCAGAAAAATATCCTGAAATCAAACAATCAATTTACTTGTTTTGCCTAATTCAATAGAATTTCGTTCTGTCGCATTGTTGCATTGTGAATCCTTAATCTTATTTTTCATTTTAATAATAAATTTAAAATTAAATTCTGAGCGTAGAAAAAGTACTCTCTTATCTTCAATAAAATGTTCGTGTACCTTCCTAAAGGAGAAGAAATCAAAGAACAAAAGCAAGTCAGATCCAAGCTTCTTAAAAACCTCGGTACCTTTTCTTTCCATTCCTTCTTTTCTTTCACGTTTTGGCAAAAACAAACTCACCTTTCATAGGAGTCGCAGCTGCTTTATTCTTGGTCATCAAGGGCCTCGGTATCTATTACAGACCCAAGTTGGGAAAATAAATAAGCCAGTATCCTCAGCATATTCATTCATATTCTGTATTTTCACGTAATATCATAACTCATTGAAGCAAAGTTGATACTTCCTTTGTAAAGTTTTGCTAAATAATCTGTGGAGTCAACGATGTGAAAATGCTTTACATGTTTTAAAGGATGAATATTCCATTGTATCACCCAAAAAATAAACTGGTTGGTTTCTAGTCATAACCACAAAAAGGAAAACTCGCAATTTCCATGTGAATATATAAATCTGACCTCTCATTTTATCTCTTATAGAGTTTCTCAACCTCAGAAAAACTCAAGTCATCATATTCTGAGGGAAACCAATTTTTCTATCTGAAAAATCTCTAGAAACCTAAGATCAAATACAAATTCTTTCAGAGTTCAGATAAATCCCCTCTGATTCAAAACCTTGAACGATTTGACAGATTAATTTGTTTTTATTAATAATTCATAATTAATATGAGACCTTGAATTGCATATTTTGAGTTCAAAATGGGTACGAGTCAAGTTATGAAATTTCCTTACAAAGCATTGCTTCAAACCATAAAGCCCCTTCACATCAAAAAAATTGGTGTGTGTGTGTGTGAGTTTTAAAAATCCTTGACGAAAAATTTTTTTCTCAAAAAATTAACTCATTGAGAAAAAATTGTAAGTAAAAAATCAAAAACTTTTATGATAAATTCAAATCTAAAAAATCATTATAAAAAATTTTTTTGGTAAATTATTTTTTTTCATTTTCTTATGGAAATTTTTTTTTAATTCTGAAAATTCAAAAGAAAAAAATCAAATCAATTAAAAAATTATTTTCTCAAATTTATTTTTCTCTAATTCCTCGATTAATTCACTTCACACCAAAATCCCCTCCAACGATATCTCATTCCCTTTCCATAAATTCTCTAAAAAAAAAATTCACTTTTTCATCCCTTTAGAATGGCCATTCTTGAATATTGAAAATCAAAATTTATGAGTCCAATAATATCTAATTATTCTCACCATTTTGAAAGCAACTATTCTATTCTCTTTCTCTCTTTGAAAAAAGAAAATCAAATTTTTTTGTCAATCTTTGAAAAACAAATTGAACAGACGTGAAATTACTTTTCTTCATGAAAAACTGTCGAATATTCAATAGATACAGTGCTAAACACAATAAATAACAGTGAAATCAACAAAAGCAAAAATAATTATTTTATGTGTTTATAGATATTTTTATACAAATTTTCTTGGGTTACATCAGTTCTAGTCTCATGAATTTGTGTATTGATTTGATGAACCTTGTTATTGATCTATTTTTATTTTTAGAATAAATGCATTATCTATTTCTCTTACTTTATCTGAAACTTTTCGCATTGCTTCTCGACTTGTTAATATCATTTTCATGATTAAAACGGGATCCTTTTCTTTCCGAGCTAATTCAAATTCTTCTCTTGCTGATTTCACAACAGCATCTCGCCTTCAAAATAACTATCACTTTTTCCAGAAAAACAATTACCAAGGAGTTCCATCTTGAGTTGTCCAATCAATCTTTCGTGTAAATTTCAAAATATCTCGATACAACTTGAGCGCTTCTCTATTGGGAACAGGTTTGTTTTCTCTTGCCAACTTGTCAACTGATGTTAACAAAATCTTTTCAATCACACTCTTTGTCGATGTCATGAATAAAATTAATTAAAAATCTTTTTTTAAAAATCTCATCCGAAAGATGTTCTGCTAAAAAACACAAAGTTCTAGAACATGCTATTTTTGAAGTCCTATCAGTACTGTTTGAAAATTTGGATCTGTCATTGACTCATGTGAAAGGAAATATTTAAAGTTAGCTAAAAAAAAATCCTCCCGAAAGTTCTCGATAGGAATTGGGACTTTCCAGAATCGAATGAGATAGTTCAAAAAAAATTATTAAATTAAATTCTTTATCTCTCGAATGTTTGCCATTTTCTCTCTGCTATTCCTAATAAACTTGGCATTCTCATGTGAGATTGCGGGTTATGAGAGTGGTGTTTGTGTTTCTATCGGAAGTGTGTCTGATCAAATCCCTTTTTGCTCAAAATCTTTGTCTGGATATGTTTGTGTCCCACAAAATTATGTAAGATAGACAATAATATTTTAAATAACCCACACAGGAACTCTGGCCAGACTTTGGAATAAAGTATAAAGACGCTCTTGTTGAAAAAATCTTTATGGAAAAAATCGAAAAAATTTTCTTGGATGAAATTGATACAAAATCATCGTAATATCAGTTCAAATTTGGTTAGTAATATTTTTGAAAGGACTGATATGTATTTATCAACAAACAGTAAATGCTTTTCTGATTACAAAACCTTCATGTGCAGATGGAATTTCCCAAATTGCAATCCGAAAGGTAAAACTTTTTCTGAAATCAAAGACAAATTAATTCTACTTTAGAGGATAAAACTTACTCAGTATGTTTGCAGCTCTGTCTGGATTACCATTCAAATTGTGGCTTAAATGAGCAACTTTGCAATGTTAACTTTGATGATGTAAAAATTTTCAGATGAAAATCGAAATTGAACAATTATAGGACCCAGGATTAGATACAAGTTGTTCTTCTGAAAGTTCTTCAACTTAAAAAAAAGAAAGAAAAAGTAATATTATAAAGTGATACAAAGCAGAAGAAATATTAAATACTGACAACAATGAAAAAAAAACCAAATCTACAATCCAGTTCGACTTAATCTCTTTCTGTTAAGCTTCCTCTTATTCTATTATTCAGAATTTTCAAAACTTCACGATTTTCACCCA
>Ga0182738_1002221_pt1 | contig 23292 bp, 23 predicted proteins | sample eDN5th30CBELigMG_FD_128876 | JGI IMG/M metagenome (GOLD analysis project Ga0182738, IMG submission 128876) | Enriched Miracle-Growth compost microbial communities from Emeryville, California, USA - eDNA 5th pass 30_C BE-Lig MG (version 2)... ...
AAGCGGATTTTTTTGCTTAAGAAAAACGGAGGCTGAAGACAACATTTTCGAAGCAATTGAAAGAGTTTTGAAGGGAGTTTGAATCAGTTTAAAAAAACTGGCGAAAAATCTTTTTTTAGAAAACGTCATTTCGTCCACTTGGGAGAAAATTGAATTGAACCAAAAAACCAGCCAACCTGACCATCTTTCCATTCATTTTATAAATCCTCGCTCGAAAACACTTGAACATGGAGCCTTCTTTTCACCTGAAAAAAATTTTACCGATTTTTCTTTTCAACCATAGCTCAATTTATAATCAAACTTTCATCTGCTGATGTTCTCAAAAGTAGAAATTTCAGATTCATCTTCCTTTCCGATGAAAAGTAAGGACAGGGGCAGATCTAGCTTTTCAACCACTGGCCAACAAAATGAACTCACTCGTTCTAATTCTTCTTTTTCTTCAAAATCATTCAAAGAATCTCCTGATTTTTCTTTATCTCATCCGGCAAAACAGTCAACCAGCCTCAAAGACTTGAATGTGTACCATACAGACTATATTGCGGAAAGAAAAGCATCAATCAAAGACCATTATTCCCTTCTCAACCCTCCTATTGGCAAAGGTCCTAACCATTTGATATAGGAATCTAAATCTCAATCTAGGAGGTTTTAGCGAAGTCAGAAGAGCGATACATCTTGAGACCAATATGACAAGAGCTGTCAAGATCATCAAGAAATACTTGACAGATCAAAGAGAACAGCAAGAAGCGGTCACGAATGAATTTAATATGCTCAAAATGCTTGTAAACAAAACTTTTTTATCTCACTCATGACAGCGATAGGATCATCCAAATATTATGAAAATTATCGAGTTCTTCCAAGATAAAGAGCATTTTTACATCGTCAGTGAATATTGTAATGGAGGAGAATTGTTTGATAAAGTCTCCTACATGGAGGATCCAGACTTCAATGAAAAATTTGCTGCAGAAACTATGAAGCAGATTCTCTCAGCTGTGAGTTATTGCCATCAAAATAATATTGTCCATCGGTAAAAATCTCCGTGTTTGATATGATGTGAGAAGAATTTTTTCTGTAGAGATTTAAAGCTAGAAAATATCCTTTATGATTCCAGACGTCCAAATGCTTCCATCAAAGTGGCTGATTTTGGGACTTCGACTTTCTTCACTTCAAAAACCCGTCTCGAAGAAAGAATTGGCACTGTAATTCACATCCCGATATAATTCTCACCCTTTCAATCAGATTTATTATGTTGCCCCCGAAGTCTTGAAGAAAAACTATAATGAAAAATGTGATCTCTGGTCATGCGGCGTCATTTTATACGCCCTTCTTTGTGGTCATCCGCCCTTTAAAAGTCGTGATGATAATGTCACCATTACAAAAATTCTAAAGGCTCAATATAACTTCGATTCTGCTGCATGGAAAAACATTTCTCCTCAAGCTAAAGATCTCGTCAGAAAACTTTTGGAGCCTAATGTGAATCAAAGATATAGTGCTCAAGAAGCCCTAAACGATCCTTGGTTTCAATTGATCCTTGGAGAATCCCTTGCGATTTCAGCCCTCAGCAATCTCAAACAATTCAAACTAAGAGCACAAGAAAAAAGTTTCACTTACTTACCAAAGGTTAAGAGCAAGCTGCAATATATAGTTTCGATGTTTTTGGTTCATTATTTTACAAGTGACGAAGAAAAGCAAGATCTTTTGGAAATTTTTCAAGCCTTGGATTTCTCTGGTACTGGCCGAATCAACAAAAAAGATCTTCTTCAACATAATTTTCAGATCAACTTAGAAGTGGATGAAATTTTGAAAAATGTTAATCGTAGTGGATCAAAATCGATTAATTACACAGGTATTTTTTTGAAATAACTTGGTGTTTAACCAAGGGAATCTGAAGAGTTTGTGGTTGCAACAATTAATAAGGAAAAACTGCTCAAGAAACACCGATTAGAATCAACTTTCAAATTGATAGATAGAGTACAAAATTTTCTTAATCACCAGGTTTTGAATAGGCAGAACGGAGAAGGCTATTTAACAGCAGATAAACTTGAAGAAATGTTTAATCCAGGAAGACAAAGAGATATTGACAGCAAATTCTGGAAAGATGTAATCCATGAATTCAATCAAACTGGAAGAGTAAAATATTTTCCCCACAAAAATTTTTCTTATCAATTCTTCTAAGCTGACTTTTGAAGAATTTCAAGACATAATGATGAATAGCTAACAATCGGCTTGAAGGTGCTAAGAGTGTGACATTGGTTAACGGTTCAAAATGAGAGTGTTTCTCTCTTGGATCAACCTTCTATCTCTGCTTTCCAAAAAGCTTTCCTCAAATATTCTTTTTTGAGGAGAACTTTTTGTAGAGACGACGAGATAGGAGGGTGGTCTAAGAGAGAGGTAAACTTATTTTGAGGCGCTAAACATCGGTCCTATTTTTACCACTTGACAATCGTTTTGAAAAAGAAAACTCCTAATCAGATCCAGACTTTAAATTAATTACTAAATAAAAATTGTTGAAACAACTCTTTTACAATATTATTCATTAATCAATCAAATTATTTTCTGGCTGACTCATGAAAAGTCCCTAATTGTTGTCCCTTATTCATTTTTACTTCATCACCACATTTCGAATAGAAATTTTTCGTTATGGAGAAAAAAATCATTTTCATTTCATTGTAGATAAACTTCTTCAAAATCCAAGGGATGAAAAATCTCTCAATAAGAATTAGAGGCCACGCCATATCCTTAAATGAAAGTTGAATAAATCTTTTAACTGCTAATTGATCAAATTAACGAGTATAACTTATTTGCCTAGTTTATTAAAATTCTAGAGCCTTTGAATCGATTAATCTTTTTCAATACAAAATATTAGGATTCATCTACTTCCTTTCCGCCGAGTCTTCTTCTTTGTAAGGTGTTGATTCTCTCGTGAGATCTTCACTTTAGCATCCTCTACCTTCTCATCTGCTTTCTCACAAATCCTCAAGGCCAGGATCAAAAACCTTCAATTAATGGACTAAATTTCCCCCTCTTGTTTCGTTACATCATATGATGATCCAGGGATTTCTTTCGAAAATTCCGCCTCAGAGAAACCTCTTCTTCCTCCAACCTCTCCCTTCCGTTACTTTCTTTTACAAAATCCCAAAACTCCCAATTTTATAAATTTTCTACCTAAACCAAGATACATTACGTTACTCTATTATTCCTGATATCTCTTGTATTATTAATTAACTTTCAATATATTCGGGCCCAGCTGCAATATCAACAAATTTAAACCAAGCAATACAAGATGCTGCTTCGTAAGCCGACAATCAATTTCTACAAACCCAAGCGATCTCTCAAGCTCAAGCATCCTGAGGCCAAACTAAAATCTCTCTATGTCAACCAAAACTCCTTTTTCAAGGTATTTTCACCCAATCTCTTTGTTGCTAACTCTTTTTCAGCTTCAAACCACTTTCATCTTTCTCTTCACTTTTCATAACTTGATCTATAATGTTATTGCTGAAGAAGACATGACACTCTATGTTTCAATCGCTGTTGTCCTTGGTATCCAGATTCTCTCCATTTTGCTCTGGCGTAAAAAGGAACGCTTTACTCCTATGCTGGTTCTCATCAATATTTCGTTGTACAATTGGTGTCATCTGGAACTCCTAAGACTCGATTTCAAGAATGAATCCCATCAATATACGCTTCTGGAATCCCTTCCGATGGTTGTGGCCAATATGATTACCATCCAGAACCTTGGGAATCTTATTCTCAAGTCACTTTCCATTTTAATCTGGTTCATACTCTCAATAGTCATCTCTTTTGACAAAGAAATGGTGAATTTGGTGCCTCTGCTCTTAATTATGCTTGCCTACATCTTTGTGAATTTCTTCTTGGGTCGAAAAAGATTAGATTCTGCTCTCCTCAATGAATTCAAACTGGCCAAGAGTGTAGATCGACTCAAATCTCTCTTAGACATCTACATAAATGATGGAGTTATAGTTGTTGATCTCTTTATCAAAGAGATTATGTTTTGCAACCACGAGTTTAAAAGAACTTTTCAGAAGAAAGCAACTGAGGACGAAGAGGAAATCCTCGTTGATCGCGACCTCAAATACATTCTAAATAGAGTCGAAGTTGAAGAACAGGGCGAAAACAAAGATGAGGATGTTTATTTGTGGGAACTCCTTATCGCTCTTCGACAAAATTCAGTCGAACAAACTTATGAAACAGTCTGCAAATACCAAGTTGACTCTGGAGAAATGAGAACATTTAGAGTCAAAATCACCCAGATTAATTGGGATTTTACGCGATCTTTCGTTCTCGTCTTTACAGATATCACCCAACAAGAACTTGTCAAATCCATGAAAGCCCAGGAAGAATCTCAAGAAACTCTGTTGAATATCTTTTCTCATGAGCTCAGAACTCCCATCAAAAATATCCTTGGAACTCTTGAGCTTCTTATCAAGGAACTCGTTGAAAGTGCCACTATACAAAACATTGTCCTTGCTAAGAAATACGCTGAAATCAGTCAGTTCAGTTGTAAATACCTCCAGACAATCTCAAACACTTTCCTAGATGTTGTTAGAACCAAACATGAAAACCTTAAAATCAACGCTGTCAGCTTCTCATTAATGCAGCTCTTGAATGAGGTTCGAGATATGCTAGAATTCCAAACCCAAGAAAGAGAACTCAAAATTTGCCTTGATATCAATTCTGATGTTCCTGAGAACATTGTTAATGATCGTGACAAACTTGAGCAAATTCTCATCAACCTCCTTACCAACTGTATCAAGAATTCAGGCACTAACTCCATCAAAATCCAAGTCAAACTTGATCTCATCTACCCGGATTCTATTGAATTCTCAGTCATAGATTCTGCCACTGTCTCCTCCAAACGTTTTGATAAAAAGAAAACTATCAAGCTCAGCTCCGCTTTCGAGCTCAGCAAAGCCGTTAATCCTGAAGGCAAAGGCCTCAGTATTGCTATATCTCAAAGCCTCACTCAAGCTCTTTCTGAAACTGATGATTCAAGAGGTATTCGTATTGACAGCATAGTTGGAAAAGGAAGCAAATTCACTTTCAGCATCTCAATCTTTAAAAATCAAGACAATTATTTCACAGACTTCCAACATCCTATGCTTGCTGATGAAAGGGAAGACATTGAAATGAGCTTAAATATTCCCAACTCTCCTTCTCGAGGCAAACAGACTCAAAGATCTTCCAGAGGCTTCTTCAAAAATCTTGGAGTTTCTAATCAAAATATCGAATTTTTGGGTGATATTCCTTATCCTGCTCTTGAAAGAACTGCATCTGCTCTTCCTTCATTCAATCCTTCTTCTCTGCATGAAATCAACAGCGATCGTGCTGACGAAATGAGTACTATCCTTACTTCTGTTCGAGCTCCCATCTTAGTTGTTGATGATAATCCTGTTGATTTATTGTTGGTCTCAAAACATCTTGATGATATGAAAATTCCTTTCAAAACAGCTATTGGAGGAGAAGCTTGTCTTGAACTGGTTGATCAGGCCGTAGCCAATCATCAGACTTACAAAGCCATTTTGTTAGATTGCTATATGCCTGATATGAATGGATACCAAACGGCAAAGATTCTCAAAGCAAGAATGAGCAGAAGAGAAATACCAGATATTCCCATTATTGCGATTTCTGCTCATGATAGTCAAGAAAATAGAGAAAAAGCATTCAAAGCAGGTATGGTTGCATGGTACACCAAACCTCTCAGAGAAGAAAATCTCAAAGAAATCCTTTACAGTTGTGTGAGAATGTGGAGAATAAATTTGAGAAAAGATCGTGAAAAACTTTTGGAATAATTTTGAATAATTTATGTTATGTAATTAATTTTTCACCCTTGCTTTTTTTTGAGTCAATGCATTCTTGTATCTTATTTCATATACCTCCTTGCTTGTGATATTAAAGAGTTACTTTCACGAAGAACAAACCGACTTCGATAGAAAAATTGTTTATTACATGAAAACCATGCTTTTTTTCATATTTTGTCGGCATCAAATCAATTCATTCTTGAATGTTTGTTTTAATAATTTGTTTCCCTCATGTAAAAATTTTTTTAACAGCAGATCATCACAGTATGTTCAAAAATTTAGAAACTTTTTTGGTGAACCTAAAATAGCTTTTAAATTTGGCACTATAGCCAAATAACAGAACTATTAAAATCAAATCTGGTCAAAATAGTTTTTGCAATCATCGCACAAAATTCAGCAAATTAAAAACATTCTGCTACTTAATTAATGCTTATAGCATCAATCTCAAGTTGTTACTGGGCCTTTCTCATGTTCTCTATTGCCCGATACCTAAACCACCTCTCAACTCTTGTCACTTTTTATACCAAATCTTTCCCAGCTAGATTCACAAACCAAAAGATTTTCAACGTCATCAGATGACCATAATTTTCTTTTTACTCCAAAATTGCCGCTCAATTTCTTATCATTTCTTCTTTCCTTTCAACTTGCCTCTCTCCCCCTTTTCCTATAGCTCATTAGAAATCGTCGTGGATAAACTTCATCTCTCTTGTTTTCATAGAAAGATCTTCCACATCAAGAAAAGCCTTTGTCGAGAATTATGTTCGTCTTTTGATAAAATTTCACTCTAAATTTAATAAAGGTGAAAAATAGAATTTGGAAAATTCTTAAACTTATTTCATTATTATTTAAGCCAGCTGAAATTCACATCTATAAAAATATAATATTTATTCAATTTTAATTCCTCATCTTTCTTCACTTCCTCGACACATGCAAGCTAACCAAATTCTTATTGCTGAAGATGATACCTTCAGTCAAATGGCTGTCAAAATGATTGTTATATCATTGAAGAGAGAACCAGTCATTGCTCCTGATGGTGAAGCTGCTCTTAAAGCCTATAGGGATAAACAAGGAGGCTTCTCTTTTGTTCTTATGGATCTCCATATGCCAAAACTAAATGGCTTTGAAGCAGCTAAAAAAATCAGGGAAACAGAAAAAGCTCTTGGTTTACATCCTATCAAAATGTTTGGTTTGAGCGGAGGTATGGATTATCTTTTATTAAGTCAAAGTAATTTGTTTTAGATAGTGATGACTTGACAAGAAAAAAGTGTTTAGCTTCTGGAATGGATGGATTAATCGCGAAACCTTTGAAAAAAGATGTCTTATCCCAATTACTCTAAATATACAAGATTTTTTTCGTCGTAAATCAATTTCAAACTTTGTAGAATATTTTCATTTTTTTTTTCTTCATAAAATGGGATGAGATTGATTGATTCATTGGAATGCATTGACAAATAACTCATTGCTCTAATATATTATATTTGATTTTAATAAATCAGAATTATATTTATGAACAAACAAAATAAATTTAGCATGTTCAATCAAATAGAAATAAAGTTAAAAAATCTAAAAAATGGCATTCAGTATTATTTACCATCATTACTATATTCTCCTTTATCACTCCTATCACGACTTATGATTTGATAGCATCAAAAAATTCTAAATTTAAAGCGAATAAATCATTGAATGACATTTTATGTCTATCACCTGCCAAAATAAACAATTTATTCCCAACTCTTGTTGCACTATGCCCATCCCTAGCAACTGGCTTCACTCCAGACTTAGTTGGACTGCCATCATCAACATTCTTTTCAACAACAGCCTTTATTGCTTCTAATCCTGCCAAAGTATTCTGAATCACGGTATCTGGATTCTCTTCGGCACCAGAAGTAAGCCCCAAAATTTGAATAGATTTTTGCATGGCCTCCACTGTTGGGATCACCATTCTTAACTCTTCTTTCTTTTCATCAGAAACCTCAAATTCTTTCAAGAGCGCCATTTTCTTCACCATTCTATCCTTCATGTACTTTTCTTCCATACTTGCTTGGAATTGGCTCTTCATTCTCTTCATTTTTGTTTCAGGAGAAATCAAAAATTCTTCGTTATTTCCTCCTGGACTACTTCCCGCTTTTGGTAGAGACTCTGTTGAATTCAAATTTGTTCCTCTGCTTGGACTTGGGCTCTTGTATGGGTTTAAAGACAAAGCAAGCATGTTGGTCTTGTTCTTTGAAGGAGATTTGGAAGGTGAGGAAATTCCATCAATATTTTCAAGAGATGCTTGTTTAGAAAAAGCAAAACGTTTTGAGGTGCCTCTTCTGCGGTTTGGAGATCTGCCAGGAGACATACTAGGACTAGCATTTGGGTTTCTACTGGGGGACATGAGTTCTTTTGGGAACTCTTCGAAAATCCATTTGGTGTCTTTTTCAACATTATACCAAGTATTTTTGGAAATGCTGTAAATGTAAATATCATTCTTTTCGTGAGTCACATCAAGGATTCCTCCAAACAGGATTAATAAATCTTTATAACAGTCCAAGGAATGGCCGTTTCTTTGCTATGATAGATTTTAGCTCTTCAATATATCAAAAAATTACCTCGGGGACGGTTTTTCCTTCTGGTTTAATAAAAGTCCATTTCTTTTCTTGTAAATCAAATCTCCAAAGATCATTAAGCTTGGAATTACCCTCATTACCACCAAACATATACAAACTATCCCCTTTAATTGCTGCTCCCTGACCCATACGGCCTTGTGGGACCACTGAATTTGTCACTTCTTCCTCCACATCTTGTTTCTGGAATAAAGCTCTCCATTCGTTATCATCAAAGCTGTATTCATACACTGCATTTGAATATCCACCACTTTTGCCTCCCATAAAGCCTCCAACAATCACCATACTCACTTTGCCATCACTCTTATTCCATAAGGTTGCAGAATGAGAGTCCAATGCAGGTGTGGGATCTTGCTTTATGGGCTCAACATTGCTCCACTCTTGGGCATTAAAGTCAAAAGCCATAAATTTATCCGTATTTTCGACTGCATTCACTTGACCTCCATAAATATACATCTTATCTTGATGAAGAACTGCAGTATGGCGATATCTTGGGCCTGAATATATAAGATTAGTCCATCATATCACATGGGATAATTCCTACCTGGCTTCAATGTTCCTTTAGTTGGAGCGGCTTTCCATGCAAAAATCTTAGTCTCAGGGCTCATCTCAAGTCTTTGGAAATCTGAAAGAATTCCTGCATTAATCTCGTACCCTCCATATGCATAGAGTCTGTTGCAGGAATATTAGATAATTCATTCTAGAAATAAGAAAGGCTTACGCATTATTGTGGAAAACAGAGGCGTGATAGCTTCTACGGGAAATCTTGAGGCCTTTGAACTTATATTCTTCCCAATGCATCATCATCCTGTCGATTTCGGATTCGTTAAGGATGACTGATTTGCGCATAGTTTGTTGGGGTTCTAATTGGAATCTAACAGGAGACTGGCTTCTCTTTCTAGGACTGCTGGTGTTAGGGAGTTGCTGCTCAAGTGCATTCAGAATCATTAAAAGGAAAAATTGATGATAAACTTTGGGTTTTAAATTATTTAATAAGAATTTTTGTAGTGATGATGATGATATATCTCCAGATAAATTCAAGAGAATTTAATTAGTCTTCTAAATTTTGCACCATTAATGGTACAAAGCCTATGGGACCCTCGGAACTTCTCCTTTCCCAGGTGGAGAGGTTTATTTTTAACAGTTGAGTAGGGAGCTTTGATGATCACTCGATCAAATTCCCAGTAAAAAAAATTCAGCTACTGACAATTTGTGGTAACAAAGCGAATCAATAATTCCCAGAATAAAAAATTTTCTTTCTTTGTTTCTAATTTTATGCATGCGTCCAATTGAATTCACTAAAACAATATAAAACTTGGACCAGTTTATCATTAAAATTTACCAAATCAAACAATCTTGCTTTCTTCCGATATTTGCAATTGATCCACCATCTTGTCGCTCCCAAAGTAACAGTAGGATTTTTTGACAAATGGAATGGTTCTCACTCACTATCACTCCTTCCTTCCTCATCAGAAAATTAAAATTCCTGATTTTTCATCCAGCAATCCTTTCTTGGCTGGATTCCACAAACATTAACACTCCATTTCGCCTTATTTTCATTCCAGAACTCCACACAACTTTAAGACAGCATCTATTTCATTCCTTATTGAGTCCCTCAATTTTGCCAATTTCCCTAATTACAATGTTTACATTAATCAATGAATAAAAATAACTGGAGAATTGATACATTTCACAATATAAGATTAGATATGTTATGTCATTTCATTTTACAGGATTAAGAAAATATAAGCATGAATTTCTAATTACGGAGCTTTTGATTTTTAAAGGATTAAATACAAATAAGGTCCAATTGACATATTCTTTGTTGGCAAATCAAAAAAAAAAATGGAAAAAGATGATGAAATGCCTCGCGTCTTCTTGCGTGGATTCGCTAATCAGAACCCCAGCCCTCTCCAAGATCCCCTTAACAGAAGGTTCACTTTCTTGAAATTTCCCCTTCTTAAATCATCTCCAGAAATGACTCTAAAAGCCTAATTTTCAACTTTCTCAGCAAAAATACGAGTTCTGTCGATGTTCAAAAAGAAAAGAAGCCTCATAGTCAAAGTCAAGAAAGCCCCACCAGCAAAACAATGCTCAAAAGTCCTTCATTCGCTATCGGTAAATAAAAATTGCAAAAATCTCACTCACAAACTCATTTAGACAAGGCAGAAAAGAAAACTCTAGAACCTGAGGATGTCAAAGATACTATGCAAATAGAACCAGTTCGGAAAGAAGAAGAGACAGCTGCAAGCAAAATAGAAGAAACTCCAATTTGCAACACCAAAATTACTCCTGATCATAGTTTAAAGGAAAAGACGCCTTTATTAAGTGGGTTTGAAAGAACAGACTCGATTCAGGATCTCGGAGAAGATAATTGCACCTCGAGTATTAGAATAGAGACGATTCCAAAAAAAGCAAGAGAAATAGGAACTGTCCGAGAAGTTCATGAGGGGCCAATGAGTGAAAGTGCCATTGTTGATCCCAAACTTGAGAAGAAAATTGAAAAAATTGTCGAAGACAAAGTGAAACAGAAAGTTGAGGAAATTGTTGAACAACTTGTCGATAGAAAAGTCGAAACTTTAATGACAGAACATAATCATGCTCCAATCCAATCTATTGAGAGCATCGGAGAAAGTAACGATCAACAGATGACTCTCTTATTGCAAAAGAAAGCTCTTGATAAAGCAGAAAAATTAAGATACAATGAGGAATTAAGTCAAAGTAATATTTCAGTGCAAACAAGTCTCAAACAAAGTTCTATAAAAGGAAACACCCGCAATCGATTCTGGGAAATAGATCAAAAACATGGAAAGAATTCTGCTAAAAATACCATCCAAAGTAGTGTTCCAAAACACAGAGGATCTGGGACCTCAAATGTTTCGGAACCTCGATCTAGAAAACCAAGTCTTCCACCTTTAAATCAAAGCCGAAAGGGCACTTCCAGAGGTGGTGATTCTTCTTTGATCCTTCAAGCTGACCAAAACCAGTCAATCGAGACGGTTCCTACAAAACAAGATTATTCTTTCTTGTCATATAGCAACCTCCAAGAGACTGATGTCAGGTTTGTTCTTAATGAATTTTCAGAATTTTCTCGTGTGAATAAAATCCTTGAAGAAAATCTCAAAAGACAACAAAAATTCACTAAAAAGCATAAAAAGGAAAAATCTATTCCAATCTCAAAACTTTATGGTTTTTACCTTCCTGATAACAATCGGACCATTGCACACAAAGAAATCAAACAATTTTCCACTCTTCCATCAAATCCTCCTCCGCGACAAAGTAATAGTTCACCTTATCTCAGCGAAATTCGACCTCGAATCAAAAAACCTTCTATCCCCAGGGGTTACTACATGGCTCCTATTGTAAGAGGCAGCAGCAATAAAAGGAGAAGTCAAGCCGATCCCCATGATGCAAATTCAAGTGATGAAAATAGTGGATATGAATCCATGTTTGTTGGTGGCAGCGATTATAATAAATCCAGAGAATCCAGAAACTCCTTAGATCAGAAATCAACTGCAACTGAGGCTTTCAATAAATTTTACAATGTCCCAGCAACAGATTTAAAAATGAGCCCTTCAAAAGCTCCAAGGGCGTCTAATTTGTTAAACAAAGCTTCACAAAAACGAATGAACAATTCTCATATTCATAAACACACTACAAGCCTCCTTGGTGAAAGAAGGAGAAGCTCGAATAAACTGCTCCTTCCCAAAGCAAATCAGAGCGTTATTACTGAGGTCAGCGATACTGAGATCAGATCAAGTCATCAAAGAAAAGGATCAAGGATTAGCTCTCAAGGCTCTCAAAAGAAACTAACTATCAGCAGATCTTCCAGCCGGGAACTCATAGATAGCAATCAACTCTTAAGGGCGCATTATAGAATACACACAAATTTTGAAAGAAGAGATTCAGAGTAATCAAGAAAATTTTATTTTTATTAACCTTAAATCATTAGGAGATCTTTAGGTGGCCGTCAAAACTCAATACTTAAAGCCAATAACAAGTCAGTCCTTTTGGGATACGACGGTTCTGATAAACCGTATCTTGGAGAAAAAAGAGATGAATCAAAGTGGATGAGTACTCTCGAAAAACAAGCATTTTCTTTCTCCAGATCTAAACGACCATTCATTGGAAAAGAAATTGAGTACCCAGGTCCAAACAGATATGACTTGTCAACTTATAAAACTATGACAAGTAAAAAACACCTCAATGTGGTAAAACTCTCTCCAAACAGTATGGCTAAAAATAAATTCATGAAAATACCATCTAAAACTGACATCCGAGAGGTATTGAAATATTTCTGAGGAAATTTCTAATTCGACAAGGGTATTCTTAATTTGGATGTGACCTCACAAAAATTCTCAAAAATCCAAAGGAGACTCAACAGTGGATCTGAAATCAGCTCTCCATTCACTGACCAAAGTCAAAAAAATAGTGCTTTTTCTTCATTACATGGAAGCCCAATGAAAAGACCTAATAGAGAAGCGAATGAAATGAAAGCCTTCACGATTGAACAAGTCAATCAATCTCTTCCTGTTCCTGTAAAATCTCAACAAGTACCAACAGTTATCATTACAAAAGTAATATTTCCTTTTATTTATTTTCTCAAATCAATAATTAGACTTCTCCTGAACAAGAACCAATTCAAAAAATTCAAGAAGTTGAGCAACAACCAAAACAAGCAAATGATCTGGGGTAGAGTAACAGCAAGTCAAATTGAAATAGTAGAATCAAGTCCTTTTGTTAGTTCTTGTCAAAAAAACTTTTTGTTTTATTTCATTTCTTGTTTTGTATTTTTTTTTTGTAAAAATATGTCGTATTTTTGTTCTCATGTCATGTCTAATAAATGAGTTGTATTTTTCCCTTGGGAATCCAATATTTACACAAAAAATTAGCAGTTAAAAATTTTCCTTTGAGATAATAATTCTACATTTGGAGTTAACTATTTCTTTATCAAAATGTCTGATCCATCCTCGCCAAGTCCTCGAACTCAGAACAACATATTACTCATTAAAGAGCTTCAAGAAGGGCCTTTTGCTGAAGAACTCTTGAAGTAAAATCTCTTGCTTGACATTCTTTCTTACATCTCACTAGAGGTTATAAGCTTGATATTGAATGCACAAAAAATCTTGAAATTCTCATCATGCATGAAAGATTCCAATTTCCAAATAGAATCAAAAAGTACTATGCTAGTAAAGAAGAAACTGAATTCAATCATCAAATCCGTAAAACAATTGAAGAGCTCATCAAAGTCAAAAACGTAATTATATTGATACATTATTTATAGACTCAACAATTTCCTCTAGTATTATAGCAATACTCTTATACAAGCTCTCTACACTATTCAGAAGCTTGAACAGAACTTAGAATCTCAAAATACACTGAATGAAGTTCAGGCTGAAGTCATTGGGTATAAAGATGAGATTATTGAAAGCTTAAAAGAGGAGCTTGCGGGTCTTACTGAACAAATTGAAGAAATTGCTAAACAAAAGGAATCAGTAAATGTTTCTCAATCAATACCCCCTTTAACCCTTCTTCATAGGACCCATCTCATCGTGAAACGGAAACAGAATCAGAATTGAGGTTCACTAAATCCAAAATGATTCACCAACTTCCTTGGCAACATTTGACCAAAAAGGACATTCCAAAATTATTTAGCTCACATCCAAGCACTGTTTCACAATCACAGAAAACAAGCCCTCAAAAATCCCGTTCTTCATCTCGAAAACAGAGAAAGACGCAAAATAACAGAAGTAATTCAGAAACAATTGTTACCGTTGAAAGTCGAAGAAGCTCCCACCAGCCCACAAGAAATATTACCGAAAGGAGCTCTGCTGTATTGGAGTCTATTCAGTTGCTAAATACAGATATTGCGATCCAATTGCAATTTGAGACCAAAGAAAGCATCAGGCCAACGACCGAGAATAATAACGAAGATGTTTTCTTAATCGACGAAGGTGAAAGCGAATCTAAAAGCAATAATAATCCTCAACAACCAGAGGAGAACCGAATCAAACCGATTTCGTCAGAAGAATTAGCAGCTCAATGTGAAAAAAAATCTCAACAAAATCCAAACAACAGTCTTTCAACAAGTCCATATAAGCCTGATGGTGGGTACACTATCTTGCAAAAAACTCAAGAAAATAACACATATTTGACAACAGAAGAAGCTCAAGGAGTCCGAGTCTCTGATATCCTGGCATCCAGATGTCAAACAAATTCTGATGATCCTTTAGTATTGAGAAAAAATCTCATTAAATTCTGTGAAAACAAAAAAGCCAGTCCTGTCAAAAAGAAAGGTCCCAAAATTGAAGAACCTCTAAGTCCCATTGACACTCATCCAAAAGCAAATAGAAGGAGTAGCAGTGTCATTTCTGGATTTGAAGAAGCCAGCTTCCATGCTCAAAGCGCCATAAAACATCTTCTTTCCCATACTCAAAATAAAGAGATTGCGAGCAGATTCTCAAGTGGTCGCTCAAGCATCACTGCTTCCACTTTCAATGAAACACGTCAGTTAAATGAACTTGAGAATCATCTTGCTGATAAAGAAAAGAGAAAAGAAGCGCTCAGGGTCAATATAGAGAAACTTTCCCGTGCGTATGAAACTGAGAATAGTAGAGTAAATACACTTGGTGAAACTGTTCCAAGTTCAAGAAGAGAACATCGACGAGAAAAGAGTGCAAATTTGGGTGGTCGTCGATCAGCTTCTTCTAAAAAAGACTTTGATAAAATAGAAATTGTCTACAAAAAGAAAATGACAAAAGCCAGAGTCTGGGCACCCCTTTTAAGCAGAAATATCAATAAATAAAGAGATTTTGAGCATTTTTTTCGAGTCATTCATTTTATTATATCATAAGAAATTCAGATTTTTCTTCTTTGCTTATTCTTTTGTAATTTTTTTTTATTTATCTCAAAACTTATTCTCATTCATTAATACTCTGAATGAGATATTACAACAACCTAGTTGATTAGAAAGTATCCTCTTATAAACTGGTTTTTTTAAAATTCATATGCATTTGGTCTCACTTCTGAAGTATAATTAGCCCGTTCCTTCCAAAATTAAAATTATTTAATCCTTTTATAATTACAAACTTGACTATTCATTCTTTCATCTAATATGCAACTTACTCGAGTCACTTCTAATCCATGCATGAGACAAACCAGCAGAACTGCACAAAATGTACAAATTATCTTTCTCACGTCTCCTTATTTCTTTAGAGCGCTACTTCGGTTGATAGTCAATTCCCTGACTTTAAAACTTTCTTAGAAAAGTCGCCTTATGCTCAAATCAAGTTACGAAGAACTAGAGATAGAGAACATTCCCTTGATGAAAGAATTGAAAATGAAAAATTTTTCAACAAGGATCTCAGTCTTCAGGCGCCAATCTCTGATCTTAAGAGAAATGAAAAAGGCTTCTTACTTGCTCCTGATCAGCCTTCTGTGCATTTTGACGTCGGTACAGACATCTCACCTGTCAGAATCTTGGATAATACACAGACCTACCAGGAATTCCCAACCATATGCCAACCCCATCAAATTGATTTTAATCATAGTCGCAATCTATCGGCTGTCACAGATTGTCTTTCGCCAACAAATCAGGATAGAAAATCAGCAAGGCCTCCAGAAGTGACTGCTAATGAGAAGGCGATGAAAAAGATAATTGAAAATATGCAAGAAAGTATGAGAAAAATGGACATAGAAAACAGAAGACTCAAAAAAGAAAATGCGATTCTTACCTCTCAAAATAAAAAATATCAAGCTCAAGCTGCTACTTTCATTGTCGAACAAGAAAATTTCAATAAAGTATGCCAACTTCTTTGATATTTTGGTTAATTCTCTCCCTCCAGGTCAGAGTAGATTATGAGAAAAGATTGAAAAGACTTGAAGACTTTTGTAAAAGTAGTGATGAGACTAATGCAACTCTTCAGCAAATTCTCAGTCTACAAGAAGATGAATACTATGACAGAGTTGTTGCCAGAAAAGATCGTTCATTAAAACCTTCAACTTTGTACCAAATCAATTTCTCTTGTTTGTTTGAAAATTTATTAGGAGGCAGAATACTGTAAATTTCGATCCCAAAAAACTTGTTAGAAAACAAACCAAACAAGTTTCAATCCTGAAATCAGCCACTATGCTTGATTCAACTCAAAATACAACTGCTTTTGACAGGTCTAGATCACGAACTAATCTTACAGAAAAATCAAACACTCTTATTCTTAGAAAAAGCACAACAAGCATTAATGATATAATGACTCCTGGAAAATTCTCACGTCCCCAAACTTCAAAAGCCAAAGACGGTGTTTCTATTCATTTTGATTTCAAACAAGCTCTTGAAAAAGTTTAATTTCTTCTTATAATCTAAAGGTTCAAACAAAACCTTTTGTTTGTTTTATATTTTGTTTAATTAAAAAATAATCAAGTGAACACTTGGTTTGTTTTTTTTTCTTTCTATACACAGTAATCCATATCGTAAATATATAATTGTCTTCTCTTTATATAACTTATATTTTATATAGATCTCCTCCAAATATACAGATGACTTTCACAAAAAGCAAACCTTGATTTGCCACAGAAAATACTGTGAAATTAAAACCAGAAAACTTTTTGATTCAAAAAATAATAACTCAGTTTTGACTGGTAATTTTTTGTTTTTTGCAAAGTTTAATTAAATAAGATGTCACTCTATAATTTGAACATTTCACTAAATTTAATTTAGTATCATTTTGCATTTTTGCTGTTTTTAAAAAGAAACTTTTAATTTTTACACCCTAATAATAAAATCCAATTTCCTAAATTAGAACCCTCGATTTATCAGAGTCATCTATTAATATGCCAATCACCATTAGAAATCTAGCTTCTCTAATCGATCATGTCTTAACCTTCATAGAGATGAGAATCTTTCAAAAGAGAGTTGTTTATCGATATGAAACTCCATTCCACCAATTTTTGTTTCCAAGTATCTCGTTTATATCACACCTCCTTCAACTCTAGTGAAATTCATTCAAACAACAAAATTAACTATCAATCTCCAAGTTCGAGCCATCCAATATCAAAAGAAAAGTTCTCTTTTTGAAAAGCAAAGAGAAAGAGCTTGGTAAAGTTTTCTTATATAAAATCTCTCTCCTTCAATATTTACTACAAGATTGTTTAGGATGTCATGAAATCTGCTGAGGCTTTACCATTACTTGTAAAGAAATTAAGAAGAGAGAAACAGATTAATGAAATAAGAGGAAAGTGTCGGCAATAATATTGAGAAAGGCTCTTAGCTTCTTGGAATATTTACAAAAAACCCTAAATTTATCAACAAAAAATGTTGGGAACAATATCTTTTTTGAGAAAATTCATCAAGGACAGCCTCTCAAATGAAGCTTGAAAGTTTTGAGGATTTTCATCGAATCAAGCAAGTCATTCGGCCTCAATTTTTTATCTTATTTGAAAGGGGGCTAGAATGAGGTCTTTATGAAAAAAATTCCAGAGGTTTGAATTCTTCCAGGTGAGAAAGCTCCCCCCAAAAAACCCAAATTTTTCTGAAGCTTTTTCATTCTAAAAATTTCATCAGCTCTTTGAAAAAATTTCTCCTCTCATAATTTGTTTTCGAATTTTTTTTTTTAAGCAATTTTTCCTTTTTTTCGAATAAATCAGAAATTTTTTTTCTTGAACTTTTTATAAAGAGAAAGAGTGAAAGCTAAACGAAAATTCAGAGAGAGAACTTATTTGTAATTGACATTTATTTCAGAAAATAATGAGTCAATCAATTCTTTTTCAATTTCCGACGTTTTTCGAAAATTTTTGAATGCAGATTTTCGTCTAAAATTCTTGAAACCTTTGAGTTTTCAAACAGAGAAAAATGGAAGTTTGAAAACTTGGATGTGAAAAAAAATCATTCTTGTTGGATCTTTTGATTTTTACCTTTTTTTGTAATTCTGAAATCTTTACTTTTTTCAGCCAAATTTTTTTTGAATGAAAAAAAAATTTCCCAAGATAAAAAGAAAGAAGTCTTTCAAAATCGGGAAAAAAAAATTTTCCGATTTTTTTGTCAAACAAGTTTTTCGAATATTGTGTATTAGAAACAGACAGAGATCAATAAGAAATGAATATGGGCCAGTGGGAATCTGAGTTTTACACACGATCGACTCTCTAGATTTTTGTTAAAGACCCTTTTTGGCGTTTAGAGATTTTAAATTTTTTTTTCACAAAAAAAGAGAGAGAGGAAAATATTTTCAACATCACGGTTACGTCGAGGGTTTTTAATTCTTCAATTTCGACATTTTCACAAAACTTCTTTTCCGACTAGAGTTCCAATTAGGCATCTCAATGAAGCCTTGAAATAACCAAAATTTGAGAAGCAAATTTTGCTTTTTTTTAATTTTCTCTTCCCCTGGTTTTGAATTGAAAGATCTCAAACAATAATTCTTGATTTTTAAAATTTTCTTTATTGAAAATGAAAAAGAACTTTCTGATCCCACTTTGACAAACACAAATCCCTCAGCCAAAATATCACTTTAGTTTGTTAGAAAAATCAAAGAAGAATTCAATTTTCAAAATTCTTAACAATAAGATGACATTAATTTTCAAACGTTAATTTCAACAATTCTCGAGCAAGAATTCTTCCTTGTGACAAATTCACCTCATAAAATTTCAGAATGACATGAATCATGATCATCCTTCAATTTTTCCCTCTTCCAAGAACTAATTTTTATCAAGAATAACTCTTATTCATAGAGCTATTTTGTTCGCACATACATTTGTATGAATTAACTCACTTTTCTGTGAGTTAAATATTTCATACCTCCGTATCGAAGGGTCTCAATATATTGTATATGCATTCTCTCTTATATCCTAAAATCTATTCTTCATTTTATCAGTTTCAGTATATTCACAATCAAGTTCTGTATTAAACTAGATTACATTAACATCGATACATTAATGTGGATTTTAAAGAATAACCCAAAGTGAATAATTTTTTTTTATGATTCATCTTTTTAAGAAACTTTTAACTTCTCATTTTTATTCTTCAAATCTTAGCAAATCGTCTCGAGCACATCATATGAGTTTATCGTTCATTTCCAATTTTAGAATCAGTGAAGGATTAAACCCTTTCAATGTCATGAAATAACAAGAAAAAGTCGCTTCCAAACAACTCTTATTCTTGAGAGTATCAAATTAATAGGGGCCTTAGTGATACTAAAAAGAAAGCCGTGATTTTATTAATAATAAGAATAATCCGAAAACTAAGCTCTTTTCAAATGGTAAAAAATCGTTTAATTTTCAACTAAATAAAGCACATTAAAATTAATTTTGATTATTTCTGTTTAAAGATCTTCAGTCCCCAAACACTCAAAACAACCATTTCAGTCCATTGACTTTATCCAACATGTTTCAAGAGCTTTCTTTCCCCATTGAAACCCAGTGCTGTTTTCCGCAAACTCTCTTCTCCAGAGTAACGACTTAAGTGGCTTAATTAAAATAATAACAGTTTGATCAGAAAAAATTATGAGGGCTTTTTACTAAACATATATATGAGCCGGATCAAATTTCACGCGACAAAGCAAACTCAACTTCTGATGTTAAATTTATTTCCGTCCCCATTATAATATTTAGTTTAATAAATCTTAAAACCAATTTTATGATCATCTTTGTTAATTCAACTTCTGATCATCGCTCTTTATCCTTCAAGGTTCAACCATCAGATTTCGTCTCCGACCTCAAGTCTCTAATTTCGCAAAAAGAGTATATTAAACCCAGTGAACAAACTCTCTACTTTGGCACAAAACCCCTCAAGGACGATCAAACCCTCCAAGCTTATTCCATCACTGATACTTCAACTATTCATCTCAACATAAAATTAAGAGGTGGATCGGAAATCAAGGTCCATCCTAAAACACCAAAAACGCCCTATATGGCTTTTAAGAATGATGAGTTTTTCACTTTGCAAGATGTTATAGAAGATGTCAAAAAGCAAGAAAATCTCTTGCCTGAAGGATCTGATAATCTTCAAGAACTCAAAAAAGCGTTTCTTTCTGGTTGCGAAGCAAGATTTAAATTTGAAGAAAATGGTGGAATCACTGAAATTCCACTTGCTGAACAAAGTAATTTTTCACGGTTTGCTCTCTCTCTAATATATTTCGAAGGCCCTGCAAGAAAAATGGGAATATCAGGAAGCGGAAAATACTTAGCTTATACGGGCAAAGATAGTACTTTAAAAGTATTAGATTTGACTACAAAGCAGGAACTCGAAATACAGGCAAAAACCGAAGCTAATACTCGGAAACAGAGAATAGTTTTTTCATTTACCCAACCATCTCATTATTAGAGGAGATGAGGGCAGTTTTATTTTCGGCTGATGATAAATACATTCTCACAGGCTCCTATGATGGAACAGTCAAATGTTATGATTTTTCAACTCGCCAAGAACTTTTTGTGTTTGAAAATGAGCCCCATCACAAAGGACCATCTCCCTTCAAGTCACTTAAAGCAGTCAAAGTACTGGCTCTCTCGCATGATAATAAATATTTTGTCGTTGCTTCTGATGATGATTCAATAAAAATTGTCCATCGAGATTCGAGAGAAGTTCTTCACTCCTTCCCTGATGCCCATAAATGTTAGAATTTTTTGATTTAGCTTGTTCATAAACTTGATTATAGATAATGGTTACAGTGCCACTGTCAAGTCAATTTGGATTACCAAAGATAACAATTATTTTGTTTCGGCGGCTGATGATGGTATTGTTAAAATTTGGGATATTCAAAGAAAGCAAGAAATTCACCAATTCACAGATGCTGTTGCAGGATCTCTCGGAAATCTCTTGGGAAATTCTCTTTTATTTATTTCAAATAAAGGAGGACTTGCTTCCGTCTGTGTTTCTGAAGATGGCCGATATATGGTTCATGCAAGAAGATACCAAATGAGACTATATGATTTCCAATTGAGAAAAGTCATTCATACTTTTGAGAAAGTTCATACTAGAGAAGTAAAATAGAGGTTTTTCTACTGCTCCTAAAAAAATTAATAGATTGAACTGGTGACAATCACTCAAGGAAACAAATATATTATTTCAGTTTGCATGCATGGATCTATAAATGTCTTTGATCTTGAAACAAAACGACAAATTCTTTGGCAAGAACAAGTCGGAGGAAGTAAAATAAAAATTCATTAAAACCCCTTTTTTATATAAAAACCAGCATTTTACCGATCAAGCGCTATTGCTCAGAGTGGCAAATTAGCTGCTATTTGTGGAGATTCTACCATCAAATTAGTTAACCTTGAAAGTGCTGATCTAGCGAATCATTTTATTAAACCACATAAAGGTAAAGAATTTTTGCAGAAAAATGTTTTTAAAAAGCCCTCTCCTTAGATCTAACAACTGGTTTTGCTTTTTCACATGACAACAATTATTTGGTTACTACTTTTTGGGATGGAGCAATTAAAATCTTTGACCTTGTCAATCATAAAGAAATCTTCTTTGTTGAAAAAGCTCATAAAGATCTTGTTTCAGCTGTTGCTATTTCCCACGACGATAAATATATGGTTACTTGTGGTTACGATCGACACCTAAAAATATACAATTTCGAAAAAAGAGAGGAAATTGAATCAATCCCTGACATTTCTTCTGCTAGCTGTAATTTTTTAACCTGACATCATCTGACTCATTTCACCATAGATTACATCACTTCTTTATTTTTCTCAAAAGATTCTAAATGGCTGGTCACCGGAGCAAACTATGGATTTATCAGAGTTCTTGATTTCCAAACTAAAAAAGAAATATTTAGTTATCAAAGCAATCTTGGTAGGAATTTATTCATTCAGTCTGAATTGACTTTAGGTCATAAGTTTCAAATTGATCAACAAAAAATGCTCGCTTTTTCAAGAAGTGATAAATATATTGCATCTCCTACTGGCGATCTCGATATTCTGGTTTACGATACAGAAACTAGAAAAGTTCATTGTGAAATCAAACAAGCTCATCAAAGTAATTTTTCAAATAAAATACCCCCTTCAACCATTATAGAGAAAATAAGATGTCTTCAGATCTCAAATGATGATAAATATGTGATTTCATCTTCAAATGATCGATGCATCAAAGTCTTCAGTGTCCAAACTCAAGAGCTTGTTCACAATTTTGAAAATATTCACAAAAGTATTAAAAAAAAACTCTCGCAAAATTCACCAAATTAGGCCAGGTCAGTTCTATTATTTTGTCCCATGATGGGCGCTTCCTCATCTCAGCTTCTGATGATCGTTCTCTCAAAGTCTTTGATCTCACTACTAAAAAACAAATCCATCAATTTAAATTTCTCTTTGCTAACATCATCATTAGGCGAGTCTCAACTTCTCACTTTCTCTCCAGATTCTTCATTATTTGCATTTAGAGGGGAAGGTGGTTCGACCAAAGTTTATAAACTTCCCTTCAATAATCCTGATTGGGTCTATCCAAGTCACAATTACGCTGAAATAATTCACAATCTTTCCTCTAGTTTCATCCGAAATCCCATTTTATAGTGCTATTGGAAAATATGAAAAATTAATTATTGATGCTTCTCAAGACACAAATCGAATAGTGAATCTCAAGGCTTATCAAGATTTGTACTTTGCTCCTTATAATTGGACTGTTTTGCATCTTTTAGCAATTTATGAGCCTTCAGAAATTAGCAAAATACCATCCTATCCTGACATTCAAGTCCCCACTTTAGTTGATATTTACAATAAAACACCCCTTCAATACCTCTTGGCTCAAGAAAATATTGATTACTCTTCCATTAACATCATGCTGAAATATATCCTTGACTACGTTGAAGACTCTGATAATAGAACCTTTGCAGAAAAAACAGCAATCATTAGCTCAATCAGTCCTTTGCTTCCCTTCATTTTGTCCA
>Ga0182738_1002222_pt1 | contig 23291 bp, 18 predicted proteins | sample eDN5th30CBELigMG_FD_128876 | JGI IMG/M metagenome (GOLD analysis project Ga0182738, IMG submission 128876) | Enriched Miracle-Growth compost microbial communities from Emeryville, California, USA - eDNA 5th pass 30_C BE-Lig MG (version 2)... ...
CACAGACTCCGGTGGCAGCGAAGAGTTCTGCGGTGTCTTGCGGAACCCTTTGAGTTCCTCTTCCAGGCGAGCGATTCGCTGTTCGTAATACTGAACGATCGCCTCGACCACCGCTCTCGCTTCGGGAGGCAAAGCAGCCAACTGCTCAGGAGTGATCGGCAACGACGACATCCCCAAGATATCGCAAATTCTGAAATTTCACGAAAGACCAATCCCCAACCCGTGAACGGTTACGGTTTGTAAAAGGCGAAGACTCCTGCCGTTTTCGATACCATATTCTGGAAATGGCTATTTTATATTAAGGGAATGTCGTGACCCGGAGCCGAATGGTCTATAACAGTTCTTTCATTCAGTAGTTCCAGGTCTGTTAGATCCAGGACCGTTCTGATGGAGAAAAGGGGCCCGAGATCAGGAGAAAAGTCTGTAAATGACTGAGTTTTCTGACCCCTGCCCCCCGACCTCCAACCTGTCTCTGTCACTGCGATTCAAACCTGGAAGTACTGTGTGAGAGTGTGCGTGATATTCAGAAATCTGACGAGACAGATTCGGTCAGACTGTTAATGGGAGTTCTTCAAAATGTCCCTGTCTCTGCCATTGCCGGAAGCTCTCGACGTCATCGCTGTCGGAGCACATCCCGATGATGTGGAAATTGCTGTCGGGGGCACCCTGGCGACGCTGGTCCAGCAAGGCTATCGGGTCGGGATTGTCGATCTGACAGATGGCGAACCGACGCCAAACTCCCCGGGACCGGAGCACCGATTACAGGAAGCGAAAAAAGCGGCGGAGATCCTGGGAGTCCATTCCCGGTTCACGCTGGATCTTCCCAATCGAAAGCTGTTTGACAGCTATGAGGCGCGCGTCAGGCTGGCGAAAGTCTTTCGCCAGTATCGTCCCAAAATCGTGCTGGGCATTGCGGATAAAACACCGCTGGCCTCTCCGGATCACTGGCAGGCGATGCAGATCACCGATGCCGCCGTCTTCTATTCCCGGCTGACCAAATGGGATGATGAATTTGACGGCCTGCCGGTTCACACCATTCGCCAGTTATTATGGTATCCACTCAGCTTCGTTGGTCCTCCACCCGCAGACGCGGCTGGAACAATGGTGGTTGACATTTCCAATGCACTCGAATTGAAGCTGGACGCCATCCGTGCCTATGGGTCACAATTCCCGGAAACCAAGAAGAGAGTTTTTCAGATGGTGGAAAGCCAGGCGCGGTTGCTTGGATTGACGGCCGGCTTCGAAGCGGGAGAGCTATTGATTGCCCCACGACCGGTCGTCGTGACAGACCTGATCAAGACCTTTGCCGGTCCGAATGCACCCAGAACGAATTTACAACCATCGAGCCAGGCCGTCGGCGATTAGAGCGCATTCACCCCATATCGACCAGATAGTGCCACGCGGGCTCTCCAGCAAACAATCTGTGCCAACACTTTCACTCTGAACGCAGCACCCCGAACTCAGGCGCCGTGAGTCCAAGCGAGAGTTTTCGTTGGGTACGTTGCGACGTACCCAAATCAACGTTGATCGGAACACCAATGGTATTTGATGCGCCCTGCGAAAACTATTCGCTGACTCCGTCTTCTGCCTTGACGTTGGCGACGGCTGCCCGGCTTTTCAGACGGCCTTCGATTTGCTGAACCCGCGAGTTGGCGCGTCGCCAGATCGGGTTTTTCTTGGCTGTTTGCTCACCGAGCGTGGAAGCGGCGCGATCGAGTTCGGCTTTGGCTCGCTCGAGCTGACCCTGCAGGGCGTCATCCTTGAGTGGCATCGAAATGTCTTTCAAATTGGGGCTTGAGAGCGAATTCACACTGCCTGAGCCACATTCTTCACGCGGCGGCCAGCATCTCATGAATGTTCGATTTTCTGAAACGCAGTTGCCCCAATTCAGAGCAACCTGCTTCAGTCCGAACAAAAATGAGCCCGCTATTCTTGCAAGTTCACCCGTTCCCTTCAATGCAGGCAAGACCCTATTCAGGGCTTTCGTCTTTTACAAAGCAGATCAAGTCCCGGAAGGACGAAGTTCCTGCTGAGCCGCGAGCAAGATCACGCTTTTCCTGATTTGCGGCTCGGCAGTGGCCTTGCCCTCCCATGCCAAAGTCAAAAGGACGAAGGCCCTGGACTCTCTTTCAGGGCAGTTTCTTCGCAATCGACTTTGTCGAGCTTTTTATTTCGTCTTTTGCGGACGGCAATGTGAAAGTGTAATTAAGGAATAAGCCGTCACCAGATTCGGGTCCCCTTCCATCCAGCGTTCCGTGGGATTGGCCCAGCTGCCATTGGCCCGCTGTTTGGCGAGAAGTTGAGCTGCCAGTTCGCTGCGCCAGGTGTGGTTGTTGCCATTGGCGTCCAGAAACTGTTCGCGTCCCAGTGCGTCCATCGCCTTGGCCATCGTCTGGTAATAGTAGAACAGTCCCTGTTGTCCCATGCCGGGATTTTCTTCCAGCGTGTAAAACTTCTTCAGCCAGCCTTCTGCCGCTTTGACGCGCGGATCATCTTCTGTCAGTCCGGCATAGACCATGCTTTTCAGTCCGGCATAAGTCATGCTGGCATACGATCGCAGGCCTCCTTCTGGAGTTGTTCCCGCGGGTGAAGAGCCCCCAGCAGCGGGAGTGTAATAGAAGCCGCCATCGTTGATTTTCCCGGCGAATGGAGTGTCGTTGTGTGGACCTTCCAGATTCTGACAACGGGAGACAAAGATCAGTGCATTCTGCATGGCGGGATCGTTGGCGGAGACACCGGCAGCTTTCAGGGAGTCCATGAAAAATGAGGTATTGGAGAGATCCGGGCGAGCACTTCGCCCATAACCGGCCCCACCGAAAGCGGGATTGTCCCGGTCTGCCTGTTCGGTGTCATCCCACTGGATGTTTTTCAGAAACTTGACGGCATGATCGATCAACTTCTGATAGCGACCATCTCCATTGGCTGCCACCAGGGCCTGCAGCACGATGGCGGTCTCGTAGTTCTTGTGGCTGGATTCTTTGTGATAGATTCCGCCGTCCGGCTGAACGTTGGCTTCAATCGTCTGCAGTGCGGCTTTCACAACAGGATCATCCACCGTCACGCCGCTGACCAGCAGCGAATATGTGACGAGCCCGGTGACTCCGAGAGAGGTGGAAGAGGTCCAGGTCCCCTGATCTCCCTGTGTGGTTTTGAGAAAAGCCACTCCCCGGTCAATGGCTGTCTGCAGTTGTGCATCCGGTGAAGGTTCCTGAGCACAAACCGCATGCGGAAGAGAGGATAAACTCCAGACTGCCATCAAACTCAGGATGCCAATGCGTCTTGCGGACATGGTCAAGCTTTCCATTCTATTCGAGAGATGACAGCCGATTTCAATCAGGCAATTTCAATTTTGAATGCCGTCGAAGTCTGTCGGAGAAGAATTTTGCGATGCAGGAAATCGACTGCAACATCGATTCCATTTGAAGACTTCCCCAGTTTCGTCTGTCATTTTCGAAAGTCAATTCAGACTTTCTGACGATAATTCCGCCCGTCTCGGCGATAATTCCGTCTAATGCGTCTCCGACAGGTACGGGCGCAAGTAGCCATACCCCAGGAGTTCCGTGACAAAATCGCGTGCCACTTCGGCGGATGCACTCCCGTTGCCCCCATGTTCCAGTACAACGGCGAAGGCCACCCGAGGCTGTCGGGCGGGAGCATATCCCGCAAACCAGGCATGGGCCGGCTTGTTTTTGACTTCCGCAGTTCCCGTCTGTCCGGCCATCGTCATCCACTCAATCCGGGCCGCTCGTCCATTGCCATCCGGGTCCTGGACCACTCGTTCCAGGCCATGCTGAAGCACGGACAGCGTTTCTGCCGACAATCCCGGAATTTTCTGCGGTTCCGCGACGGTATCGTGGTCACGATTCGGCAATGTCACTCGTGGTTGCACCAGGAACCCTCCATTGGCGATGGCTGCAAACATGCGTGCCATCTGCAGCGGTGTCACAAGTAAAGCTCCCTGCCCGACCGACAACTGGAGTGTCGATCCCGGAAACCAGCGCGCTCCATCCGGGTTTGTCCCACCGGGGTTGGGTTGAGGGAGATGACCGGAAGATTCTCCGGGCAAGTCGATACCGGTCCGTTCACCCAGTCCGAACCGCTCAGCCCAGTCACACAATGTTTCCGGTCCCATTCTGCGGGCCATCTCATAGAAATAGACATTGCATGCCAGGCTGAGTGCATCTTCAACGGTGATTCCCCCATGTCCGATTCCATGTTGACGATAGATCTGACAGCGATACTGATCCGGTTCATCCAGATAGCCCCGGCAATCAATTTTTTCGTCTGCTTGCGTGAACCCTGTCTGCAAGGCGGCGGCTGCGGTGACCACTTTAAAAAGTGCCCCCGGAGCAACGGCCATGTGCGTGGTCCGCTGAAAGAGTGGATGCCGAGAATCCGACTGCAACTGCTCCCATTCTGCGTGACTGGGTTGCAACAGCGTCATCAAAGAGGGGCGTGGGCTGCAAGCCAGGGCCAGCACATCGCCCGTCCAGATATCCATGGCCACCAGCGTGGCCCCTTGAGGCGACAGGGCCGGATCTTCCGAAGAACTCTCTCGCAGCTTTTCGTCCAGTAACTGTTCAGCAATCTGCTGCAGACGGGAATCAATGGTGAGGATCACATCCTCTCCGTCTACTGGATCGCGAAATTGTTGGCTGTCCACCAGTTCGCCCCGTCGATTGCGATGATGCTGAATCAATCCCGGTGTGCCGGCAATGCGTGAGGAATAAAATCGTTCAATACCGCTTTCACCGCTGCGCGTGGCAGCCTGTGGAGTGTTCGCCACGCCGGAAGGAGTTTTTCGAACTCCAATGACATGTGCCGCGACATCCTCCAGGGGATAAGAACGCCGGGACATCGCGCGAATATGGACTCCTGGAAACTGTGCGGGCTGAGACTGAATGGCTGCTGCAACGTTCAGTGTGACATTGCTCAAAACAACATGATCCTGCAATTCTTCTTTGAGAATGATGGGATCTTCCGCAAACCGATCCGGAGCAGTGGTCAGCTCCTGGACGACAATTTTCCAGATGCCGGTGAATCCTTCGGACCAGTCGACATGGGCCTGCTGCTTCTCTGCCATGCGGGTCAGACGTTTCCGTTCCACTGCTGCCAGCATCTTTTCGATCCGTTTTTGAATGGCAGCCAGCCGGGTTGTCAACTGCCGTTCCGATTGTCCGGTCACTTCAGACAGGTTCTTCAACAAGTCTGTTCTCTGCTGAAGGATCTTTCGTTCTGCTGCTGCCCGCTGAGCGGGATCGCGTCGTGCAGAAGGAGAAAGTTGCAGGGAAACCTGCTGTCGCAACCATCTGGGATGAGGCGGAGACTGCAGCCAACGATAATCCATGGCGATGTCGTACCGGCTTTCGTCCTGTGCCAGCACGACTCCGTCGCGGGAAAGAATACGTCCATCCCGGCAGGGGATCACCTCTTCTTCAACAATCACTTCTGCCCAGGGAGTGAGATATCGGTCTGCGACGACACCTTGCATATAGACGACTCGCATTCCGATCACTCCCAATGCTGTGAGAATCATCATCCCCAGCAAAAGTGGACGGCGGCGCGGATCGTCATGCACCGGGGAATGGTCCTCGGTGTTCGTTGACATCGCAGAAAAAGGCTGGTTCCTCACCTCCGGACCTCCAGGTGGTACGTGCGCCGGCAACAGAGGCGAAGGCTGGACCAGATCGCACTGACGATCACGAACAACAGGAAGGTGGCTGCTGCCCGAATCAAGAGTGAAGACACCACCATCTCCATTTTCAGATGTGTGCCTGTGCTGAGAATGTGTATACCTCGGGCCAGTGTGAGCCCCAGCAACATGCCCAGTCCACTCAGTAATCGATCTGCGAAGGGAGCCACCTCCTGACTGTTTGCTGACAACCGGGCGATGATCAATCCCAGTGTCGCTGCGGTCATCACACCCACTCCCGGCGTCTGGCCATTCAGAAAATCCTGAGACAACCCGGCTGCTCCAGCCCAGACCACCAGTTCGGCTCCACGCAGAAACTGACACATCAGAATCAGCACCAGCGAGAGAAACGAAGGAGTCACAGGCAAATTCATCCACGTCGGCCAACCCTGATCGCAGGTGACCGCCAGAAAAAGCAGAAGTCCGCAAACGCAGGATCGCTGCAGCATGGGGTTAGGAGTTAGAGGTTAGGAGTTAGAGGTTAGCAGCCTGTTGAAAAACGTGAAGTTTCGGCCAGACAGAAATGTCCGGCCCACTTTTTCCAGTAGTTCAGCAGTACCTGGTGGTACAGACATTTCTGTCTGTACATTTTTCAACAGGTTGTCAGGAGTGAGGGGTCAGGAGGTTTTCTGACCTCTCATTCCCTTTCTCGGGGAGGCTCGAAACGACATCATCTGATGCAGAAAGAGTACGCCAGAACTGCATTTGGGAGCAATCTGCGTTTCGCTGCGGAATTTTCGAGTCCGACTCTCGGCAGGGCCGGTTTGTTCCGGGCCACAATCAGAGTGCCCTCTCAGGGCTGAGCTTGGGGGGACATCATAGCGAAACGTCCTTCGTTGCCAGACTTTGCGTTCAGGTTAAGCTGACTTCGGCCTTCGGAAGTGACTCGATACATGAGACCCGATTGCCCCACTTCAAATTGAAACTTCAGCCAGCCGACGGCAATCAGACGACCGTGAATGATCGACAATTCTTCTGCGGGCATCTCTTCCAGCGAGGGAATACGATCTGCCCAGCGAATCCCGGTCTCGTCCGCGGGACGTTCAATGGCTTCGGCAGTCAGATCAAGATAAATCTGCAGAATTTGAAGCCAGCCGGGGTGATCCGCAAGCAATTGTCGATCAAGTTCATCCATGCTCCCGAATATCGGGAGGGGATTGGCTGCACCTGAAATTTGCCTCTTGAACCTGAACAATCCCTATAGGCGGAACCAGATTTTCGTGACAAGCTGGATAACTGGATAATCGATATAGAGCGCATGAACTCCGCATAGACCGCGTCCCGCGCCGTGGCGAGTTGCATTTCACCAGTCGAAACGCGAGCTGCGCGAGCCCAGGCCAGAGCAACTTGCTGTAAGAGTCTATCCGGAAAGGTGCTTTGTCAGGCGAGATCGAGCGATTTGTGTTCTGACAAGGAAACCGAAGCAGGCGAATTCCCAGGATTCGTCGATGCAGGCTGGCGAAGTTCAGAACGCAAAAGAGCCGATCGCAGCCCAAATTGACCTTTCCGGACAGACTCTCAGTGCTCTGTGTGACAGTTGGACCTGAATCGAACTCACCCCAGCCGCAGATTCTGCAACCAGGTTTGCTGTCGGCGTGTGACTGGAAAAGGGGTGTGTCCATTCGGCTCGGCAGGGACAACACGTTCCACAATGGCCGCCATGAGTTCCGGAATTCCAGTACCGGTTCGCGCGGAAACCGAAAGACTGTGAGAGACCTCCTCGGAACCGGAGAGATGTGTCACCAGATCGATCTTGTTTCGGATCACCAAAGGATCTGCAACGGCATTCAGCAATTCCTGGTCTGCGGTCTCCGATTCTTCGGTCGCATCCAGCACGATGATCACCAGGTCCGCTTCGCGCATCCGGGACTGTGCCAGGGCCATGCCGGCAGTTTCAAGTTGACCTGCCGCCTGCCGAAATCCAGCAGTGTCCGAGATTTCCACGGGCCATCCATCAAAGGCGGTTTCGGCAGCAACGACATCTCGCGTTGTTCCCGGCTGATCAAAGACGACCGATCTGGGATAGCCGACCAGCGCATTGATCAAGCTCGATTTCCCAACGTTCGGCCTGCCACACAGGACCACCTTCCACGGACAGGTGAGATGGACTCCAAACCTGCTCCAGGCCAGCATTTCGTGAATTCGCCGGGCTTTCTCATCAGGGTTCAGGTTCGCCAGCCCGGCAACAGCCTCGGGAAACAACCGGCATTGCCGCAACAAATGATGGGCTGTTTTCTGAGTTGTGGTGCGGGTTAATGCCAGCAGGCACTCCTCAGCCAGGCGGTCTGCATCCGGCAACTTGTCGTGCAGCAGCCAGTCTGACTGGGAATGAATTTGGGCTCCGCTGGCAGTGAGGTCTGCGAAAATCCGATCAACAGCAGCCTGTCCCCCATGACAATGCAGTTCCGCTTCGCACTCGGCAGTTCGCACCAGGACGATCTCTTCGAACAATGGTGCCCCCCAGTGTCCGAAACAGATGCGGTCAAGTTCCTGCTGGGCGATGGCACGTCCATTTGCTGCTTGAAAATAAGGATCAAGACGGTGAATCTCGCCCCGTATCCCGATTGTCGCCACCGCGCCACGTCCTCCGGGAGTGAGCAGGCAGGCAGTCATACTTAAGGCGTGAGAGCCTGTTTCCAGTGCGGGATGAGGGATGGGAATCTTCACAGTTGGGGGGCTGCCTGATGGGCGTGTTTCGTGTCGTCAGAACAGGATTCTCTCACCTGCGATTCAAATGCCGGGCCACAACCGCCAACCCCTGCAGAGAGAGATCTGGTTTGCGTTGTGCTCCTTCCAGATAGGGAGCCAGAATAACGGATGCCCCGCCCGTGAACAGCACCAGTGGAGGCTGACCGGTCGCCGGCAACCAGGCAGAATATCGACTCACCAGTTCTTTGACGGCGCCGAGATGCCCCCAGTACAGACCACTGGCAATCGCGGTTTCGGTGCATCGTCCAAGAATGTCGGGTTCATGCTTCAATAATTCCCAGACATCCACATGCGGCAGTGTTGTGGTCTCTTCATGAAGGGACTTTGCTCCAAGCAGAATTCCCGGAAGAATCGCTCCCCCGCGAAATGTCCCCTGTGCATCGACAACATCCACGGTAATGGCGGTCCCGGAATCCACAATGATAACCGGCTGGTCTGGTTGACGCAGGACATTTGCCGCCATGCTGTTCAGCAGGCGATCAATCCCCACTTTTTCCGGAAAAATCACATCCATCGAAATGGGAACCTGCGTCTTCTCCAGCAGCAGGACTGGGGTGGGCAGACTTGCGGGCCAATGCTGAAAGACCTCCCGGGCGCGCTGTGCGTTGGTTCCGGTGACGATCACAGCATCCGGAACCAACGCCTGAAACCATTCCTGCACACGTCCCCAATCGATGGGCGAATCGTAGATGAATGCTGCAGATTGCACCGCAACAGGCAATTCATCCGGCGTGTCCTGCTGACAACGGGCCAGTTTCACCCGGGTATGTCCGGCGTCTACAACAAGCGTCTGATAGCTCAAGAGAGCCTGCAATTCTAGTGGTACAACCACCTTATTCGGATGGATGAGAGCAAGTTGCTCTGGCCTGGGCCCGCGCAGCACGCGTTTTGATTGGTGAAATGCAACTCGCCGCGTGGCGGGACGCGGTCTGTGTGGAGTGAATGCGCTCTGATTCGAGCATTGTCATTCTTCTCCGTCCGGCAAACGATCGAAGTTCGCCACGCTGGGCAAATCGTTTAGAAAAACATCTTAAAAAACATAAAGCATTTATTGCAATTGCCTTACAGATGAAATTGAAAACATCGATGTGAATGTTCCAAAATTGTGACACAGATTGGGTGTGGTCGAGACATAACAATAGGGATCACAGTACTTCCAAGTTTGGAAAGGGCAGCGGCGGCGAGAGGTCAAGGGGGCCAGAGGTCGGGGATCAGAGGTCAGAAAACTCAACGATAGCATACTTTTTTCTGGACTCTACTCCCTAACCTCTGAACCCTTTTCTCCATTCGATCAGACTTGGAACGGCTGAATGAGTATGTCTGTTGTGCAACAGGCAAGGAGAGAGGCGGAAGCACAGCCACTGGCGGCGCAAGGTGTGTGGTTCTGGATGTTGTGCCGCAAAAAAGTATCAATGTTTTTGGAGTGATAGTCAGAGAAATTTCCAGCAGGTAGAGAATGTCTTCGCGATCGCTTCCCAACGAATACCCTGACTCCGCAATGAATGATTCTGAGCGGCAGCAACAATTTTTGCGGAATCTGGCCACGGTTTATGGGGAGGCATATGCTTCCGCTCTGGTGATTGTCGGAAATCGTACTGATGCCGACGACGTGATTCAGGAAGTGTGCGTGGTGTTGTGGCTGAAGTTCGACGAATTCGAACCAGGGACGAATTTTCGAAAATGGGCATGTTCGATTGCGTTCAATGTCGCTAAGAATTTCGTACGCAAGAAACGCCGCAGGAATTTCGGCTTAAGCGATTATGCCTTGTCGCGCATCGAGCAGATACGACGTGGAGGAGCAGAGCTTTTCGAACTCCGGCAGGAAGTGCTGGAAAAATGTGTTGCGAAGCTCAGCGAGACAGATCGTCAGTTTCTTGATGAATGCTATAACGAGTCACACTCTGTGGCTGCCATGGCCCGGTCTCGTCGGACCAGCGTGAATACGGTGTATGCCCGGTTGAATCGCTTGCGTCGCTGGCTCAGCGATTGCGTCAGCCGCACGCTTGAGAAGGGAGGCTGAGATGTCTGCCAGACCTCCGCAAATTGAAGAAGTTCAACGACTTGCCGATGCCGTTTTTGACGGCGTCATCGATGCGAAATCCCTGCAGTCTCTTGAAGAGCTGATCACTTCGGATCTGGCGTGCCTGCAGGCCTATGTCGAACGGATCGGCCTGCACGGCGATCTGATCAAACAGTCGATTGAGCGCTGCTCTGGACATGACGCCCTCTTGACGATCGATCGAGTTCTGGCTGCCCAGGAGCGAATCGAAAGTCGCCAGCACAGGATCGTGTATTTTGCTTTGGCCTGTTCAATCGTCATTCTGGTGACCGCCGGCTGGCTGATGAGTCTGCCCCGAGCAAAGGGGCCGGAAATGGGCGTGATCTCGAATCTGACCGTGGATCAGATCTCCGAGTCCTCCAGCTTTCTGCTGGGACAGGTCCTGCGACCGAAAACGGATTACGTCATTCAAGGCGGAATGGCCACTGTGAAGCTGCCCCATGCCATTATCGATGCTGTCGGTCCTACAAAATGGCGATTTCTCGATAAGCAAACGATTGAATTGAAACGTGGCATTTTGCATCTCGACATTCAGGAAGGGGGGACGGGATTTACCATCATCACCCCGGACGGCATTGTTGAGGATTATGGAACCCGGTTTCTTGTTGAATACTCTTCCTCCGAGGGGACGGGTGTGAGTGTGCAAAGTGGCCGTGTGCATGTCGGACTGAAAGACTTCGATGGAAATATCAGCCGCAATATCGATTTAACGATGAGACGTGCCCTGCGTCTCTCCTCCTCAAAAAAGCTGATTCAGGAAGTCGGCTTTATCGAAGAGAAATTTCGCTCCATCGAAGCCGTTCGAGGCAACATCGTTTCCATTGATGGGACAATACGCACGATGACAGTCCCTCCGCAAACACTCCTCGTCAATCAGCATAAAACCCGAAACCATGTTCTGATATTTCCTGAACTGCAAAATGTAATACTGACGGAAGACATGGTCGTCGATGGACTGGAAGGCAATGTCCGATTCCCTGCGGGGACAGTTTTAAACAGTTATTTACTGCATTATGACCCGGATGAACTCACGACCCAGGCGCCCCGCGGCGGTGTGACGTTTGACGGCAAGATTGCAGCTGTTCTGGGGGGGGCGGATTCGCTGTCGAAATCAGATAAAAAGTTTGGTTTGCCAGATTTACAATATGGCCCGCAGGTATCACGTGAACTGGAGCTGGACGAAGATGAAGTTCAAGTATCCGAAGACCGCCGTACCCTTTCAGTCTATTTCGGCGCTTCTGGTGCGGAAGCACTGGATCAGGTGCGAGTCCTCGTTTACAGGAACCAATAAAGTCTTCTGTTTTTAAATTCGAGCAGACACTTCATAAGCATTAATAAGGATTATCAGAAGCGGATCGATTTCACCGAATCCGGTGTGAATCCACAGAACACATCCATAAAAACATTGCCTCCACGTTTTTGTCTGAAAAATATTCTGCTTTCAGATCGAATAGCAAGTATCAAGCATGATTCAAGTCTCTTTTTGTCATCTCCTATTCAGAAAAAGGCCCCATTATGTCAGCCTCATTTTCCTTCCGTCGTCGCGGCTTTACCCTGATCGAATTATTGGTAGTGATTGCGATTATTGCCGTACTAATTGCATTGTTGTTACCGGCCGTGCAACAGGCGCGTGAAGCAGCGCGTCGGAGCCAGTGCAAGAATAATTTGAAACAGCTTGGTCTGGGATTGCATAACTATCTGGATGTGCACCGTACTTTTCCACCTGGAGAAGTCAAGCATGCACATTATGGTGACAACTGGAACCCGATCGGCTGGTCGGCGTTTTTGCTGCCATTCGTGGATCAGGCGCCTGTCTATTCCAAGCTGCAGGAAGAGACACAGAATTTCGGAACGGAAATGAATTATAATTCCGCGACGAGTGCTGGAGCAACCATTCTCTCTGTTTATATCTGTCCCACGGACATCATGCCTGGAATCAATCCAGTGCTGGAAGGGCAGAAGATGGCGAAGTCCAACTACGTGGCCAATGCTGGGAAAACGTTTATCGAGGATAATGATTATGACCCTAATAAGTTCATGGGGGTCTTTGCCGTGAATGCCGTCTTCGGGTTAAAGGACGTGATCGATGGGACAAGTAATACAATTATCATCGGCGAACGGGATGGAGGTACGAATTTACCGTTCAGCAGCCGCGTGGCAGCCTGGTGGGTCGGCAGTGATCATGTGGGATGGCACGATCGCGTTTTTTCTTTTACCTATAAGAGCTATGCGATTAACTCAACCGGTGGGCTGGGGGGAGTCTCACAGAATCGTGTCTTCAGCAGTCTCCACACTGGGGGATGCCATTTCCTGTTCGGAGACGGGCATATTCAATTTGTCAGCCAAAATATTGATGGAAACACGTACGAAGCGCTGGGAACTCGAGCCGGCAATGAAGTCATCGGCGTGTTTTAGAGCAACGCGAGTTTCAACTGATGAAAGGGAACTCGTCGCGTGGCGAAAGGCGGTCGATGCGGGGTGAACGCGCTTCGCAATAAGGGCAAATTGTTCTCGACCGGGCTTGCGGTGAGAGCATGTGAACTTAAACCGATGGATTACCATATGTTCAGATTTTTTCGGTGTCGTGTATTTGTGGCCACGATGGCCGTGGGAACGTTGATTTGCTCAGGCTGCGGGAAAACAGACGCCCCCGCACTCAGCCAGGTGACAGGAGATGTGGTTCGTGATCAAAAACCAATCCCCGGTGCGTGGATTGAATTTCATCCGGAACATGGTCGACGCTCTGCAGCCAGAACCGATCAGAACGGTCAGTTTCGGCTGATGTATACCGAAAGCGTCTCCGGCGCCATTCCCGGCCCACACACCGTACTTTTCTTTCTTCCTCCGGAAAATCCTTCTCTTCCTCCCGCAGGCATCAACGAAGAGGAAAAGAAAATGTTTATTGAGCGGAACAACCAACCAGAAAAACTTGACTACGAAGAGCAAGTTCAAGTCGGCCAGAAAGGAAGTATGCTGCATTTCGACTTGACTGGTAAATCATGAAGTCGTAACGAAATTGACTCGCCAGAGCGCATTCATCACGGGCAGGCCGGTGCTGCCCTGCCGTACAGGCTCCCGCAATCAATCAGTAAACAATCAGTCCACACACTTTCACTACAGCCCCAGGCGAGAGCAGCTTGCTCTTGTCTGGGGCTGTTCTACCTTGGGGACAGGGCCTCGGAGCATGCTCCGTTTTGTCGTATTATTTCCTCTGCGGCGGTGGCGACGATCCGGTGTTCGAAAAGTTCGCCCTCCGCGATTGCAATGTCCCATCGATGCCATCTCTAATAGTGGCGACCAGGCAGAACATTCGTGTTTCAGAAAGAGGATGATGAGCGTTTCGCAGGGAGATGACGACAAGACCTTTAGAGTCCGTATTCTGGATCAGTTGGATGCGGTGTTGCTAAGCTGTGCCGAAGCCAAACGACCGTTGGAGGTTGATCCCGCTCGCGGCGAACTGTTCGAATTGTTCGTGGCAGTGGAATCAGCAGGCGGGTTGCGGGAGGACAGCCAACTGGATCTGGCGGCAGATGGTGTCTGCAAAGCACTCGCGGAACGCTGGGGGCTGAGAAATGCGACCGAAAACTGGCTGAATCAGAATTCCAATCTGCCTCCCGAGCAAATGGCTCGTATGCGAAGTCTGTGGAGCTTGTTAAGGATGTGGATGGAATGGACATATGCCTGGGAGCGGTGGCCTGATTTTCACGCTGGGCAAGAATCCCGGGAATAAAGCAAGTTGCTCTGGCCAGAGCCCGCGCAGCGCTCACCGCGTGACGGAACACAGTCGATGCGGGGGGTGATGCGCTCTCCCGTCGCAGCCCAAAAACCTCCTGATAGAAGCCTTCTGATCGCTGTTGGCAAGTTTTTTCGGAACTTTTGGGGATCGTTTGGCGTCTCAAATAAGAGGCTGGATTTCAATACTTGGAAAAGAAAATTTGAATTCTCGTTTTACCTGTAAGAGAGTGCCCTGGCAGGGCTTGGATTTGGAGTGCGTCGTCACGAAACGTCCTCCGTTGTCGGACTTCGCGTTTAGGAGAACCCCCAATTTTCAAGGTCGACGAGGCACTCGTGAGAGTGGAGATTGGGACGAAGTTGTTCCATTTTTATGGAGTTGACTGATTAAAAACAAAAATAAAAATAAAAATGAACAAAACGGCCCTGTTTTTTGCCGGGCACTTCGAAGGAGAATGTCCTCTCCATTTGCGAACGTTGATTGGATTCCCTAAACTTAGGTTTCATCATCACTTCAGTGCATTTCCCCGCGAGTTCTTCAGATTTTCAGTAAGATCCTGAGACTTCCTGAAAAAGCGATCGCGATCAGAAGGCTACTTCCATGGCGGATTTACGTGCAGCATGGGGCATTGACATCGGTCAATCGGCCCTCAAAGCCATTAAAGTTCGGCGTGTTCCGGGCACGGATGAAATTGTCGCGGAAGCTTTTGACTACATTCAGTACCCCAAAATTCTCAGCCAGCCGGATGCCATTCCAGATGAGATTGTTCCGCAGGCGATGGAGACATTTCTGGGGCGTAACAATCTCAAGGGAGACGCCGTAGCGATTGGCGTCCCCGGCCAGTCGGCTTTGGCCCGCTTTATTCAACTGCCGCCGGTTGAATCGAGCAAACTGCATGAAATTGTGAAGTACGAAGCCCGGCAACAGATCCCCTTTGCGCTGGAAGAAGTGATCTGGGACTATCAACCGCTGGGGGCGGGAGCAGAAGAAGGCGGATTTCTGCTGGATGCGGAAGTGGGTCTGTTCGCAATGAAGAAGGACCAGATTCAGCAACAGATGCGGCCGTATAATAACGCCAAGATCGAAATCGAACTGATTCAGATCGCGCCGTTGGCGCTCTATAATGTGCTGAGCCTGGATGAACTGGGAATTCGCCGGGATTCCACCGGAACTCCGGGTGACGACTATTTCATTGTTCTGGATATGGGTTGTGACAACACAACCTTGATGGTCTCCAACGGATACAAGATCTGGATTCGCAATGTGCCGATCGGGGGAAATCATTTCACCCGGGCCTTGACGAAGGAAATGAAACTCAGTTTTGCGAAGGCGGAACATCTGAAATGCAACGCCACAAAATCGCCAGATCCGCGCGCCGTCTTTCAGGCCCTGCGTCCGGTCTTCAACGATTACGTCTCTGAAATTCAGCGATCGATCGGTTACTTCTCCAGCGTGAATCGCTCAGCCAAAGTCGTCAAAGTGGTTGGTCTGGGAAATGGCTTTAAGCTGGCAGGACTGCAGAAGTTTCTGCAGCAAAACCTGCAATATGAAGTGGATCGTCCGGACACGTTCAAGGCATTGTCCGGGGATTCCGTGCTGAACTCACCTCTCTTTTCGGAAAACATCCTGAGTTTTGCCGTGCCGTATGGACTGGCATTGCAGGGACTGGATCTGACACGGATTCGGACCACGTTGCTGCCTCCGGAAATCACGGCGGCCCGTCGTATTCGTAAGAAAAAGCCCTGGGCTGTGGCGACCGCAGCCACGCTTTTGGCGGGATTGTCGCTCTCAACCATGGGGAATGCGTTTTCATTTCGAGCGGTAAATACCCCGGAATTCAAAAAGGCAGAAGAGGAGGCGACAGGCTTTCGCACGGAAGTTGACTCGCTGAAGACAAAGTATGGAACGCAAGAAACAAACAACGCCGCCATTAAAGCCAGGCTGGACAGCTTAACTCTGGGACGACGCGATATTTCCTGGATGGAGTTGTACAACGCGGTCATTGACTGCCTGCCACGCGACCGCGGGGACGTGGAAATTCCAGTGGAGGAAGTGGAACGCAAAAATCAGATCTCACTCACGCAGTTTTCCTGTGAACGGATGTCGGACCGCACCACCTGGTTCGCCACGCTTTCCGATCAGCAGAAACAACTCATGAATCCGGGAGATCGAGATACCGGTCCGGAGGGTGAAGGATACATCGTAACGTTGCGGGGACATCACTATCATCATGACGCGGCCAACCCGCAGGAGCAGGGAGTGCTGTATCTGATTAATCATTTCCTGAAAAACCTGCAGGCACCCACTGCTCATCAACCGGATTTCCCAGTGCGAGATGTCACTCGGTCAGGGATTTCGCATGCGACCATTCTGGACCATTCTTCAAAAATTGAACTTTATAATCCACAAATGCGGGAAAGCGCCACAGCAGCACGTCCCATTCAACCTGGAGGCGGCGCGCCCGGCAGGGGACCAATGAATCAGTTTGGTTCCGAAGGAGGATTCGTTCCGGGACGCGAACCAGGCGGAAGCTCCACTCCTCTCGATCCGAAAAACGCCAAAGAACTCCACCGCACCGACTTTGTCATTCAGTTTGCATATCATTATCTCACTCCAGAAGAACGGCTGGCCGCCGACGCCGCTACGAGTGAAGCAACGACCGGAGAAGACGGCGCAGCTCCTCAAACCGATCCAATCACCTCACCCGATGGTGGAGCAACTCCTCCTCCCACGGGAACAGCTCCGCCACCGGGAGCTCCTTAGCAGCCTGTTGAAATTCACTCAAATCGAGATTTGTCTGACTGGGGAACGTGAAATGATCAATGTTCTGGAAGAGATTCGGCTCGACAAGAGCTTCGTCCTCTCGAACTTCAGCAGGCTGTCAGGGCCGTGTCCACAGTTTGAATAAAAAACAGTTTGAATAAAAAACAGTTTGAATAAAAAACAGTTTGAATAAAAAACAGCGAGTCCGAAAAAAATGTGCCAAGAGCAGGTTTGTCCGGCCGGGAAGTCAACCCGGCTCATCCATTCCTGAATCAGTCCTCTGAAGGCGATCGAAGGCAGTGCCCCATGGACAAATTAAAGCCGATCATTCGTAACCATTTCTGGATTCTTGCAGGACTGGTCGTCCCGTTGGTGCTGTATGGATATTATTCCGCGAACGGCGCCTTAAAGGCAGCGACAGAGGACCGGGTCAAGGCGCTGGACACTGCAAAAAACGGCGTCTCTTCCGGCCATGAACCCAATAACGACTACATCACCAAGCTGGAGCACATCAACACGTTTCTGGATGCCTCGGTGCAGGACGCCATTGTCGATCTGTGGCGGAAACAGCAGGAACGGATGACCTGGCCACAAGCGGTGGCTGCAAAAATTCCGGATGAGTTCATGGGGGAATTCGATCAGCAGGTTCCCTTTATTTATAAAGGGCTCTATCCGGAATTGATTCGAAGACTGCAACGGCGGGCGCAGCCTGTGGAGCCTTTGGTACAGGACTCAGGTGCCTCCGCGCCCATGGATCTCTCCGGGCGAACGACTGCTCCCCGGCCCCCGGTCAAGACAGTCGATCAAAAACTGATTCTGGCAGCCATGGTGCCGCATGCTCAGTTTGGACAATTCGCCATCACGTTCCAGGAAATGTGGGACGCCCAGATTGATATCTGGCTCACAGAGATCCTGATTGATGCCATTGTCAAGGTAAATGCAGACAAAGAATCGATCTCGGATGCCATCATTCGACGCATCGATGCCATCGAACTGATGGGAGGAACGGGCGTTCCGTTAACAAAGGACAGCGCAGCTCCGGGAGGAGACATGTCCGGCATGGACGGAGGGTTTGGTTCATCACAATCAGGCGTGGGGACCGCAGTTGCTCCCAGCACGATTGTGTTCTCTCCGGAAGAGGAGTTTGGCCCGGCAATTGAAGGAGCAGGAGCAGAGGGGGGAGGCATGATGTCAGAAAGCTCCGGCGGAGGAATGGCAGTTGTCCCCCCCAAACGCTATATCGGAGAAACTGAAGAGGCTCCCTATCTGGAGCGAGGGTTTTATCTCTCCGTCATCATTCAGCAATCGAAAATCGCAGACTTTATCGTGACCCTGGCGAATTCGGACTGGCCGGTTCAAGTTCGCAGATTCCAGGTCGGAGCCAATCCGTACCAGATGGAAAATACCAGCATCACCAGCGGCCCCGGCAACTCGGGCATCATGGGTGGGAATTTTGAAAGCAGAATGTCTCAACCCGCGCTGGGCCGTGGCGCTTCAAACCGTCCCCGGGGAGGGATAGGAGGCAGCGGAGGAAGACGAGAACAGTTTGGTATGGGGGGCAGCAATACCAGAATCGGGCTGCAGAATTATTATGGAGAGAATGTTCCCGATTTTGCGATCGCTGCACTCAACAATCCCGATCTGGTGCAATTGGAACTGTGTGGCATCATCACGATGTATAAACAACCCAAGGAGGCGCTGGCAGCCGTAGAAGCCCGAAAGCAACAGGAAGCAGCTGCCGCGGGGGAAGTTGCGAATCCCGACGCCGGTCAGGAGACATTGTCTGCGCCCACTCAGGCGAATCCCAATGCTCCTGCAGCAACGCCCGATTCGAGTGGAATTCCGGCAACGCCCACTGGAGAAATGCCTGCTGGTGAAACGCCATCACCAGATGGATCAGTCTCTCCAACTCCATCCGAAGCAGACCTGGCTCCAGTTGTTCCAAACCTGACCCCTCCCACGCCCAAGCCGGTTCCAGATGCGTCCATTCCGGTTCCCACGGGAGAATAACCAATGATGTTTCCTGCGAATTCAGAAAAAGTATTGTGAGAATCGCCCCAAGCCTGTGGGATGAAGTGCAGAGGACAGGAAAATCGAACAAATCACATCGTCTTCTGACCTGACCTCCCACTTTCATGATCCTGTTCGATCATGGATATCTTGAGAACCCGATCCCCAACGCCGTACTCAGAGACCGGGAATCCCAATCGTTCAATCTCAGTCTGACTTTTGAGAATAGACCCCAACGAGGTGCATCATGGCCAAAATGAACATCAAAAAACTGGCTGCCGATCACGTTGAGAAAGGTGTATTCGGCCTGTTTGTATTAATTGTGGTCGCCGCCATGGCTGGCACAAAATGGCAGCAATACCAGGGCAGCCCTCGTGACATCACTCTGAAAGTTGCGGATGGCAAAAGGGCGTTGAGTGCCAACGTCTGGCCTGAAGAGGAAATGCAGAAGTATGTCATTCCCAAAGAGGCCGCGCCCATCAATATCGTGAATGACCGTCTGCGGAAGGAATTCAGCCCGTCGCAGGTGGAAGTCTCCGGCAAAATGGTTTCGAATCCCTGGGTGGGAACCGATCCAGTTCGCGAACCCACTTTGGTTGCCCCTCAAGATCCTATTGCGACGGACGCCCGTGTCTTTCTCAACATGTTTGACGAATCGAAATTGACTGCATTCGCTGCGCCGGAACAGGTCAACCCGATCGACCAACCGGATGTGTCCAATCTCCCCGACGAATTGCGCAGCAACGCCAATAGCCGCGCCGGAGCAGGCGGGATGGGTGGAGACGCCGGCATGTCGCGGACATATGGCAATGTCTTAGAAATGTCCAACTCCAGGGATGCTGCAAAGACAGATGATATGTCAAGTGAACAAAAATCCTCCGAGCTCAAAGGGGAAGGTTATCACTTTGTCTCGGTACGCGCCGTGTTCCCATTGCGTGAACAGATTACTCACTATGCAGAAGCAATTCATAAATCCTTTCATTATGCCGCTGCGACTTTCGATATTCGAAATTTCAAGCTGGAGCGCCAGACTGCCCAGCCTGGCGATAATCCATGGTCCGGTCCCTGGGAAGCCGTGGATTTGCAGATGGTGGAAGACATTCTCAACAAGGTTGACGGTTTCGATGCGGAAGTGGTCAACCCCATGATCACCAATGCCGTGATCACGATGCCTCTGCCCATGCGGATTTCCGGTCTCTGGGACAAGCAAGCCACACACCCCCGCATCGAAAAGTTTACTCTCAGCCCTTCCGAAATTGCGACCGAAGCAGAAATGCAGAGGAAGCTCCTGGCAGAAGCGGTGAGTCAGAGAAAACAGATGGACGCCAATGTCATCAACCGAGGGGGATTCTCCAGGTTCACCGTGGACCCCCGCCAGCTCAATCAGGACATGCTGGGAGTTGGGATGTATCAGTCTTCCGGTGGCATGGGAGGCATGATGGGAATGGGTGGGGGCACGAGTGGCACCAACCGCCCGCGTGGCCCCGGAGCGCAAGCCGATCCCATTCAGAAGCTTATTGAAGACATGGCACGCGGGGCCACAAACAAAAAGGACGAGGAAGAACGAATTCGCAAGTGGATTCAATCACTGGTTTCCGCAGAGGGAGAGTTATTGCTGTTCCGTTATCTCGATTTCGACGTCGACCCTGGCCAGACTTATCGCTATCGAGTCAAGTTTGTGCTGGCCAATCCAAACTATGGAAAGCACCTGGCGGAAGCCGGTGGACTCAGCGACGTCGTGGAAGGTGAAACTCGCGAGACTCCTTGGAGTAATGCTACGGCCCCTGTCACTGTGGACCGCGACGTCAAATATTTCGTGACGGAAGTTCGAGAACAATATCCCCGAATTTTGCCTACTGCCACGTTCGACGTTTTCGAATGGGCTCAGAAGCATGGAACCGTTGTCAACAGCCTGCTTGAAGTTCGCTTTGGACAACAATTCAAACAAAGCAAAGAGACCATTGTGATTGATCCAGCCAAAGGCTTCAACGAAAAGCGGCCTTTCGAATTCACATCGACGGCCTATCTGGTGGATACTCTGGAAGACGTCAGAATTGATGAGGCGTTCCATGCACAGGCAGACGATGGAATGACTGTCAAGCTCCCCATCGGAAGCCGGGGAAAGCTCCCGATGGCTGCGAAAGTTCTGGTCGCCAGCGAAGATAATTCCCTCAAGTTTATGAGCCCCATACGCGGCCAAAGCGAACACAAGCAGCTGAAAGATTATATGGCCGCCCAAAAAGATCTTTATGCGTATCTCGATCAGCCGGAAGAGAGTTCGGAAGATGCAGCCCTGAAAGAACTGGGAATTGGTTCTGGATCGGAAGGGGAATCATCCAGCGAACGAAGAAAAGGCCGCCGCCCAAAGAACGAAATGAGATTGAATGGATCGGTTCGGCAGTCAGATAGCGGATCGTCCCCGGGAGGCAGTCGACGGGGTGGACGATAACCGACGTTCTGGTGCGGCTGTCGCGTGCGGAACGGGGTGCAGCGAAATGCTGAAATGCCGTCGTGAATGTTGCTCTGTATTGCTGAGTTTTGGGAAATACCCTAGAATCGGCCAAGATGGTCGTTTTGATGAAAACCAGCCGTTTCTTCAGGCGAAAACACAGAGTAGTGCCCTGTCAGGGCTTGGATTTGGGGTGCTCATCACGAAACGTCCTCCGTTGTCGGAGTTCACGTTTAGGCAAACCCCATTTTTCGAGTCGACGAGGCAGCAGTAGACTATTTACGGCTGGCCGAAGTGGCGGAATCGGCAGACGCGCTGGATTCAAAATCCAGTGTCCTTCAACGGACGTGGGGGTTCGACCCCCCCCTTCGGCATTGTATCACCAGGCGAGCACAAGTTGCTCTCACCTGGGTTCGCGCAGCTCGCGTTTTGACTGATGAAATATTTCGCCGTGTGGCGGGACGCGGTCGATGCGAGGTGAATGCGATCTAGCGCCCTGTCAGGGCTTAATTTGGGGGTGCGTTATAGCGAAACATCCTCCGTTGTCAGACTTTGCGTTAAGACCTATCTGGATTTTTAAAGTTGACAAAGCGCTACGGCTCTAACGCAACTCAAATTTCAGAGAGAAGAAATGTGAAGCGAGCGACCATGGAGTGGAATTGCGAGAAACCGATCCGAATCCCAAGCTGCGGGGTGTTATAAGTGCCGTTTGCTCGAGTTCAATGCAGGTCTCTGAATGAGGCGAGTTGGCTTTCTGCATTGCGTGCGGTGTGATCATCTGACGCCGGCGGCCGCCAGCTGATCTGCAGTGGACAGGCTGCTTGCCATCTTCGATTTCCCTGCGTTCAACTCGCCAGCATCCAATTTTCCATCAATTGACAAGCTATAATAGTGGCACAGGGCAATGGCGCAAGCATCTGCCACATCGTTGGGCTCCAGGATACTGGCCAATCCCAGTTCGCGCTGAATGGCGAGTTGCACCTGTTCTTTGCTGGCGGCTCCCGTGCCGGTGAGCAATTTCTTGATTTGCCGAGGAGTATAATGCACCACCGGCTTGTCCAGGGCGGCAATGGTATAAAGAATTGCCCCCCGGGCATGAGCCATCAGCAGGGCTGACTTGGGGCTGCGAGCCATTGAAAAGACTTGTTCAATCGCCACAGCATCGGGCCGAAACTCCTCGATCAACTCGCGAATTCCGGTACCAATCTCCAAGACCCGTTCCGCCAGCGTCAACTGTCGGGTCGAGCTGATGACTCCCCCCTCCAACAGCATGGGGCGGCATGTCGTACGCCGCAACAAGGCATAACCTGTCCGGTTCAATCCGGGGTCGATCCCCAGGTAGACACTCCCGCGTCTGCCAGCAAACGCATTTCCAGTGGCCATCCCCACGGGGAAAACCTTTCCGCTGGTTTCGTTGGATAGAGCATTTCGCCGTTGTGACACGACTCATCCCTTCTTGTTTCGAATATTCCAGCGGTGGACTGTGGTCAAATTACATCTTTGAGAAGGATAGCAGAAATTTGCCGTTTCTGGCCGTCATCTTCGCAAAATTCTGCCGGTTCTTCTTCCAGTGACAATGACCGGACTTCGACACGACTTCCAAGTTTGGAAGCGGGATTCGAAGTGGCACAAAGGGAAGAGAGGAAGGGCGATAGGGGGAAGACCGACGGCGCAGCCCTCCCGGACAGGGGCCGGCGCTGTTGCAAGGACTGGCCATGTGTGGGATCTGTGGTCAACGGATGAGCTCCGTTACCCACCCCTTTCAAGGTGACTTATCTCTTGCTTTTGCCAGAGTTCTGGCAGTCGAGATGTGATGGTTACGTTTCCCGCTTTTCTTTCTGGGCTGCGGTTTCTTCGGGCCGCGTTTCTTTTTCGG
>Ga0182738_1002223_pt1 | contig 23279 bp, 25 predicted proteins | sample eDN5th30CBELigMG_FD_128876 | JGI IMG/M metagenome (GOLD analysis project Ga0182738, IMG submission 128876) | Enriched Miracle-Growth compost microbial communities from Emeryville, California, USA - eDNA 5th pass 30_C BE-Lig MG (version 2)... ...
CGCCGAAGATGGTGCCGTGCGGGTTGGTGTCGCGGGGCATCATCGCGGCCTTGAGGGCCAGGAAACGCTCGGCAGGCTGGTTCTCAGAAGTCGATTCAGGGCCGGGTTGCTCGGCCATCGCAGGATCCTTTCCGCCGCCGGCGGCCGTCGCTTAGCGGCGCCGCTGCAAGCGTTTTTCGCGCGCGATCCGATGAAGCTCCACGATCCGCCGCTGGACCTCAGCCCTCAGTTCATCGTCGGTGAAGTTCTTTACTTCCTCAGGCGTGATCGGTTCGCCGAACTCGACCTGCACCGTGGAACGGCGGGGGAACTTGCCATCGCGGGGCCACGATTGATACGCGCCGTCGATCGCCACCGGCAACAGCGGGACCTTACCGCGGCGGGCAATCGCCACAAAACCCGGCAGCAGCGGTTGCACCTCGCCGTCGCGGGTGCGCGTGCCTTCGGGAAAGATCAGCACGGCCTCTTCGCGTTTGAGGCGGCGCAAGGTTTCCTTAAGGCCCGAGAGGCCAAAGCCGTCGCGGTCGATCGGGATGGCGTTCAGCGACTCGATCAGCCAGCGACCCGGGCCGCGGAACAAGGTCTTGCGGGCCAGGTAAGTCAGCTGCCGCTGCGTGCAGACGCCGATCATCACCGGGTCGAGCACGCTCTGGTGGTTGGCCAGCACCAGGATGCCGCCATCCAGCGGCAGGTGCTGCTGGCCGTTGCTGCGGATGCTCCAGTACCAGGCGGTGCCAAAGCGGCACAGGCACCGGCAAAAGCGATAGAACCGTGGCTTGCCGTGGACGTTTTCGCCCGGCCGTGCCGTCTGCTGGTTTCGTGGCTGCAACACGCTCGATTATTCCTGCGTGTACTCCTTGAGGAAGCCGCGGAACAGCACGAGGTGTTCCTCTTCGTCGGCCAGAAGTCGGATGCACAAATCTTGGGTGACGTAATCTTCGCCGTCGGTGGCCTTGATGATTTTCTTGTAGTGGGCGCAGGCCGATTCTTCGGCATCGATCACCGCGCGGATCACGCCCACCACGTCGGTCGTGTTGCTGGTGGGCGGGATCTGGCTGCCCAGCTTCACTTCGACCGCGCCGGGTACCAGGCCGCCAAGCTGCTTGATGCGGGCTCCCAACTGCTGGGCGTGGCCCAGTTCGGCCGGAACGTCGGCGGCCAGCGACTTTTTGATTTCTTCAGCCCGGACGCCGTCGAGGTTGATGCTGTTGGCCAGGTAGTTCATCACGGTCTCGAGTTCCATCGAGTAGGCCGTTTTGAGCAGTTCGACGATTTCTTCCCTGGTGGCCATCGCGTTGTCTCCCGAGAACTGTTGTGTCGCACTCAACGGACCCAAGCCGCGTGAGCTTGCCAATTTACCACCGCCGCCGCGGCTTCACTACTGGCCGTACACCGCGTTGGCCGCGGCGATCGACGAGCCGGGCGAGAACTTGTAACCCTGCTCGGCCAGCAGTTGTTCCAGCGCGCCCAGCAGCAGCAGCACGTTGTTGCGGCGGCAGGCATGACCCATCAGACCGATCCGCCAGGCCTTGCCCTTGAAGGCTCCCAGGCCGCCACCGATCTCGATGCCAAACCGGCCCAGCAGTTCGCCGCGCACTTGGGCATCGTTCACGCCGTCGGGAATCAGCACGGCGTTGAGCATCGGCAACTGGTGGCCTCCTTCGGCGGCGTAGCGCATGCCGAGTGCTTCCAGACCGGCTTTCAAGGCCTGGTGGTTCAGCTTGTGGCGGGCGTAGACGTTTTCCAGCCCTTCTTCCAGCAGCAGCCGCACGGCTTCGTACAGGCCCCAGGTCATGTTGATGGGGGCCGTGTGATGGTACACCCGTTCGGTACCCCAGTAGCTGGCCAGCATGGTGGTATCGAGATACCAGCTTTGCACCTTGTGCTTGCGGGCAAGCACCACATCCATGGCGCGAGGGCTGAACGACACGGGCGCCAAACCCGGCGGGCAACTCAGGCACTTTTGCGTGCCGGAGTAGATGGCGTCGATCTGCCAGCGATCGACTTCCACCGGCACGCCGCCCAGGCTGGTCACGGCATCGACCAGCAGCAGCGCGCCGGCGTCGTGAACGGCGGCCGAGATTTCTTCCAGCGGTTGCCAGGCCCCGGTCGATGTCTCGGCCATCACGATGCCAACCACCTTGGGCTTTTGCGCCAGGGCGGCTTCCAGATCGGCCACGCGGAACACCTCGCCCCAGGGCCGCTCCACCTGGATCACTTCGGCGCCGGCGCGGCGAGCCACGTCGGCCATGCGTCCGCCGAACACGCCGTTGACGCAGACCACCATCTTGTCGCCCGGCTCAATCAGGTTGACCACGGTGGTTTCCATGCCGGCCGAGCCCGTCCCGCTGATGGCCATGGTCATGGGGTTACTGGTGTTGAACAACGTCCGCAGCATTGCCTGCAGGTCGTTCATCACTTCCAGGTAATACGGGTCGAGGTGGCCCACCGTCGAAGCCGCCAGCGCTTGCAACACGCGAGGGTGAACGTCGCTAGGGCCGGGGCCCATCAACACGCGAACCGGAGGCGACAGCGGCTTGGGCAACGAGCTCATGAGACAATCGACCTGCAACAGAACCAAGATGGGGAGGGAGCGACGGCGCAACGTGTTCTAACCGGGCCAGCCGCGAAAGAAAAGGGGCGCGTCACCCCCTGCCCTATGCCCATTGTGGCGCGGTACGCCGGCTCAGGGCTTCACGCCGGCAAGCTCTTGCGTACCGGGCCGAAAATGCGGCCACGCGCCGCTATACGCGATTTTGGCCGATTGCCGCGCTTGTTGAGCCAGACGTTCAAAGCCATCCTGGGTGACGTCTCGCTGCACCTGGCGGCGCACGTCATCGAGCGTGCGACTGCCCGGCTTGACCTCCAGGCAGCGAATCAGATGCACGCCAAAGGGCGTTGTCACCGGCGGGCTTACCTGCCCGACTTCCAAGGCAAACGCCGCATCGGTGAACGGCTCAGGCATACTGCCGGGCGACGTGATGAAACCCAGGTCGCCGCCGTTCTCCTTGGTGCCCTGCGAGTGCTCGGCCACGGCATTTTCAAACGTCAGTTCACCGCGATCGATCTGTGCCCGGAGTGCTTGAGCGGTGCTGGTCAGGTGTGGCAACGCGTCGACCAGCGATTGGCCAGGCTGCGGCTTGAGCAGCAGGTGAGCCACGCGGACCTCGCTGCCATCGTACCGTTTGCGGTCGCGCTCGAACCGCCCCTGAAGGATCTCGTCGGTGATGTGCCGGGCCGTGTAGCGGCGCCAGCTCAAGGTCCAATAAAGTTGTTGCCGCAACTGGGGCTCGGTCAGCCGCTCGCGCTTCAGGTACTCGTCAAACGAGCGTTTCTGAAGCTCCAGGCTCTGGCGAAACTGATTGAACGCGGCGTCGAGTTCTTCTTCGCTGATGCCCTGGTTGTTTTGCCGCAAATACTGCGCGACCAGGCGCTGGTCGATTGCCTGTTCGAGCGTTTCTGCCTGGAGACGCGGCAGCGCTTCGGCCGCCAGCTTGCGGTTGCCCAGCGAAGCGGCGATCAGCCGGGCGACTTCGCCCACGGTAATCGATTCGCCGTTGACGGTAGCTGCAACCTGCGCGGCCTGCTCCTCGGTCGGCAAGACCTCCTTGGCGGTGATGACCTCAGAAGGCGGCGACTGCGCGGCGGCCCGCTGGCCCGCCAGCAAAGTAGCCAGTAACGCGACCAACACGGCCAGAGATTGCATGGTTACGCGGTCGGGCATGCCGCCGTTCCTCAATCACCAAAACCACTAAACGGAAAAGATAGCACAACTATCTATAGATATAGGTTACGCAGAGCCGCGTGGTCCCGCCGCCTCGCCTCAAGGCAGATCCAGGTTCTTGAGCGAGTACTTCAGTTGCAGCGGCATGATGACCGTGGGCGTCTCGTACACCAGTTCATAGCCGGCCAGGTCCTGCGGCGCCTCGAAGTAGTAGGCGATCCCGACCTCGTTTTCGGTTTGGCGGATGGTTTCGGTCAAATCGGGCGAGACCTTCTGGCCCTTGGGATCGACCAGGTAACAGGGATTGCTGAAAACCCAGCCGCGGTAGCTTTCCAGGGCCCCGGCCGCCTCGTCAAACGCCAGGATTACGCGAGCTTCCCACAGGTCGTTGTTTTTGCGCAGCGAGTCGAGCGTGACCGTGGCTTTTGCCCGCCGCTGGGCGTCGCGCTTGCCGGCCTTCAACTCGGTAAAGCGGAACGCTTCGAGCGGGCCGGGCACCAGGGCGCCGAACGTACTTTGCAGGTTGACGATCTGTTTGAGGTTGCGCGGCGGCAGTTCAAACGGCAGATAGACTTCAGAGGTGAAGGTGCCGGCAGTGATTTCCGCGCCCTGGTCGCCCAGGCTGGCAACTTCCAGTGCCTGGTCGCCGTCGGCCGTGGCGGTTACGTCCAGCAGCGGCACGCTCACCGCGATGGGCCGTAGCCGGGGTTCCCAGGCCAATTCCAGTTCGACTTGCAGGCGGTTGCTACCGGGAAATCGCAGTCCCCGCTGCGCGGCAATATTTACGGCCTCGATGCGAAACGGCCCGGCGTAAGCGACCGCGCCGCCGCTGCGGGCAACTTGGGTATTGTCGCGATTGACGATGGCCACGCCGGCGCGATCCGGAAAGCCGTACACGGTAAGCTGCGCCAGATCGAGCACGCGGTCCAGCGCTTGCCAGAACGGCACCTTGTCCAGGTCCAGGTCCAACTCAGGATCGGGAGCCTGCTGCTGGAAATTGCGGCGGTAGTCGATGATGGCGTTGCCGGTCTGGGCTTCGATGGCTTCCAGGGCTTTGCTCAGCGGCATTTTCCCTTTGAGCGTGACGGTGCTGGCCCGCCCCGCTGCCTCGGCCGCCGCCTTTTGCAGGGCTTCGCTCACGCGCTGCAGTCGCAGTCGCAACTCGGCCGGCGTGCGATCGTCGATCGTGGGCAGCAAATCGAGCACCTTGGGCCCTAGCTCGATCAACTGCCGCTCGGCGGCTTCGCGCTCGGCCGCCAGGTCCGACGATAGCTGCCGCACCAGGCTCCGCACCTGTCGGGCTCGCTGCTCGTCGGGTTCATCGGCCGCGAAGGCAGCCGGATCGGCGATCCAACCGGCACCGGCCAAGGCCGCGACCAGAGCTATTCCCAGGATCAGCAATCGGCCCATGCCGGCATCTCCGTCATAATCGGTGCCATCAGACGTGTTCGCCCCGCAGGCGGCCCCCGGAAGAGACTGCGGAGCCGCTCCGTTAATCTTAGGGCGCGCTCGCGGCTGCTGCCAAGCAGTCACGGGGGGCGAGCAGGATGCAGCATTCTGGACAGCTAGCTGACAGCACCGCCGCCCGATCTCTCTTGCCGCGGCCGCCCAAAGTGGCGAAGATCACCACCCCCGCTTCTCGACCCAACGGCCAATTCAAGGAGGATGGCCATGCAACGCACCCTGCCGGCCGCACGACAGGCCGAGCCGCTGAAGGTTGCCGTGCTATACGGCGGCGACTCGCCCGAGCGCGAAATCAGCCTGGAAAGCGGCCGCTGCGTGGCTGCCGCGCTGGCCCAGGCTGGCCACCGCGTGAGCCTGGTTGATCCGGCCGCGGAGCCAATCGAGGAGATTCCCTGGCAGCGGTTCGACGGCTGTTTCCTGGCCCTGCACGGCGGGGCTGGCGAAGACGGCCGCGTGCAAAGCCAACTGGAAAAACTGAGCGTGCCTTACACGGGCCCCGGCCCGGCCGCCTGCCGCGTGGCGATGAGCAAGTCGGCCAGCAAGGAACGCTTTTTCCAGGCGGGCGTGCCCACGCTGCCTTACGTGCTGCTGGCCGTTGGCGAACCGCTGGAAGATTGCCTGGCCCGCGTGGCCCCGCTGGGCTATCCGTTGGTGGTTAAGCCCGATGGGCAAGGCAGCAGCCTGGGCGTGCTGCGCGTGGAGCGGCCCGAGCAACTGGCCGGCGCCGTACGTCATGCCGGCGAGTACGACCCGTTTTGCCTGGTCGAGCCATTTACTGCTGCCCGCGAGTTCACCGTGGCCGTGTGGGACAACCGGCCGCTGCCGACGATTGAAATCGTCACCCCGCGCCGCTGGTTCGATTACGACGCCAAGTATGCTGCCCCGACCACGCAGTACCGGCTTGATCCGTCGTTGCCTGAGCAGGCCGCGCGGCAGATTACCGAAACGGCCCTGGCCGCAGCCCGGGCGCTAGGCACCGCCGGCATGGTCCGGGTCGATTTGCTGATGCCAGAGGGTGGCGAGCCTGTCGTATTGGAAGTGAACACCACGCCGGGCATGACCTCGCACAGCCTGGTGCCGATGGCGGCCCGGCATGCAGGCCTGGACATGCCTGAGCTTTGCGACCTGTTGATTCGCCAGGCGATTGCGACGGCCGTCACGCGGCAAGCTACCAGCCAGTCCGAAGGTAGCCGCGATGTCATCAGCCCAGTGCTGAATCTGCCACACGTGTGCAAGCCGTGTTGAGGCTCGCAGAGGTCTGATTGTTTTCGTTCTAGCCCATCGACTGACTAACTCATGTCAACCCGACGCCGCATTCAACTGGCCGTACTGACGCTGGCCGCCTTCGGTTTATGCTGGGCGGTGGCCTGGTACGTGGTGCGCGATCGCGTCCATCAGAGCGATGAGTACCTGTTGACGGCCGATCGCGTGGACCTGACGCCGCTGCCGCCTTGGATTCACAGCGACATCAAGACCGAGGTGTTGGGCAGTGCGAGCTTGGATGGGCCGCTCTCGATCCTCGACCCGCAGCTTACGCAGCGGTTGCACGACGCCTTCCCGCTGCACCCCTGGGTGGAGCAGGTGATCAAGGTGAGCAAGCAGTACCCGGCCCGCGTTAAGGTGGAGCTGGTGTACCGCCGCCCAGTGTGCATGGTAGAAGTGCCAGGCGGATTGTTCGCCGTGGATGCCGCTAGCGTGCTGCTGCCCAGCGGCGATTTCTCGCCCAATGAGGCTAGTCGCTACCCACGCCTGGCCGGCGTGACAACGATTCCGCTAGGTCAAGTCGGCACGCCTTGGGGCGATCCACGTGTGGCCGGTGGTAGCCAACTGGCGGCCCTGCTCTTGGAAGGCTGGAACCAGTTGCGGCTGGCGCGGATTGTGCCTTCACCGCATCCGCTGGATGAAGCGGGCGAGGTGTTCAGCTACGAACTGCAAACGCTGCAAGGCACGACGATCATCTGGGGACGGCCGCCGGGCGTATCGCCCAATGGCGAACCGACGCCCGACGCCAAGCTTGCTCAGCTCAAGCAACTGGCCGTGCAGCATGGCTCGCTCGATTCGGCCGGCCCGGTGGATTTACGATCGCCCGGCACGTGGCGCTCCGCCGTCCGCACGGCCACCAAGCCCGAGGAACCGAAGGTGAACCCGGAGGGCAAGTAGGGTCCGCCGTGCGGACCAGGAACGGGATACCGACGTTGGTATCCGAGAAGACACGGCTCACCGAGCCGAGGCACGTCTATGAGTTATCACCTCGCCGCGTTACTTTTCCCACGGCGGGGTGGAAGGCAGGTAGCGGTCGAACTCATCGAGCAGTTGCTGCTGGTATTCGCCCGCGAAGGTGCCGCCCAAGAAGCGTTCGATGCCTTCCTCGTAGAACCGTTTCCAGCTTTGCTCCTCGTGGCCCGGGTTGATCGGGAAGAACAGCGCGTTGTTCGCCTGGGCCGCTTTGAGGTCGCCCGGCGCATCACCGATCATCAGCACGTGGTTGGCCGGGTACTTGGTGGCCAGGGCCAAGGTTTCCTTCTTGGTGCCCACTTCCTGGCCGCAGATCGCCGCCACGTACTTGGCGATGCCGTGCTCTTCCCACTCCTTGTGCAGCGCCTCGTTGGGCGTGGCGGAAACCACCAGCAGGTCGGCCTTGCCGGTCAGCTTCTCCAGGCTTTCGCGCACGAACGGGAAGGGCGGGCAGGCGCGAACCACCTGGGCCACCGATTCGTTCACCGCCTTGGACCAGGCCAGGGCCTGCTTCAGATCGGCGTCGCCGCTGGCGTTCACGGCGGCTTCCAGGGCCGGGTTGCCCAGCTTGGTTTCTTCCTTGATCCACTTCACCAGGCCGGCGGGAATCTCGATGTTCACGCCGCGGGCCAGCACCTCGGGCCGCTTCTGCAACCACTCGAGCGTTTCGATCAACGCCGGAAAGCGGTTGATGCCACGGCTCTTGGAGTACAGGTTGACGAACTCCGCCGCCTCGCGGGCATACTTGCTCACCGCCTGCAAGTCGTAGTAGTTGATCGTGTTGGGGATGAAGCACTCCTTGTGCTTCAGCTCCATGGTGTCGAAGGCGCAGCCGTCGGAATCAATGCCGACCAGGAAATCGTGGCGAGGCGTGAAGTCGAACATAGGGGGCAACGGTTAAGCAAAAAGCGTGAAGCGAGCGGACCCGAAACAGACGAAGATAGCCGCCACGGCGGCGATGAACCAGCCCCCGGCGGACAAACCGCCCAGAGTACGGGCGGGCCGCAAAACAGGGGGTAGCAGCACAGTTAAGAGATCGTTGATCGGTTGCCAGGAGGCGACCTAGAAGATGCCCAATTGATCCCGGGCTTCCTCGGTCATGCGGTCGGGCGTCCAGGGCGGCGCCATCACCAGGCGGACGTTCACATCGCGCACCTCGTCCAGCCGACCCAGCACGTTCTTGCACTGCTGGATCAGTTGCGGCCCGGCCGGGCAGGCGGGGCTCGTGAGCGTCATTTCGATGGCGACATCAATCTTGCCCGGCTCATCCTCAGCCGGCAGCAAATCCACCTGGTAAATCAGGCCCAGGTCGACCACGTTGACAAACAGTTCCGGGTCGACCACCTGTTTGAGTTCTTCGCGGACGCGGTCTTCCGACAGCGGCGCACCGCCGGCAGCCTGCTCGGCCGCTTCGCCGGCGCCCTGGGGCTGGGCCGTATCCTCGGGCAATTGGGGCTCTTGGGGCGTGGGCTGGGGATCGGTCATGCCGGGCTCTCCACGAGTCGGCGGGAAGCTGCCGCGCCGCCAGTGCTGCACGCACCACGGTTCAAATGGCGGCCGCTGCCCTAAGGAGGTGGGTCGGGGGGAGGCGTTGTCCTGCCCATTCTACGCCAAAGCCTACCCGGGGCGAAGGACCGCCGCTGGGGGTAGCTGACGCGGACGCAGCGCTGCCGCCCGCGGAGAATTGCCGCAGAACCGGCTAATTGATGAGCGTCTCGTTCTCGTCGGCCCCGTGGACGGTGATTTCGCCCGCGTCTTCCAGACGCCGGATCACGTCCACGATCTGCTGCTGCATGGCCTCGACGTCGGACTGCTTGACCGGCCCCAGGTACTCCATCTCTTCGCGGAGCAGTTGGGCCGCGCGGGTGGACATGTTGCCCAACACCACCTGCTTGATCTCGTCGCGGACGCCCTTGAGGGCCATGGCCCACTGCGAGGTTTCCACGTTCTTGAGCACCGCCTGCACGTCCTTGTTCGACAGCTTGGCGATGTCCTCAAACACGAACATCAAACGGCGGATTTCGTCGGCCAGTTCGGGGTCGTCCTGGGCCAGGTTCTCCAGCAATGCCCGCTCCGTGCCGCGGCCGGTCACGTTCAAGATGCCGGCCACCGCTTCCACGCCGCCCGCGTTCTCGAACTGCTGGTTCATCAGGTTGGCCATGCGGGCTTCGAGCGCCCCTTCCACCTCGGAGATGATCTCCGGGTTGGTCTGGCCCATGGTGGCGATGCGGCGGACCACGGCCAACTGCCGGTCGGGCGGGAGGGCCGCCACGATGGCTGCCGCCTTGGCTGGCTTCACGTGCGAGAGGATCAGCGCGATGGTTTGTGGGTGCTCGTCGATGATGAACGTGAGCAGGTTCTCGCTATCGATCTTGTTCAAGAAGGCGAACGGTACCGCCTCGATTTGCTGCCGCACGTTCTCGATGGTGGGGGCCGCATTAGCGCCCAGGGCTTTTTCGACCAGCCCCTTGGCCACGTCCAGACCGTGCGCCTCAAACCCCAGCCGCGACGGGTTCACGCTGGCGAACGATTTGATGGCCTGTTCCTGCTCGTCGGCCGTGACGGTTCCCAGCCGCGCGATCTCGACCGAGATCTGCTCAATCTGCTTGGGCGACAGCTTGGCCAGAATGTGCGCCGCCTCGTCTTGCGGGAGGCTCATCAGCACGACGGCGGCCTTGCGAATGTTGCCACCTGCTGAGGACATGGGCACCTTTCTACTGATCCATGCCGCGATGGAAGTTGCGAGCCGGTTTGTCGGGGCGTACCAGCAACCTGGCCTACTGCGGCCAGCGCGGCACCGCCGCTACGACGGCTGCCCCGGGCTAGCTTCGTGGCCGTTGACCCATTGCGCCAGCAATGCCGCCACGTGCTCAGGCTGGCTCCGCGCCCAGGCTTCAAAGGCCGCAGCCAATGCTTCGCCGCGGAGATTGGCCGAGTCGCTATTCGGCGAGACAGGCTGCACATGCTGGGTCATGGTCGAAGGTTCCGCTTACCGGGCCAAACAAAGAAGTGGTTGCCAGCAATGGGCCGCGGAAATCGCATGCCCACGATTCCGCACCCGGCAGGATTATCGGACGAACCGCGGCCCGGCTTGAGAAACTTGAACAAGAATGCGGCTGCCCTCCCAAATTGCCACCTGCCGGACGCCAGCACCGCTGCCAGCATGCGTGCCAAAGGATAGGACGGATCGATGCGGCGGATATGAGGCTTGGCCGCTGCAGCAAGCGGCTGATACACTGGCCTTGCGACAGCGGCCTGCCATGCAGGCCCCAGCACGATGGATCGTACGAAGGATCGCTTTGCCCTGCGGTCTGTGGCGCCGGCCGCAATCTCTGCCGGCCCGCCGCAACCGACGCTCGCAAGGAGTGCCAAGGATGGAACGAGCAGCCAATGAAGCCAGCCGCAGGCTGGGCGCCCTGCAATTGCGGTTTCACCCGGCCGAAGATCGCGACACCGTCACGGTCACCCGCGCCGCGGTCCGGCGGCCCTACTTTCTCGACCGTCGCCCCTCGGGCGATCGGCCCGGCAGCAGCCAGGAAGATGATTAGGCGCGACGCTTGAGCGCTGCGCCACGAATGTCTGCACGCTGCGGGTAAGGCTCAGTCCTGGGCTTTGCGGTCGGCGACTTCGTCTTCCGCAAATTGCTCGGCGAGGAAGGCGGCAAACGGCGGCACACCTTGCTCGTTGTTGCGCACGGCCAGCGGGTGCGGACAGTCTTGCCCTTGGATCCAACTGCCATCGCGGTTGAACAGTACCACCGCCGCTGGGCCAGCCTGCGGCGTTTGCTCAGCTTCGTCGCTGGCAAAACGGATGGCGTACCGATAGACGGGAGCCTGCTGGGGCGGCGACTGTTCCCAGCGGTAGGCGCCATCATCGAGTAATGCCCGGCGCACGTGCAACAATCCCCGCACGCCGGTGCCGTCCTTACGCTGGGCCACGCGGTATTGCCGCGGGCCGACTTGCAGCAACTCGCCATCGGCCGGTGCCGCGGTGGCTTCTTGCAGCAGCAGCACGTCGACCTGTTCGCCCACGATCAACGCCCGATGGGCGGCCCCCCAGTATTCCACGCTGCGCGCGGTGCGGCGCTGCTGATAGGCCAGGTTCATCAGCCCCAGGGCGACGGCGACGCCAAGAATCGCTACCACGGCCACCTTGCCGGTGGTGGACACGCCCGAGCGCGGAGCCTCGCCGCCTGGGGCAGTACGAGGCGGATTGTCGATCGGGTCGGTGGCTGGCATAGCGGCGGCAAAGTTGACGGTTGGGGAGCGAGAAGGCGGGCGGCTAACGTGCTTTCAATTGGAGATGCGTGCATTATACTCATCGCACAGCGACCTGCGTTAGCGTGGCGCCCCGCCGCGATCTGTCGGCCGTTTTCGCACGCTTTTGAGAGCGCGTGCGGGCCAACCCTTCCCCTTCAACCGTGCGCCGATCACCATGGCCAACGAGTTCGACGCTTATCGTGAAGCCCTGGTTGTGGAAACCCGGACCATCTGGCCCGACGAGTACGACCACCTGGACGAAGCCGAGCGGGAACGAATTGCGGCATTGCTGCACGCCCAACCGCAAGCGGCAGCGGACCTGGAGTACGATCGGATGCACACCGGCTTTTGCCGCGTGATCCGCGTAACCGCCGAAGATTTGAAGCGGGTGGGCGCGGCGTAAGGCGGGCTTGGCCCCACGGGGCAACCTCCCCCACAAACTTCCATGAGACTGCGACCGCTGTGGCGGCGCGGCCCGTTTGACCTTTTGCATACGACCACCAGGAGACCTGCGTGCGGCTGGGCATTTTCGGAGGCTCGTTCGACCCCGTCCATCTGGGGCACCTGTTGCTGGCGGAATACTGCCGCGAAGCGGTCGGGCTCGATCGCGTGTGGTTTGTTCCGGCAGCCCAACCGCCGCACAAGCAAACGCGAGAGTTAAGCCCCGCCGAGCACCGGGTGGAAATGCTGAAGCTGGCGATTGCCGGGCACCAGCCGTTTGAAGTGTCGCTGGTCGAAATCGAACGCGGCGGCGTCAGCTACACCTGGGAAACGCTGCACGCGCTCAAGCAAGAGCGGCCGCACGACGAATTGTTCCTGCTGATCGGGGCCGACACCCTGATTGATCTGCCCAACTGGCGCAAGCCGGAAACCGTGCTGGAGTTGGCGACGCCGGTGGCCGTGGGCAGGGCGGGCAGCCAGATCGACTGGGACGTGCTCGCGCCGCTGGTCGAGCCTGCGCGGCTGGAGGCTTTCCGTAGCGTGGCTGTGAACATGCCGAGCATCGAACTGAGCAGTTCAGAGATTCGCCGCCGGGTGAGCGAGGGCCGCAGCGTCCGGTTCCAGACGCCCCGTGCCGTCGAGAAATACATCGAGTCGGCCGGGCTGTATCGCAGCGGCGGGCAAGAGTAGCTGGCAGCGGTTCGAGCCGCCGAGGCGTTACACGGTTTCGGGCGGTTCAAAGTCGAAGTCGCGCCATTTCATCGGCCGGCGGAACGGTTCGATCCGCAGCACCACCTGGCCGTTCTGGAACAGCCGCACCGTGCCGTTGCTCTGGCTCACGGCAATGGCGATGGCCTTGGTGGCCCGGCTGATGGCGGCGGCCGCCCAATGCCGGGCTCCCAGCCCTTTGCTGAGCGTGATGTCGGTCGCCGGGGCATCGATGTACCGGCAGGCGGCCAGCACCGTGGCATCGGCCGAGATGATGAACGCCCCGTCCATCTGGGCGATTTCTTTGATGCCTTCGCGCACGCGGGGCGACCGCAGATTGCGGTCCTTGCGGCTGTAGCCTTTGACCGGGTCGAAGCCTTGCGAGTGGGTCGAAGCCAGCACCTTGCGGTGGTCGCCCACGACAAACAGCGTGCCGACCGGTTTGCCTTCGCGTCCTTCGCGGCCGATCTCCAGCGCCAGGTTGACCACGATTTGGAGGGTGTCCAGCGGCACGCTGGTTTCCAGCTTCCGCAGGTCGCGTACCGTCAACCGGCCCAAGTGGTCGCTCAGTTCGATCAGGCTCAGGCTGTCGATCTCGCCGGCCTCAAAACCGCTGTAGAGGGCGATGACGCGGGCCCCAGGCTCCAGAATTTCGTCGGCCACGGCTTCCAAAAGTGCCTGGGAGAGCTTCTCGTAGATCGGGCTCTCTTCCATGTCCAGCGGCACTTCGTGCAGCCCAAACTGCTGGGCGCCTTCCAGCTTTTCGGGGCGATCAGCGGCCACGATCAGCTTGACATCTCCGGCCCGGTTCTTCAGTTCCTCCCAATTGGTGGGGCCGTCCAGCGAAATGAGGACCGCGTGTGCCGATTCGCGACCGGCAACCACGACGGCAGCATCGAAGAGTGTGGCAAATAGACCCGAGAATCGGTGCGGCTTCATCCGCTGGCGGGGGCAAGGAACCGGAGGGACGGCAGGAGGAACGCGTTGCCCGAATGTACGGGTTTTGCTCGGCCACCGCAACCTGAACCGTTGACCCGCCGCCGTGGTTTGCCGCGCGAACATCGCTCCCCGCGGCGCTGTCCCCTCTAACTGCCGTTTCCCCCGACGATGCAAAACGCAATACTTGTAACAGTTGGCCGCGGCTTTCGCCGCAGTTAGCATCAGCCTGCTAGGCCCTCCCCACCCGCGCCGCGGGCGGCTTATGCCCGCCGGCCTTGCTCCCTCGCCCCCCGACGACGCTCCCATGAATCACGCACAGCGGCCCGCGGCGGAGTTGGATGCGCTGCACCATATCGCCGTAACCACTCATAACCTGCCCGAGAGCTTGCGGTGGTACCGCGAGCGGTTCCGTTGCCGCGTGGTGTACGAAGACGACACCTGGGCGATGCTGCAATTCGATAACGTGCAGTTGGCCCTGGTGGTGCCCGAGCAGCACCCGCCGCACTTGGGCTTTGCCGTGCCCGACGCTGGCCGCTTTGGACCGCTGCGCGAGCACCGCGACGGCACCCGTTCGACCTACGTGGCCGATCCAGCAGGCAACGTGGTAGAAATGGTCGACGAGGCCACGCTCGAACCGCAACCTGCCGACGCGGCCACCGCAGACACCCTGCCGTGGCCGCCCGAGCGGAACTAACCTCCCCGCGCGGCCGCGGAAGTCCACGTTTGGGCTGAAGGGAGCAACCATGGATCATGCAGCGGCCTACCAAACCGACCTCGCTTACATCCACGACGTGGGTTACGGCGGGTTTGCCGCAGGCTCCGCTCCCGGCCTGCTCCATGAACTGCACGCGGCCGGCATCGAGTCTGGCCGCGTGGTCGATTTGGGATGCGGTTCCGGCATCTGGGCACGCCACCTGACTGACGCCGGGTACGACGTGCTGGGCGTGGATCTTTCGCCGGCCATGATCGAGTTGGCCCGGCAGCGCGTGCCGCAGGCGCAGTTCCAGGTAGCCTCATTCCTGGAGTTTGAACTGCCGCCGTGCCGGGCTGTCACGGCGCTGGGTGAGGTCTTCAACTACCTGTTCGACCAGCGGGTTTCACTCGACACACTCCAGGATGTGCTTAAGCGCGTGTTTGCGGCCCTAGCGCCTGGTGGGCTGTTAATCTTCGATATCGCCACGCTGGACCGGCACCGGAGCCGCAAACAGGCGTTTACCGAGGGCGACGACTGGTCCTGCCTGGTGGAGTACGATCGCGACGAGGCCAAGCGGCGGCTCACGCGGCGGATTGTCACGTTTCGCCGCATTGGCGAGATGTATCGCCGCCGCGAGGAAACGCACCATCAGCAGCTTTTCGACCCGGCCGAGGTCCTGGCCCGTTTGCAGCGCGCCGGCTTTGCCGCTCGCACCACGCCCAGCTACGGCACTTATCCCTTGGGTGAAGGCGTCCTGGGTTTTGTGGCCGCCAAGAGTTAGTCGGGCCATACTGGCAATTGGCCGCGCGGCACGAATCCTGCCTGATGCGCACCTGTGGTTGCCGGTACGTACGATCAACCAGGAGCCACTGCCATGCAGTACGAATACGTGGCCATTCCCGACGCCGAGATTCCGGTCGCTGCCGAGCCCGTCTTTCAGCACCTGGTCGCCACGTACGTCAGCGAGACGAACAAGACGGCGAGCATGTGGCGGGCGGTGCCTGACGAGGTGCTGGACTTCAAACCGCACGAAAAGACCAACACCGTCCGCACCATCATGGTCCATCAGCTTTTGTCGGAGCGGCGGTTCTTTGCCGAGTTTGTCGGCACCCAGGAACCGCCAGTCGAGATTCTGCTGCCTGAAGTCGAACAGCCTCCCACACAGGCCTACATCGACAAGTACATCTGGCAGGTACGCCAGCGACTGCCCCAGATTGCCGCCGCAACCACCGCCTGGTGGCTGGCAGAGCGGCCGTTCTTCGGCGGGCTGATGCGACAACGAATCTGGACCTTCTGGCGGCGAGTGCTGCATACCTGCCACCACCGCACGCAGGTGCAAACGTGGCTGCGGCTAGCCGGTTGCCACGTGCCGGCCATTTACGGCCCCTCGGGCGATGTGAAGTGGGACGGCGCCGATCCCACCTATTCGCTCGATGCCGCGCGACGGGGCGGCTGAACTGGCCCCCCAAAGCATCGGGGGGAACGCTGCGGCCGTATTCCCCGGGGGCGGCAACTTCCATCGCGCCGGGCTTCTCATTAAGCTGGGGAGTTTGCAGGGGTTGAGCCAAAGCTCCTCCTGCGTCGGTTCCAGCCGCCTGTTTCCCGCCAGGGGAGTCCATAGATGCGAACGCTTTGCTGGTTGCTTGTCATAGGTTGGGCGTGCGGCGTAGCCACGCCGGCGTGGGGCCAAGCCAATGCTTCCAAGCAGCCGCCCAAGCCCAAGCCGGCCAAACCGGCAGCCTACACGACCGAGGCGGAAGCCGGCGTCGACTTCCAACTGCAAGGCGAGTACGGCGGCCTGGTCGCCGGACCCTACCGTCAACAGCGCATCGGCTTGCAGGTGATTGCCCTGGGCGATGGCAACTTCCGCGCGGTGGAGTTCGCCGGCGGCCTGCCTGGCGACGGCTGGAACGGCGAGGATCGCGTTGAATATGAAGGCCGCCGCCAAGGCCGCATCGCCATCTTTACCGGCCCCAAACGCTACGGCGTGATCGTGCCAGGCATGGTCTGGATGCGGGAAGCGGGTTCCGACACGCTGCTGGGCACGCTCAAGAAAGTTCATCGCCGCAGCAGTACGCTAGGGCTGCAGCCGCCTTCCAATGCCGTGGTGCTGTTCAACGGCACTTCGACCGAACAGTTCGTTGGCGCCAAGATCACGGAAGACGGTCTGCTGATGGAAGGCCCCGCCACGCGGGACCCGGTAGGCGACTTCCGTCTGCATCTGGAGTTCCGTCTGCCGTTCATGCCCGCTGCCCGCGGCCAGGCCCGCTCCAACAGCGGCGTTTACATTCAGCGGCGGTACGAGGTGCAGATCCTCGATTCGTTCGGCCTGGAACCGCAGTTCAACGACTGTGCCAGCTTGTACCGCCAGCGCCCGCCGGCGCTGAATATGTGCCTGCCGCCGCTCTCGTGGCAGACCTACGATATTGAGTTTCGGGCTGCCCGGTTCGATGGGCAGGGGCGTAAAATACAAAACGCCCGAATCACCGTGCGCCTCAACGGCGTAGCCGTGCAGAACAACGTGGAACTGACCAGCAAGACCGGTGCAGGCCAGCCCGAGGCTCCGCACCCGCTGCCGATCCTGCTGCAGAACCACGGCAACCCGGTCCGCTTCCGCAACATCTGGATCGAGCATCTCGATAGCTCAAGCGAGTTGCCGCCGCTGGTGGCCGGCTACCGCTAGTTGCCGCCCAGCCATTTAGCCCGCAAGGAAGATCGTGACGCCTGCCGTTCGCAACTGGAGCATTGTTGTTGCCGTCCTGGTGTGTGTCATGGCCGCCACGGCTTACTTGCGGTTTGGCACGCAGCAGAAGACGCCGCGGCAACCGTCAGTGCCTGCCAAGCTCGATCCGCCGCACGTGGTGCGGACGGTAAAGCACGTGGACAAGTACACGTACCTGGAGCTGATGGACGCGCCAGACTCCAGCTACTGGATCGCCGCTCCGCACATCGAAATTCACGTAGGCGATCAGGTGGCGTACAGCGGCGCGCATGAGATGCGGAACTTCCATAGCCCCAGCTTGGGCGTAACATTCGACCGCATCTTGTTTGTCGACCTGGTGCACGCGCTCACGGCCGATGGTCGGATCGTGGCCGGCAGCGACAACAGCCACCAGGCACCGCTACGGCCAGAAGCGGCCGGCCTGAGCGATACCGCGGCCCCGGACTTCGATCCGCGGCAGGCACCGCCTGACTCGCACTAACCGCGAAAGTCGACTGGCAGCTTATGGCTCGCGGCGGCGGGCCGTCGATGCCCACAGCAGCAGACCGCCCAGCAGCGGGCCGATGATGCCTAGCAGGAGCAGTCGCGGCGGCAGGTGGTCAACTTCGTCCAGCACGATCTGCGACCGCAGCCCAAACCACCGCAGCACGTGTTCTACCGGTTGGAGCCGTCCCATCCGGCCCAGTTGGTACAGGGCAAAGCACATCAAAAAGCCGTTGTGGCACACGTGCATCACAATGCCCGGCTTGACGCTGTTGGTGCGCCAGGCGATCACGCCCAGGATCACCCCCAGCAGCGTGCTTGGTAGCAACCGCTCGGTGGCCAGCGTGGTACTGACCACGTGGAATGCGCCGAACAGCAATCCGCTCACAACGACGGTTCCAAAGCTCCCTAGGCGAGTCCGCAGGGCTTCAAACGTGAAGCCGCGGAAACACAGTTCTTCAAAGATGCCGGGCGATAACGCGAGGGCTGCCAGGAACAGCCACAACGGCGCATGAGCCATGTTACGAAGACTGTCGCTGACCTGCTCCAGGTAAGCGCTGTTGAGGCTGGTCAGGCCCAGTTTCTTGCCCAGCCACAAAGCCTCGTGGGCCGCCGGCCACAGCGTTAAGCCCAAGATGACCGCCGCCAAGTACGACAGCAGCGGGGCGCGCCGCCAGCCAAAAGCCGAGCGCAGCCGCACCCTGCGCGAGAGGGCAATCAGCAGCGGTACCCCGCCAAACAGCAGCGCCGTCAAGAGGCCCGAGATGACCAGTACGGCGGAAGGTTTCAGACCGCCGCCGGCCACGGTCCCCTGCGCCATGAAGTACAGCGGAAAGATCAGGGCCAGCGACAGCATCGCCATCGGCAACGTGGGCGCCTCGGTTTGTTCGCGCGGTCGGCGGAGCAACTCGCCCCAGGTGCCGCTGCTGCCGTACAAGATGGCGTCGGTGCCAAAGATCCTGGCCGCCAAGGCTAGCGTGGCGGCCGCATACAGCGCAGTCGAAACCACCGCCACCATCCCATAGCCAAACTGGGCTTCGCCGGCAAACACGTCGCGTGCCAAAAGCACCATGTTGATCAGCGGCACCACGGCTAGCGTGCCTTCCAATTTCGTGCCTGGCATCAGGCTCATCACGCCCGGCGTGAGCGACAACAGCATCAGCGGGATCAGGTACGCCTGGGCTTCTTTGAAACTGCGGGCAAAACTGGTCACGGCCAGCAGCACCGCCGAAAAGAAGATGGCGAACATCACCAGCAAGGCGAGCACCAGCAGTACCGATTGCATGGACAAGCCCGCCTGGCCAAACAGCGCTTGCCCCAGCCCGACGGTCTTGATCGTGATCGTCATGGCCACCAGGTTAACCACGGCGGTCAGCAGGGCGACGGACACCACGGCCACGTACTTGCCAAATAGCAATGTCATCCGCGGGAGCGGCGCAGCCACCAGGGCTTCTAGCGTGCCACGTTCGCGCTCGCCTGCCGTAAGGTCGATGGCCGGGTACACCGCGCCGGTGATCGTCATCAGAATCAGAATCAACGGGATCACGGTAGCCAGCGAGATCCCGTACACATCGCGGGCTTTGCTGGGTACGTTCACATAGCGCAGTTGCATCGGCTCACGCAGTTCTTCCAGCCGTACCAACCCTACCAGGCCGGTACTGCCTACGGCCGGCATCATCGATACGTATCGCCGCTGCGCGCGCAACTGCTGCCGGTAGTCTTCCCAGGCCATGATGCGAGCCTGCATGTGTTGCAGGGCCGCCATGCTGGCGGGCGACTCGCGCTGATACACCAGTTCGATTTCGAACCGTGGCTGCGCAACCTGGTTGCCGGGCGAGGCATCGAACAGCGGCTTGGTGCGCACGCCCACGTCGAACGCGCCTTCGGCCACCAACTGCTCCAGCGGCGGATCGCCGTGCTTGACGAAGTCGGTCAGCAGTTCCATCCGCGCATGTTCTTTGGGCGGCAGCGGAAACTGGCCGGCCTTGCGCATCTCGTGCAGTTGCTTCTCGGCCTGGCTGAAGAAGGTGGCCACCATGAAATGCGCGCGGCGGTCGCCATAGCCGATTACGTACTTGGCATCGCGGCCAGGTAAAGTGAGCACAAACTTCTGGAACACGACGCCCAGCAGCGGATACACCAGCAGCGGCATCAAGACCAGCGTGATGATCGTGCGGCGGTCGCGCAGGATCTCACGCAGTTCTTTCAGCGTGAGTCGCGTCAAACGCCCCAGGAATCGGCGAGGCTGCGGTGGGCTGGCCTCGGCAGCCGAGCCTTCGCTCCGCGCATCATGATGAGACATACGGCACGTTCAACAGGTGGAGATGCGCGGCCACTGTCTTGCCCAAGCCGCTGGAATTCATGCAGTAACGGACTCCCGAAATGCCTCATCTCCGCGCACGTAACGCATCATGATCTCGACGAGGTTGTTGCACCCTGTCCTGGCGCACAACTCGTCGAACGTGCCTTCTTCAACCAGGCGACCGCGGTGCAGCAGCCCAAACCGGTCGCATAGCCGCGCGGCTTCGTCCAGTTGGTGCGTGCTCACGATCACGGCCTTGCCCTGCTGCCGCAGGTGGGCGATGTAATCGAATACCACCTGGCTGCCTACGACGTCCAACCCACGTGTGGGCTCATCCAACAGCATAATCGGTGGATCGTGCATCAGGGCGCGGGCCAGGTTGACGCGCTGCTTCTGTCCCGTGGAAAGCGTGGAACACCGCCGGTCGAGGAACGAGTGCAAATCGAGCACGTCGGCGATCCGCGCCAGGTTCACGGCCGTTTGTTCGGCCGACAGGCCGTACAAGTCGGCAAAGAACTCCAGCATCTCCCGTGGCGAGAGCCATTGGTACAGCCCCGCGCTGGTGGAGACCAGGCCGATGCGGCGTTTGACGTCGTCGGCCTGCTCGTCGCTGCGAACGCCGTCGACCTCGGCATAACCGGAACTAGGCGTCAGCAGCCCAACAATCATCCGCAGCGTGGTCGTCTTGCCGGCCCCATTGGCTCCCAGCAGGCCGTAAACCTCGCTGGGCCGCACCTGGAACGAGATGCGGTCGACGGCGACGATGTCATCGGCCCCGCCGAACCGTTTGGTGAGTTCATGGACGACAATCATACCGCGGACGATCCTCCGGGCGTGGTTCCGCAATCCAGGCAGCGAATAGGGGGCTAGCCTTCGGCCAAGCATGCGGACGAACCCGCGCATGCGCATTGCCGGAACAATCCCCAAAGGGCTGTGATAGCGATCAGGTACCTCAGCTCCGCACCACTGACCTGGATGAGAAGGCGGATTATAGACGGAACGAGGTATTTTAAAGGGCCCTGCGAACCATCACCACCTGAATCCGGCCTTAACCCATGAAATGGGGAGAACTTCGCATCACTTGGCCAGCAATCCCCCGCGAACGTACGGCCACTTGTTTGGGGGCGCGTCCGCATAAGTTACCCACCGCGCAAACACCGCGCGCGGGAACGCGCGGCGGCACTGGTCGCATGCGGCTTTTTTCAGGGCCATCTGGCACTTTTCACGGCCGGGTCTTGTTTCTGCCAAATAAATGCGGTCAACTACGACCGGCCCTGGCCCCCCGGGTGCGACAGGCCGGCACAAGCATTCCTGGCACAGGCGCTTGCCGGCAGCGCAACGCTCAAAGTCGCGGGGGGAGGTACTACCACGCCGTCGCAGCCATTGGCGCTGGCGATGGCGGGCTGGCGCGTTACCATAGGCACCGGGCATACCCAAGCGGCAACGTCCGCGCACCTTGAGTTTCCGGCGCCTTGCCCGCCAAGTGCCGCGTCTGCGGCAGCGCCGGCTCAGGGCTTTGTCGGCATCTGCAGGACAAACCACCTCAGGAGATTTCAAACCATGAAGCATCTGTTTTGTCTGGCCGCGGCGGCCGTCTTGGTCGCGGGTGTAAGCACCAACTTCGCCTCGGCGGAAGAACCCAAGGTGGAAGTCAAGCCGCTGGTGACCAACCTGTTTAACCCCTGCGGCATCGCGATCCAGCCTGAAACCGGTCACGTGTTCATTGCCGATAGCGGCCACCTCCGCGTGCTGCGGTACAAGCCCGATGCCCCGCGCGAAGAGCGCATTAGCGTCGCCATCAGCGGCTTCCCGAAAGACATCTACGGCAAGGGCCCGATGTACGACATCGGCCCCCTGGGCTTGGCCTTCCTCGATCGCAACACTCTGGTGGTGGGCGGCGGCGGCAAGCCCGACGGCCAGGAAATCGTCCGCTTCTACAACGTGCCGGACGAAGGCAAGATTAAGGCCGACGACATGAAGGCCCAGGCCGGCCCGATCAAGCCCGGCGACCAGTCGACCCAGGGTGAAGGTAACTTCTACGCCCTGGCCGTGACCCCCAAGGGCATCTACGTCACCTGCAACGGCGACGACACCAAGGGCTGGATTTCCCGCGTGCAAATGAAGGATGGCAAGCCTGGCAAGCTCGAACCGTTCATCGCCACCAAGGTGGCCGTGGGCGTGGATGCTCCGGTAGGCATCGCCGTATCGCCCGATGGCAACCTGGCCGTTGGTCAGATGGGCGAAATGAACGTTCCCCAGGACAGCCTGCTCACCATGTACGACCTGGATGGCAAGCTGCTGTGGAAGGCTGAAACCGGCCTGTTCGACATCGGCACGCTGGCCTACAGCCCCAAGTCGGACAAGCTGTACGCTGCCGACTTTGCCTGGATGGATGAAAAGGAAGGCGGCCTGTTCCGCCTGGACATCAAGAAGGACGGCGACGACGTGACCGTGGAAGCGGTGAAAATCGTTTCGCTGGACAAGCCCGCCGCCATGACCTTCGATAAGGACGGCAACCTCTACGTGCTCGAGTTCGGCACTGCCGAAGAAGGCTCGGAGAAGAAGCCCGGCCGCCTGGTGAAGATCACCGGCGACCTGTAAGCGATTAGCGCGGGCTTGCCCGCCCGAATTGCAACTGCTGATTCGCAATAAGCAAGCCGGCCTCGCACCCATCACCGCGGCGCGAGGTCGGCTCTTTGCATTTGTGGGCGGTGGTTCTATCCTGAACAGCCAGTCAGCCGCCCCCTGGCACTTTGTGTGAAATCATCAAGCGGCCGGCCGCGCACAACAGCGCCCGCCGCATTGCAAACTTGCAGGCAAGCGAATCCATGTCACGACGCGAAAAGATTGAAGCCATGCTCGCCGAGGATCCCGGCGACGTGTTCCTGCGGTATAGCCTGGCCATGGAACTGGACAAAGAAGGCGAGCACGACCGCAGCCTGAAGTTGCTGAATGAATTGGCGGCTGAAGAACCGCCGTATGTGCCGGCGTTCTTCATGGCAGGGCAGCAGTTGGCGCGGCTGGACCGGATTGACGAGGCCCGCGACGTGCTTACTCGCGGCGTGATGGCTGCCCGAGCCGCAGGCGACGCCCACGCCGCCGGCGAAATGCAGGAGTTTTTGCACACGCTGTAGAGTCCGCAGTGCGAACATCTCAAGTCGCAGCGTCAGCGAGGAAACCGCATTGTTGCCGCACTGGCGCACAATCCTTCACTTACGTGTCGGGGTAATGTCCGCTCGCTTCATGCACAACAGGCGTACCAGTTCCTCTTGGGCGGCGGGCGGGTTGTGCGGCAAGTGCTGTAGCGC
>Ga0182738_1002225_pt1 | contig 23277 bp, 19 predicted proteins | sample eDN5th30CBELigMG_FD_128876 | JGI IMG/M metagenome (GOLD analysis project Ga0182738, IMG submission 128876) | Enriched Miracle-Growth compost microbial communities from Emeryville, California, USA - eDNA 5th pass 30_C BE-Lig MG (version 2)... ...
CCGGCAGCGGCATGTGGGGCAAGTCGGGGCAGGTGGTGCGCGCGGTGGAAAAGGTTTCGTTTGATATTGATGAAGGCGAAGTGCTGGGACTGGTGGGCGAATCGGGCAGCGGCAAGAGCACCATCGGGCGGTTAATTTTGCGTCTCATCCCGCCGACCGGTGGAAAAGTACTTTTTAAGGGACAAGACGTTTTCGCGGCCGATAAACACCAGATGCGCGAGCTGCGCCGGCAGATGCAAATCGTTTTTCAGGATCCCTATGGTGCGTTTAATCCGCGCATGACGGTGGGCAATATTTTGGGCGAGGCGTTGCATCTGCGCGGTTTGCGGGGACGTCAGGAACGCGATGCCGAGGCGCGCCATCTTCTGGAAATGGTGCAAATGCCAACGACAATTCTGGGGCGTTATCCGCACGAATTTTCCGGCGGCCAGCGCCAACGCATTGGCATTGCCAGAGCGCTGGCCGTGCAGCCATCGTTCATCGTGGCCGACGAAGCAGTCTCTGCGCTGGACGTTTCCACGCAGGCGGAAATTATCAATCTTCTGCTAGATTTGCAGAGCCAACTCCATTTAACCATGCTGTTTATATCGCACGATTTGTCGGTCATAAAAGTACTTTGTGATCGCGTGGCGGTGCTCAATAAAGGCAATCTGGTGGAACTGGCGCAAAGCGAACAATTGTTTGCGCAACCACAACAGGAATATACCCGCGAACTCTTAAACGCCATTCCCACTCCCGATCCCCAACAGGCGCGGCGCGATCATTAAAAGTACTTTTAGCAAAAGTACTTTTTAATGATTATGCCGTATGCCGCGGGTTTTCTCTATGATCTGACCGAGGCTGTGCACAACCAACAAAATGACACCCCAAAAATTACGTATCTGGAATGATTTCAACTGGGAGCGCGTTTCTCCGAAATTGCGAGACGAGGCGTTGGCGCGGCATGATTTTGTGCAGGGTGCGAATCATCTTGCCAATGCGAATATTGCCTTCGGCCAGCCCGATCCCGCAGCATTGCAGGGCGCGACGAATTTGCGATGGCTGCAATTGACGAGCGCGGGATATACGCCCTATGACAGGGATGATCTCAAAGTACTTTTTGCGGAACGTGGTATCATCATGACCAATAGTTCCGCGGTGTATGCCGAGCCCTGTGCCCAGCATCTTTTGGCGATGATGCTGGGATTGGCACGGCGCTTGCCACAGGCAGTGGAAAATCAAAGGGGCGCAAAGGCCTGGAACCAGCGCGAGCAACGTCAGAATGCTTTTCTGCTCATGCATCAAAAAGTACTTTTGCTGGGATATGGCGCCATCGCGCAGCGGCTCACGCAAATGCTGCAACCGTTTGATCTGCAAATTTTCGCTTTGCGGCGAAGTCAGCAGACTGCTGCCAATGTGACTATTATTCACCCGCCGCAACTATCAAAAGTACTTTCGGAGGTCGATCATGTAGTCAATATTTTGCCGGAGAGTAAGGCGACACGGCATTTTGTGAATGAGCAATTTCTGGCTGCTATGAAACCTGGTGCAGTTTTTTATAATATCGGACGTGGCGCCACTGTTGATCAAAATGCACTCATAGCGGCGTTGCACAGCAACCGCTTAGGAGCGGCCTGTCTCGATGTCACATCGCCGGAACCTTTGCCGCCGGATGATCCATTGTGGAGTGCGCCTAACTGCTATATTACGCCTCACAGTGGCGGTGGTCATAAAGAGGAATATGATCGATTGCTGCGGCATTTTTGTGATAATTTAAATCGATGGGAAAAGGGCGAAACGCTGGCAAACCGCGTTTATTAGCCCTTAAAAGTACTTTTACCTGATCACCTAAATACCTAAAAACCTTTCCGATTAGCTGTTGTTGTATGGAATTATAAAAGTATGAGGTTTCTGTATGAAACAATTTAATCAATTGATGCAGCATTGTAAGAAGATATTGATTGGTATCATTATCCTTACCTTTTCGATGAGCGCCATCAATAAGGTGCATGCTCAGGATATGTTGAATAATACTCCTGATTATGTGGGTGCCTGGTATCTCGGCCATATCATGCGTCACCGTGGAAAGACTGGCAAAGGAACGCGGACGAAGACAAAGCCGAAAAAGCGAACACCTTCCAAAGCGGAGCAAAAGGCCAGCGCGGAGCGCCACAAGCGAGCGACTTTGGCGAAACAAGCTGTCTATACGCCGTCAAAATGGTGGACGAATTCGGTCAATACTTCGTTTGCAGATTTTCTCAGCGGCAAGCGTGATGCAAAAGCGCCGGAATTATTGCGCGCGCTGGCAATGGATAATTCCGCAAAGTCAAAGTTTGTGCATCTTTTGGCAGCGACAGTAGGCAAAGACCGCAATACGATATTGCATCAACTGAAAACCGGACCTTTGCAGCGGGATTATGGTAAGTGGTTGGCGTCGATGGGATATTCGGATAAGAATCTGCTAGATGTGCATACGGCGTTTTTGATGCACGCCTGGGCGATCGCCAATAATGGCGTGATAACCAAAGATTATAAGGCCGCATTCACTTCCATTCGCAACCATTTGCTGGATGTGCAGATGGATCTGGAAAAATCTCCTTTGGCAGAGCGCACCAATAATCAAAAGCATGAAGAAGCCCAAAGTTTTGCCCTGTTCACCGCATTGCTGGTCAGTGCCTGGCAAGAGAACAAATCCGATAAAGACGATAAAGCGGTATTGATTAACGGAACAAATGCACTGGGGCGTCGCATTGGAATCGATTTTAAAAAGGTCAATTTAACAAAAGACGGATTTTCTCCGCGTTGAGTAAAAGTACTTTTATCGCAGCATCGAATTCCTCTTGCCACCCCAAGTGCGCTAAAATAAAAGTACTTTTACTATGTCCACTGAATCCATCCAGAACGAAATCGCGCAATTGCGCGAACAAATTAACGAATACAATTATCGCTATTACATCAAAGATGATCCGTCCGTCAGTGATGAAGAATATGACGTTGCGTTTCATCGTTTGACGGAATTGGAAACGGCGCATCCGGAATTGATCACCGACGATTCGCCCACGCAGCGCGTCGGCGCGCCGCTGGACGGGGAATTTCCCACCGTGCAACATCGCCATCCGATGTTGTCATTGCAGGATGTGCGCGGCGAAGGCGAATTGCGCGATTGGGAAAATCGCCTGCGGCGGCATTTGCATCTGGACGCGGAAACGGAAATTGAATACGTCTGCGAGCCGAAAATCGACGGGCTGGCGGTTTCGCTTGTTTATGAAAACGGCCATCTCACCCAAGGCGCCACGCGCGGCGATGGGCAGCGCGGCGAGAACATCACCGGCAACATCAGAACCATCCGCGCTATTCCGTGGAAGTTGCGCTTGGGCGAAGCGCCGCCGGAATTGGAAGCGCGCGGTGAGGTGTATATCAAACGCAGCGAATTTGAGAAATTGAATCAGCGGCAGGAGGAAGAAGGCAAGCAGCTTTATGCCAATCCGCGCAACACCGCCGCCGGCAGCGTGCGGCAGAAAGATCCCAAAGCCACCGCCGCGCGGCCGCTGACTTTTTTCGCGTATCAATTGCAAACATCCGAAGGCGGCAATTTCAAAACGCATCTGGAAACATTGGATTATTTGCGCGAAGCCGGATTTCCAGTAAACGGCAAAGTGCGGCTGTGCAAAAATTTGCGGGAAGCGTTGGAATTTGTGGAGTATTGGCAAACGCAACGCGACGAAGAAGATTACGCCACCGACGGCGTTGTTATCAAAGTCAATAGCTTGAATTTGCAGGATGAACTGGGTTTTGTGGGACGCACGCCGCGCTGGGCGGCAGCTTATAAATATGCGCCGGAAGAGCAAGTCACAAAAGTGTTGGACATTGGAATCAATGTGGGACGAACCGGCGCGCTGACGCCGGTGGCGTTTTTGGAGCCGGTGCAAATCGCCGGAACCGTAGTTTCCAAAGCAACGCTGCACAACGAAGATGAACTGCACCGCAAAGACATCCGCGTCGGCGATAAAGTCATAATCCGCAAAGCCGGGGAAATTATTCCCGAGGTAGTAAAAGTACTTTTGGACGAGCGTAACGGCAGCGAGGAAGAATTTCATTTTCCGGAAAATTGCCCGGCCTGCGGCGCGCAAGTGGTGCGGCCCGAAGGCGAGGCCATCGTGCGCTGTGTGAACGCCGAATGCCCCGCGCAACGCGAGCGATTGCTGCAACATTTTGTATCGCGCGGCGCCATGGATATTGACGGCGTGGGCGAGAAATTGATCGCACAACTGATCGCCGCCGGATTGATCATCGATGTCGCGGATTTATTTACGCTGACCAAAGAGCAATTGATCGACCTGGAACGCATGGCGGAAAAAAGCGCGCAGAATGTGGTCACGGCATTGGAAAATGCCAAACATCCGCCGCTGGCAAGATTGCTGTTTGCATTAGGAATCCGCCACGTGGGAACGCAAACGGCGGAACTCATCGCGGCGAGGTTTGGCTCTTTGGAAAATCTACAAAACGCCACGCAAGAAGAAATCGCCGGCATTCCCGAAGTCGGCCCGGTGGCCGGGCAGGCGGTGCGCGAATGGCTGGATGAAGAACACAATCAAAAAGTACTTTTAAAGCTGGCCGCCGGCGGCGTGCATCCGCAAACCGCCGAACCAGCAAAAACCGACGGCCCGCTGGCGGGCAAAAGTTTCGTCTTCACCGGCACGTTATCCAGGCCACGCCCTGAATTTGAAGCACAAGTAAAAGCGCTGGGCGCAAAAGCATCAGGCAGCGTCAGCAAAAAAACCGATTATGTGGTGGTGGGCGAAAGTCCGGGATCAAAGGCGCAAAAGGCGGAGGAGTTGGGCGTGAAAGTACTTTCGGAAGGAGAATTTGTAGCTCTTTTGAATGAGATTTGATCGGACGATATAAACGCGAAATGATATAATATGGACATAGAGGTATTCTTTATGTCTGACACTACATTACAAGCCGCTCTCGAAAAGGAACACCGTCAAATTGACGGCGGCATTGCGCAATTTATAAAACAACCCACAAACCCGGAGCCGCTACGCCATTCTATTGCAGCTCTGCGCCGGCATATTTATCTGGAAGAAGATTTTCTCTTTCCGCCGCTGCGCGAAGCGGGATTGGTGATGCCGATTCTGGTGATGATCCGCGAACACGGCGACATTTGGAAAGCCATGGATGGCGCGGAAAAATTGCTTACGGAGAACGCTAATGTCGATGCGCTGATTGAAGTCTGCAACGTCTTATTGCAATTGCAGGAGCAACATAATGCCAAAGAAGAACCCATCATCTATTCGCAGGCTGATTTGAAACTGAGTTTCGATTTGGCTGCCAGGTTACAGGCATATATCGAATCAAGCACATTGCCGGAAGGATGGGTTTGTCAGGCGTTGGGGTAAAAGTACTTTTAATCAGGAACAACAGATGTAGCCAATCAAACCTGCGTATTGTCTTACCCATAATATTCCTTTGGACGAACATATTCTTGAAAATAATTGTAGTAACGCATGACATACGGATTATTGCGATTAGCCTGTTCTTCGATACAAGGCCACCAATCACCCATATCGACTTTACGCAATAACTTGGCGTATTCACGATATTCACGCGGGACCTTTTCCGCAATCAACATGTGCACCACTCGCTTTCGGATTCGGCTGATTTGTTCCGGCGTCAGAACTGTTCGCCGTAAAGCTCTGGCTGTGTTGGATTTAATAACGCGGCCAAAGGAAAACCGCTGGTCTTCTTCTATTAATTCTACGCCAATCGTAACACAAGCCCTATCCCCTTTTTCTATTCCTTCGATCACTTGGAACATGACTGGATAAATCCAATGCCTGTTGCGTTCTTTGACTTCAACCGGCTTGAGGACGAAGACAGGAGACACCTTTAAGCGGCGTGCGTATGTAATGTATCTTTCCTGTATCGCTTGCAGGCTCCACCGATCTGTTCCGTTGTAATCAATAATCTCCATACCGAATAATGCGAGTTTTAGTTCGTAGCTGTTGGCTCATCTCAAAACTCTCTTGCTTCTGGATATGGCGGAAAAGTATTACCTTCCGCACTGCCGCAGTCTGACCAGGCCGCATCATAATTTGCAAACTTCCAGCCCTTTGAAGTGTGCTTGAGAGTTATCAGCATACCAACTTTATCATTCTCCCTATCGGTTCCCATGCCGCCTTCACAGGATGTAACTACATAAACTTTTGCGCGTGATGGCGTGATATTGAGAATGCGAAACACAAAGTACTTTTCGCCAGGGCTGCCCCAATATATAGATGAAGCTCGAACATCGGGCAGCATTTCAACGCGATACATTGCAGTTTGAGCAGCAACCACAGCATAAGGAACAAATGGTAAAAACAGGAGTGCCGCGTAACACAGGAATTGCCAAACTATCTTGATGCGCAGACGCCGGAACAAAAACACAAAACTAGAAATAGCGGCAAGAACACAACTGAATGTTACGAAGAAATAAATTGTCATCCAGAACATAATTGTTGTTTATTATCACATAATTATGACAGGATAGGTAACAACCCAATTGTATCGAGCGTAAAAGTACTTTTACACATCCATCCGTTTCCATAACGCCTCGGAATCAATTTCGGCAAGTCAGATGTTTATTCAGAATAGCTTGAAAGTATTGTTCGTCCACTTCCTCAGGCGAAAAATTAAAAATTACGTTTCGCCTGGAGCCCTTTAATGAAAAGATTAAACGGCGGATTTGGGGTAAATCTGGGTGATCTGCAAACTCATATTTTTGAATTTGCTTCCATTTAAAAGGATGATTTTCATAACCCGATAAGAAGTAATTTGCCTTTCCGAATGATTTAGAAAGTACTTTCTCTCCAATCTTGCAGCGCCGTCCAAACTTGTATAGCCATGTTGGCAATGAAAGAGAAACCGGCAACATGGCACCAGTCCCGAATAAACCCCACAGTGTTATGTTCAGTGCAAAACGTGCCCACAGAAATACTGCTGTGAGACTCGGAACACTCAAGACCAAAGTGGTTAAGATACAAGTTCGCAGTAATATTTTGATTTCAGGTGCATATGTATTGCGCCATTCAAAATCTATGACAGCTTGAGGTTCTTCCCATACGATAAGCGTGGACATAATGAAAATTATCCGTTGAAATTCCATGCATTGACATGGAACTACATTATCCATAATACCTACATGGTAAAAGTACTTTTACACATCCATCCGCTTCCACAACATTTCAGGGATTAATTTCACAATCGGCAAAATAATCCTCCACGGCAATGGCGTATAAACCACATCCTGCCCACGCCGAATGCCGCGGTAGATGTCGCGGGCGGCGTTTTCGGGGGGTGCTAATAGCGGCAGCTTGTCCATCCCAAAAGTCATCGCGGTGTCGATGGGGCCGGGTTTGATGGTGGTAACGGAAACGTGATGGCGGTATAAACGCTGGCGTAATCCCTGCAAATAAACATCCAGCGCGGCTTTGGTGGAACCGTATAAATGATTGCCCTGGCGGCCGCGGTCTCCGGCCACCGAACCGGTAACGGCGATGAAGCCGCGCCGTTTTGCGGTTGGTGCGTCGTTTGTGAAATGTGCGGCCGCTAATTCTAATAGCGAAATTTGGGAGAGATAGTTGACTTCCACCATGCGTCTGAATAGCTCAAAATCTGCTACTAATTCGGCTTGTGATGGCATGATGCCGTGGCATAACACGGCGCCGTATAATTGGCCGCCGCAGGTTTTGAGGCAGTCCTCCCAAAATCGGGTGTCGTTATCACGATTGACTTTTCCATCCGGCGCCGCATTATATTCCAACGTTTGCACGGTGGCGTTATAGCGCACGCGCAAATCGTTGGCTTGAATTTGCAGTTCTTCTGTATCGCGGGCGGTCAGCAGCAAGGAATGGCCGTTCCGGGCGAATTGATGCGCCAGCGCTGTGGCGATGCCGGATGTCGAACCTACGATCAAGACCCATTTTTGCATAATTGTGATGTGTATTTTATCTGATTCCCCACAAAAGTACTTTTTAAAAGTACTTTTAACGGCGGCGGGCGCGGCGGCGTTTGCCGGCATTGACGCGGAAAAGGGTAAACAGTGCCAGCAGCCCCAGGCCTATCCAAATCCATTTCGATTGATAAAATGGCCCGTCATTGTGCATGGCATCCAGCGCGCGATGCACCACGGTTTTGTTGACGGTATCCCTTGCTACCAGTGGCACGGCCGCTAACTTTTTGCCGTTTTTGAACCATGCCATGTAGGCGACAATTTGCCCTTTCAGCACTGGCGCGGTGCGTTCCAGAGAATGCACTTCCACCTTCAAATGATCCTTTTCGCCCGGACGCAATGGCAGCCACAAATCTTCTTCGGGCACCGCCTGAGCGGTGCCGCCCTGGGCGATTTTTACCTGAGCCTCCACCGTGCCTGCTTTGGCCATGCGCACCGGTTGATATTGATCGAAGCCGTGCCGTTGCAGCAGATTGATACTGTCGCTCCATGAATTGGGCGCGTGTAGCACCACTGAAAGCAATCGCCATTTGTGGCCGGTGGCAGGATCGATTTCCGTGGCCGTGGCCACCAGGCAGCGGCCGGCCTGATGGGTGTAACCGGTTTTCACGCCATCGCATTTGTCCCAGTGCGTGAGCAGGCGGTTGTGGCTGTAGAAGGTGCGTTGCGGAATGTGTTTGTTGCCGTGCAGCACCAGCTTTTTGAGCTGCACCGTTTCATTAAAAAGGGGGTGTTGCAGCGCCGCGCGCGCAATCAACGATAAGTCATAGGCGGAAGTGTAGTGCTGGGGATTATGCAGGCCGTGGGGATTCATGAAATGCGTGTCGTGCGCGCCCAGCAGTTGCGCTTTCTGGTTCATCTTATGCACGAAATCGGGCACATTTCCGGCTACCGCTTCGGCGATGGCAACGCAGGAATCATTGGCGGATTTCACCAGCGCGGCCTGCACCAATTGATGCAGCGTGAAGACTTCGCCCTGTTCCAGATACATGCTGCTTTCGCCGGTTTTGGGCGGATTGGGGCCGATGGTGAAAGATTGGTCCAATTTGCCCGATTCTATTGCAATCAGGCAGGTCATCATTTTGGTGGTGGATGCCGGTTCGCGCCGTTGATGCATATTTTTTTGGGCGAGAATGCGTCCGCTGTCCAGATCCACTAAAACATAGGAAGGCGCTTCCACCTTATTGGCCGCCAGCCAGCGATCGGCCAGTTTGTCCGCGTGGGCAGGGAGCAAAAATGCGCACAGCAGAAGGACGATGTAAAAGTACTTTGGGAGAGACTTCATAAGATTAAAAGGAAGGGAGAAGCTGGAAGTCGAAAGGGTGAATATTATTTTAACCCGTTTCTGCTGACTCCTGACTTTCCGCTTCCGGCTTTTCCTGTTCCGGTTGCAGCGGCGCTTTATCGAACAGTTGCAGCGCGGCTTCATCATCGAGGAGCGCGGTAAATTCGTCGAGCGGCGGCAGGTCTTCCACCGAGCGTAATCCAAAATGATCTAAAAAGGCGTGCGAAGTGTTATACAGCCAGGGGCGGCCCGGAGCTTCCTTGCGGCCAGCCAGCATGATGAGGTTTTTTTCCAGCAACATGCCCAGCGAACGAGCACAATCGACGCCGCGCAATTCCTCCACTTCGGCGCGCGTCACCGGCTGGCGATAGGCCACGATGGCGAGCACTTCAAAAGCGGCACGTGATAACTTGGCACGTTTTTCCTCGCGCAAGCGGCTCACCCAGGAGGCGAAATCCGGTTTGGTCACCATCTGCCAGCCGCCCGCCACTTGCACCAGTTGCAGCGCGCCGATGCGTTGCTTTTCCTCGCTGAGAATGCCCAGCTCTTCTTCCACCAGTTTTTCGTCCAGCTCGCACACCGCTGCCAATTTCGCCGCGGCAAGCGGCGCGTCCGCGGCAAAGAGAACGGCTTCCAGAATATCTATTGGTTTTGGCATTTTTGTTAATTTTTAATTACGGTGAGTGGAGGCCTGCTCCCACTCTCTTTTAGATGTATTATAAAAGTACTTTTACGCCGGTTCCAACACTACCGCCGGCTTATCGGTTTTGGGTTTGACGTTCACCCAGATTTCACCAAACAATTCCGCCTGGCTCACGATGATGCGGCTGCGGCGGATCAGTTCCAGCACGGCCAAAAAGGTGATCACTACTTCGATGCGTGCTTCACAATCATCGCACAACGCATCGAATGTCAGTGCGCGTCCTGCGTCCGCGATGCGCGAGAATAATCCGCGCGTGCGTTCGGCCAGCGAAAACGGTTCGCGGCGCACCAGCGCCACCGGACGTTCCTTCATGCGTGTCATCACGCGTTGCAATGCCCGCAGCAAGTCAAATGTGGAGACATCGTTGAGCAGTTTCGACACGTCATCTGCGTCCGGAGAAGAAATTGCTTTAAGATCGACAGGCGGCCGCGGGAATTGCAGCGCACGTTCTTCGCCCAAGTCTTTGAGCGTTTCGGCCGCTTCCTGCAACCGTTGATATTCCAGTAAACGATTCACCAGCGCCTGCCGCGGATCGTCTTCATCGCCTTCCAGTTCTTCCTCATTGGCCGATTCTGTTTTGGGCAGCAACATGCGCACCTTGATCTGCATCAGCGTGGCTGCTGTCACCAGAAAATCGCCGGCATATTCGATATCCACTTCATCCATCACGGCCAGAAACTCCATGAACTGCGCGGTGATTTCGTGGATGGGGATGTCACAAACATCATAGCGATGGGCGCGAATCAGATAGAGCAACAAATCCAGTGGCCCTTCGAAAAGTTGCAGCGAAATGCGATGGCCGGTGAAGCGGTCGGGATCGCGCACCTGCGGCTGATCGCGGGGCGTTTCGGATTCCGGCGTTTCGTCCGTGGCGGACGTTGCCTCTTCCTGCGATTCCAACATCAATACTTCTTCGGCGTCGCTCATAAAAGTACTTTTAGATAAACAAAATCATCACACGGTCAATCAGCATTTGTGACAGATTCATAAACCAGCTCATATACATGATGAAATAATTGCTGAACGGTGGGATGGCCACCAGCGCGAGAATCAGGAATAACGACCAGGGCCGGATCACTTCAAAGAGGCGGTTGATGCTGGGAATTTCCAGGCCCATCAAAACCCAGTGTCCATCCAGCGGCGGCAACGGAATCATGTTGAACGCGGCCAGCGCGATATTGATCAGCACGCCATAAGTGATCACCGTGACCACCGGCGACACCCACGAACTGAATGACGGGTTGCGTTCAAACACGGCCTCAAGCCCGTTAATTCCCACGCTCTGGCCATATAAACGTAACCCCAATAACAGCAAACCCAGCAAAATAAGCCAGACCGCGGCCTGAATCAAATTAGAGATAGGCCCGGCAATGGCCACCAGCACATCATCGCGGCGGCGGTTTTTGAAATTGTTGGGATTCACCGGCACCGGCTTGGCCCAGCCGATTAACGGCCATCCCGAAACAATGGCCACGACCATCATAATGGTTCCCCACAAATCCAGATGCACCAACGGATCCAGACTCAAACGGCCCAGTTGTTTGGCGGTATCATCGCCCAGCTTATAAGCGGCCCAGGCATGGGCGAATTCGTGGATGGTCAGCGACGAAATGAAAGCCGGTAACACCAGCGCCAGGAAAAGGAGGTTTTGGGGATCCATAAATGTGGGTGTCTCTATAAGTCAATGAGTGGGGGCAGGCCTCCGTGCCTGCTGAAAAAGAATTTGTTCCTTATTGCCGTTTTCAAAAATGCAGAACCAACAAAGCTGATATTTGATGAGCAGGCACGGAGGCCTGCCCCCCACTCATTAATGGTCTTATGACATCGCGACTTCATTCAGCAGCCGTTCCGGCACGTTATCACGCGCCAGCAAATCTTCCAGCGTTTCGCCTTCCACGATGATTTCCGCCTGGCCGTCATTGACCAGCACCACCGGCGAGCGGCGGAAACGGTTGTAATTGCTGCTCATGGAATAGTTGTACGCGCCGGTCGATTGCACCGCAATAATATCATCCGCTTGCGGCGGCGCGATGGCGATGTCTTCGATCAAGGTGTCGGTTTCGCAATGCTTGCCCGCGATGGTCACGGTTTCGCTGGCCGCTTCACCGGCGCGGCTGGCATTGAGCGCGTGATATCTTGCTTCATACAACGCCGGACGCGGGTTGTCGCTGAGTCCGCCATCAACGGCCACGTAAGTGCGCACGTTGGGGATGCGTTTGATATTTCCCACGCGATATAAAGTCGTGCCCGCTTCGCCGGTGATGGAACGTCCCGGCTCCACCGCGAGACGCGGCATTTCCAGACCCAACTCATTGCACTTTTCCTGCACCGTGCCGACAACTGTGGCGGCATATTCTTCCAGCGATGGCGGCGTGTGTTCGGGCAAATAGCGAATACCCAGTCCGCCGCCCAGATCCAGTTCTTCGATGACAACGTTCAGATCGCGCTTGATCTCCGCCAGAAAATCACACATCAACCGCGCACCCAGCGAGAAGAAATCCGCTTCCAGAATCTGGCTGCCGATGTGGCTGGAAAGTCCGGCCAATTCCAGGTTCTCCATTTTTAAGGCTTTTTCCACGCCGCTGCGCGCGCCGCCGCCTTCGATGTTCATGCCGAACTTGGTGTCGACGCGGCCGGTTTGAATGAGATGATGCGTATGCGGATCCACCGCCGGCGTCAGGCGCAGGGCGATTTTCTGGCGTTTTTCGTGTTCGCCAGCAATTTGATTAAGCAGATCCATCTCATATTCGTTATCCACGATAACGCGATGCACGCCGGCGGAAACGGCCATTTCCAGTTCTTCGCGGGATTTATTATTGCCGTGAAAGACGATGCGTTCGGCGGGAAAATTGGCGCGCAGCGCGGTATATAATTCGCCCGCTGAGGCCACGTCCACCATCAATCCCTCGCTATCGGCGATGCGTGCCATGGCCAGGCACCAGAACGCTTTGGTGGCGTAGATGATTTCGGTCTGCGCGGGCTGTGCCGCGAAGGCTGCTTTGAGTCCGCGAATGCGCTCGCGGATGGCCGCTTCGTCCATCACATATAAAGGTGTGCCATACGTATTGGCCAGTTCCACGGCGTTGCAGCCGCCGATTTCCAGTTGTCCTGCGTTGTTGATTTTCTGAGTGCCTAACAAAAACACGGTGTTACCTCATTTTACGGAGTAAAAGTACTTTTACCAGTGTAGCAAAACCGCGAGAAAAGTACTTTTCCCGCGGTTGGTAGTTGTGATGTCCGTTTGGTGAATTACCACCATGCATTCAATTTTTCGATGGTGGCGCGAATGTCGTGAATTTGGCGTTCGCCGGAGATTTCGCGCTCGATAATCAATTCTCCGTCAAATCCCAGCCCTTTCAGTTTCTTCAGGAATTCAGGGAAGTTGACTTTGCCTTCACCGGCGGGCACTTCCTTGCCCAGATTATTTCCGTCCACCGGATAAACGCCGTCTTTGACGTGCACATTGGTGACAAATTTGCCGATGACATCCAGCGCGTCCACCGGATTGGCTTTGCCATACATAATCAAATTGGCGGGATCGATATTGATGCCCAGATTGTTGGTGCCGATGCGTTCAAAAGTGCGCAGCAAGACCACCGGCGTTTCCTGGCCGGTTTCAAACCAGAAGCCGAGGCCGCGCTCATCGCAATAGCGCGCCACATCGCCAATGGCGTCCACCACGGGCTGATATTCGGGATCGGTCATGTTTTCGGGAATAAAACCGCAATGCGTGATAATGGCAGGTGCGCCAATTTGCACGGCGAAATCGGCCCATTTCTTCAACGCGGCAACGCGCTCTTCGCGATATTGTGGCGGCACTAGGCCCAGCGTTACCGGGCCTTCGGTGAAATTCCATTTGGCCGGGCCGGGCACGCCCGCCCACACCGCGCAAACGCGCACGCCGGATTCCGCCGATTTTTCTTTCACCTTCGCGGCCACTTCATCGGCCGCCATCGATACATCCCAGCACGATAGCTGGCAGACTTTCAATCCAAATTCGCTCACATGTGCAAAACAATCGCCGCCGTTAAGCATGCGGTTAATAACACCTATTTCCATCAGTCAATCACTCCTTAAATCGCAGTGGATTATACCAAAAGTACTTTTAGAGATTTGGCGCGCTCCGCACTACTTCAATAAAAATAACAGAGTGCCGCCCGCTGGGACAGTGACGGAAAAATGGCCGTCCTTCACTGCATAGGATGTATCCGAAAATAATTCCTGCGCTGACTGATAACGACTCTCCACCTGAAAAACGCGCTCACCGCCAGCCAGACTATGCACGGCAAAAAGGTTTTGGGAGACATAAGTAATATCATTCACATTCTTATTGATAATGGGGACATCCGCGAATGCTGCGATGTTTTGCAAGAGCGCCGCCGGCAGGGTAGGCGCGGCGGAATAGAGCGAGGTCCAGTTCGCCGGGAACACTTTTACAGCTAATGAAATTTCCGCATTATCGCTGAAATGTCCCAGCGCGATGCCGTCTCTTGGCGCGAAACGCGGGCCGGTCACATTGGAATCGCCAAAGGTTTTTCCGGTCAACTCTTTGACCAGACCATCTGTGCCTTTCAGAACAGTTACTAAGGGGCCGTCCGAAATTTGTTTCAAATCGAATCCGGTAACCGCGCTAACACGTGCCGGGTCAAAGGCGGCCTGTGCAAAAGTACTTTTATCATTGCGATTGATAATACCTGGCGTGCCCACCCACACTAGCACGTTTCCATCCTTCTTCAAATTCGCGTCAATATATCTTTTTTGTGCATTTGTGAGATCATAACAATTTAAAAACAGGTAATAACGATAGCCCCTGAGTTTGGGCAAATCACTTAATAAATACGCATCCCAGGCTACGCCGCTGCGGTTGAGTTGATTGATTTCCTGATTCACGGCTGCGCTCTGAACAGTGGAATCGACTTTAGTGTATAGAATAGATTTCTCGCTGGTGATGATGGCGATAGCATTTTTCGCGTCCATTGTTTCGCGCGTCGTGTGTTGGAGCTTTTTCTCTATCTGATGCATCTTTCCTGCCGCCTGCATCAGCCGCGCATCACCGGCGATCCAGCCGTTGCCGAAATCATACCATTGCGATGCCACGCCATTAACCACCGTATTGGTGAACTCGCGCTCTAACACCGAAACGCTGTCTTTCAGGGTATTTAAACGCGCCAGTTGCCCGCCTGGGCCGGTGGCACGGAAGGTTCGGATGTCGGCCTGATCGATATATAACTTTTTGTGCAATTTAATAGAATCTACTACTGTCATAAATCCCGAACCGCCGCCCAGGCCGCGATCCGCATATCGTGATGGTGACATCACAAAATCAATGTCCGGTGATAAAAGTACTTTTCCCAGCGCGTAATGTCCCGAATGCACGCCGAAATAGGGTCCGCCGATATACATCACATAACCATAATAAGTGCCGCAAATTGCATTGCCCTGAGTTTCCTCTTTCACGATGTGGCAGAAATGCAAAATGTCGCCGGAGATCACTTGTGTAAAAAATTCGCGCAGATCAATCACCGCGCCGCGTTTTTGTGGGTCAAGGAAAACCCCTTTGTCCGCGCCGCTGCGCTCTGCCTTGGAGGGCAATTGAATTTCGTCAAAAGTCGTATATGTGGTTTTCCAGGTTTGGTTTAAACGCACAATGTCATCGCCATATTGATCGCGCAGCCACGCCCTGAAAGCCTGCGTGAAGGGCTTCGAATAATCCACGAATTCCTTACTTTGAGCGCCCCAGTAAAACCATTCCCAACTGATGCCTGAAATTGGCACGTAGCCGATCACGTGATCTGCATAGGAACTGGAGCGCACATGGCGGATTAATTCGCGCCAGGCTTGCGAAGCGTCTTTCTTCCAGATGGGTGAAGCGTAAGAAGCCGATTGTGTCACCGAGCCATGATAGCCGCCAACGCTGGTGCTGCCGTCGTCTTTTTGCACCAGTTGGTCAGGATGCAGATCATTCCATTTGCGCAGCCCCGGGTTATAGACCGGATCCAGCGGCACATTCAAAACAATGTATGCGCGCGGATTCGACTCCAGCACCGATGCGATGCTTTTATCCATTTTCATAAAGCTGGCTGGCGCGTTAGGCTGCCAGTCGAAACCTTCCGGCACATTTAGCCAGATTAAATTGAGGTTATTATCGCGGCTGTTTTCGATAATGCGTTTGTTCATCTCCAGTGAGGAAGGATGCGTCATCACGTGCATCACCGGAAAAGCTTTTCCATTAATTTCGAAGGCGGGAATATGGCCGGGTAAATAGATCACTTTGCTGACCGGCGGCTTGACTGCATGGGGCAGTGTTAATTCGAGGGGATTTTGAAGTGGCACGCCATTTTTCTTGAGTGACGTGTAAGTCAGACTGGCCGTTAAAAAGTACTTTCCCGGTTGAAAGAATCGAGGCATCTGAAGGTTTTGTTGCAAATCAATCTCTATGTCTTTTTTCCATTTTGTGGTGTCCAGAGGGATAGCAGGAAAGGTATAAGGCGCTGTATGGGATGCGGCATTCACCGGCGTTAATTCCAGTTTTAATGCAGTGGGGCGATAGGTATTTGTTTGCGGCACCACGCGTAAATGCACTGCTATATTTTGTCCCAAACTTGCCTGTCGTGGCGAAGCAAAACTCTTTGCCACAAGCGGCATTTTTTGTCCTAAATACACATAGGGCAATTCGTGCCACGGCGCCACGGGCGGCAAACCCAATTCTTTGGCAGCTTTCCAGGAGCTGTCATCAAAAGTACTTTTAGCCCATTCTGTATTGGCCTTTCCGATGAAAGTGCGCCAGCTTTTATCGGTATTGAGATCGATTTCTCCGCCGGATTGTTGTATGTTCAATTCCGCCAGCAATCCTTCGGCACTGCCCTGATTTTCGGTGATGATGCCGATCACGTTTTTACCGTTTTGTAAATAGGGTTTGATGTCATAAATATCGATCAATTTCCAATCGTTCCAATTCGCCGCCGCCGGCAATTCGTGCCCGTTCATATAAACACGTGCCGTGTCATCCGCCGTTATTTCTACTTTCGCTGACGTCACCGATGATATATCTATAATTTGAAAGGAACGCCTAAAATGCCGCGGAGCGGCCGGTTGCAAATTCGCATCGGGAGCAATGATCCAATGAGCGCGCCAGCGTTCTTCCCAAGGTTTGATGGATTGTGGTTCCGCAGGTATAGCCTTTAAAGAAACATTGTCTATTGATAGCGGAAGCCCTGGGAAACTGATAAAGGTTAATTGTCCGTAAGCCGTTAAATATGGAACTTCAAAAGTACTTTTAACGGTTCCCCATCTCGGCGATTTTTCATTTACAAGAGTCAATGGTTGTGTTTTTATGTGCTGGTGGAATACATCATAAAAATTAATCACACAACCTTTTAAGGTGCTATTCACAGTGTCAACGCTAAATTGGAATTTACCTGTATTGGGGAATTCGAATATTGAACTTTGCATTTCTCCCGGTTGAAGGCCAGCGAGAATTTGTATTGCGTGTTGCGAATGATGACCGATTATATTTTTTGACCCGGCAAACCTAAAACTCCAATCCTCTGGTAGCCCCGTTTTCGCATCATTCAATTCAAACCCGCCATTAGCAATTAAGCCGCCAGTGTTCTTCGGAAGAAAACGCAAATAGTCCACTTCGATCTGTGCGTTCGCGGGATTGAGTGGATCGAAACGGATTTGCGTGATGGTGCCTTGCCATTGTAGATGCGAGGATAAATTTACCCGGTAGGTATGAAATTGATTGTCGCCCGCGATGGAGAAACTGATCTGACGTTTATCCGACATGCCTTCGTCATCATGGCGGAAAAAGATTTCGCCGTTTCCGCCCACATTGCTTTTGAGACGGAACTCCAGGTCTGTCCATTGGATCGCATCAAGATGTAACAGCGGAGAGAGAATTTGAGAGTCGTATTGAGTCAAACCTTGCAAAGCGCCGCCGGACGCGGCATAATGAGCAAAATTGCCTGGCTTCCATCCTTGCAAATCATCCGCTGTTTTCCATTGCCAGGATGTGGAATCCGCATACCCGATATTGCACCAGCACAAAAGCAACGCCACGGCCCAAACCGTTTTTCGCATGATATGTTTCACCTTGAAAAGTACTTTTATCACATCAGCGCGTTGAGAGAAGGTGTTTATTCCATCATGATGTCAGCTCCGCCGCTTTGCGCCAGCCGCTCCACACTTCGAGCTGCCGCAGCACGCCGACATTAATGATCACGTCCGCATGCGCCGCGCGGAAATCGTCCACGGCTTTTTTGGCTGCTTCAAAAGTACTTTTTTGCGTGGCATCTTTGCGCTGGGCGTGGAAGGCGGCCAGTGCCTGCATCGATAAATCAGCATGTTGCAGCCAGATATCCAAATAATGCAAACGCGCCGTGGCTTCCGCATTGCCGCGCGCGGCGGTTAGAGCGTCTTGCAATAATTGCTTTCCCTTCACAAATGTTTCGGGCGTAAAAATGGCATCGCCGTTAAAACTCACAAATCCCCAGCCGCCGCCCCGGGAGCGAAATTCTTTGTCGCATTGCAGCGTCACTTTTTCCCAGTGCGAAAAGTACTTTTGCACCTGCCCGGCCGCCGGGCCGAATGCCGCGTAATATTCATCCAGAATATCCTGCACGTTTTGCGTGGGATCCACATTGAGCCGTCCCATCATATAATAATTCGGCCCCTGCACGCCCCACATGCTCAGCAGCGAATCGTAATCATCGCCGATCATATTATGCGACGCGGCGTATTGATAAATCTCGCCGAATTGCTTCGCGAAAATATACGGCACGCAATAGCCGTTCAGGAAAAAATTGGGACGTAGATACAACCGCGCGCCGGTGGATGCCCAGCCGTTCCAGAGTTTTTTGAAATCCGCGACTTCCTGATCGCTCAAGGGAAAAGCGCTGGGCGCGACGATGGCGACGATGATGCGATCATTCAATTTGGTGGCGACCGGCGGCTGTGTGTAATCGGCGTAGGCGTATCCCAAAACCGTGGCGTTGGGATCGTGTTTTTCGCCTTCCTTTTGCAAGGCCAGCCAGAATTTCGCATAGCGATCCGACAGCGAAACCATCGGTCTGTCCGAAGTGTCTCCGATGGCGGCCTTGCGTTCGGCCTGATTGGGAATCAGCGGCGCGTTGGGGGGATCCCAGGCGCGGCATACCGGGCAAGTGCAGGAAGGATCTTTGGTGGTTTTGTCATTTTCCGCGCCGTTGATCCAGGGCAGGCTGGGCGTGGTTTTGCGTTTTTGTAGCCAATCCGCGATGATTTGCTCATGCAATCCAGGATTGGAAACACACATCTGCACCAGATCGGTGCGCTTCAGCGAATGCGGCGCGCGGATGCCGTCCGGCCGCATCGCGAAATATTCCGGATGCGCCGCGCCGAAACGCTCCCAGTATTTAATATACGCGTGGCCATATTCAAAACTCTTGCCGCGCGCAAATCGCTGACGGCGCAGCCAGGCGCTGGTGTCATAAATAAAGGGATCTCTGCGATCCGCATCCATTCCTTTCCAGACATTGAGCCGTGGGCGCGAGTGAATCAGCGATGGAATCACCGTGCGCTCGCCGTTGCCGGATAAAAGTACTTTTAGCGCCGCAATCACGGTTCCGCTTTCGTCCGGCCACAGCCATTGCACGCCCAGTTGATGTTCTAGCCAGTCATACACCGCGAACAGCGTTCCCATCGAAACGCCATCATCCAACGGCGGCGCGCCGATGGTGAAATTTGTCCAGTGCGCGGCGCGGCTGCGCGAAGCGGGTTCATCCGGTTTGCCGTTGTCATCTTTGCCAATCAAAAATAACGCGTTCGCCGTTGTTTTGATGCGGAAACTATTCGGCGCTAAATCATCGACGCTGATTCCCGCATTTTTCGACGCGGCTCCTTGCCCGATGTAAATATGACTAAGCGATGAAGCCGCCACCTCTTTTTCCGCGATAATATCCAGCTTCACGCCGGTGGCTTTTTGCACATGCCATTGCAATTCCTGCGCGGCATATTGCGCCACATGCGAGGGATTATCTGGCGTCACGATGACCGCTTGCGATTTGCCATCTTTCACGATGGCAAATCCAGCGTTTTTATCAATTGAGTCGGCAAAGGTTTGGGACGTTTGCCATAACAGCGAAGGCGCAATGAGCCCTGCGGATGCGAGACCGAGACTGTGTTTAATAAACGTGCGGCGTGATGTAGACATAATTATCAATGCTGGACAGAAAAGTACTTTTATGGCCTGTTAGGGACGATTTCCCCACAGACTAAGCGCAGGCGTTGCGTGGTTGTCGATAACCGCTTTTGCTTTCATCCATTTTACGTGTCCATCTACGAATGCAAAATTGCAGCCTTCAAGATGAGAATTTGTCGGTAGATAAGTGGAACTGCTCCAATGAATAACATATCCGGTTGTATTCAAGCCGGTATCGCCCAAAAGCAAGGTTTCAGAAGGATATTTGACGGCGGAAATCAAATTAAGTGTGGCCGGGGTTGCAGCATATGTGCCGCTCATAGCAAGATAGGCGTAATTATAGCCGTAACTGACATTTCCTGTGGATACAGAACTGGATGAATTGTGGTCGGGATTTGTGTCGCTGGGGCAAAAGAAGAGTTGGTTGCTCTTCACGTAAGGCAGGATGGCAAGCGACCAGGGATAAGGAGTGCCGCTCCCGCCTTCGTAATAATATCCCCAATGCTGAGGAAAACGTCCGTCATAATCCTGGGTGTACATCATGAATCCAAGGGCGATTTGTTTCTCATTGCTCAAACAGCTGGCCCGCCGCGCGTTTTCTCTTGCCCGGGCAAAGACTGGAAATAAGATGGCTGCGAGGATTGATATAATCGCAATAACAACCAAAAGTTCAATCAAAGTAAAGGCCTTTTTATGCACCAACGTGTTTTTCATTGACATGAGTTTCCTTTGCAAAAAGATGATAGGGAAAGTATGCCACTTTTATTTCATTTTGAAACAAAATTATCGGATATTATCCGAAATGATCGGCTTGAATTTTAAGGCCGGTTATTGCCGCGATTGTTCGCGGTAAGCGCTGGGAGTTTGGCGCTGGTATTCGAAGAAAATATGGCGTAAGCGGGTTGGCGTGATGCCCACGAATTCGCTGATCTTTTCGATGGACCAATTGGTGTCGTGTAAAAGTACTTTTGCTTCTTGCAGGCGCCGTTCGGTGACATATTGGATAAAGGATTTTCCGGTGGTTTTGCGAAACTGGCGGGTGAAGTATGCCCGCGACATAAAGACATGCGCGGCTACCTGATCAATGGTGAGCGGGCTGGCGAGATAGCTATTGATGTAAGCCTGTGCGCGGGTGATGGGATTTTGTTCCAGCAGGTTTGGGGGAGTTGAAGGGTCGATGGCGGTTTCGGTGAGGAGAATGGGTTGAAATGCGTGCTGCTCCTCAATTTCACGCAGCAATAAGGTCATGAGTGCCAGCAGTAATCCGTCGCAGTGTTGCTGAAAATGGGACGCTCTGGAAACGGCTTCTTCGGTCAGTGTTTCCAGATAAAAATTAGCCTTGGTGGAAAACATGTGGCAGTTTTCGCCCGGTGTGCGATGGCTCCAGTGTTCGCCGTTTTTGGTGTGATTGAGCCAGCAAGCCACGCCTCTGCCCCAGGGAATGACAGAAAACATATCGTTAAATTCGTTGCCGGCATGCGAGGATTCCGTGCATAACAAACTGCCGGATGGATGAGGCGTGCCTGCCGGTATCAACAAGGCATGGCCCGAACGGCAATGCACCACATAATCGCCCAGCGGCAATGCCACGCGTCCGCCCACCACAAACATCAATACCGGCATGATGGTCGAACACAGGCCGTCTTTAGGCCAGACGGCATTGACGAGAGATTTCGTGCCGCCTGAAGAGCGGGATTTGATAGCGGTCTTTTTCGATTTCAATGTCTGCCGCGTGATGAATACATCTTCTGGCAACACTGCCTCACGGCGTTGAAACTGCTGCCAGAAAGGCGCTCCCACGATGACATTGTTCATGCCGTGCCGCTGCACCTGAGGCACGATTTGTCGTTGCAACACTTCGATCAGCGGCCATAAGGGTTCCGATGATTTGGACATGCGTGCCTTTACAAAAGTACTTTTACGATTCCACCGCCGCCGCCCTTTGGCGTTTTTCGGTGATGGCGATTTTTTGCACCGGCAGTGCCATTTCTGCGCCGTGTTCGTGGACGATGGCAATGATTTTGAGCAGCACGTCTTCCTTCACTTCGAGGTAGCGTTCCCAGTTGGCGGTTTTGGTGAAGATGTAAATCCACAGGCTCAATCCGGAGGAAGTGAGATTATCGAAATTGACCAGAGGCGTGCGGCGCGGATCGAGATCCTGGTGATTTTCAAGCATCTTGCGAATATCAGCGAGACAATTCGGCACCACATTCCAATCATCGAAACGCACATCCCAGCTTTCCTGAATGCGCCAGTTGAGCAGACGCGAAGGATTCTCCACGGTGATGCTGGTCAGAACGGAATTGGGCACATGCATTGGCGTGGTGTCGAATTTGCGGATGCGCGTGGAGCGCCAGCCGATTTCCATGACCGAACCCTCAATTTGACGATCCGGCGAACAGATCCAGTCGCCCACTTTGAAGGGCTTGTCGATATATAAAACCAGCGCGGCCAGGAAATTGGACAGCATGTCTTTGGCCGCGAATCCTACTGCTAAGCCGCCGATGCCGCCAAATGCCAGAACGCCGGAAATGCTGTATCCCAATGATTGCAACATCACCAGCGCAGAAGTGATGTAAATGGAAACGCGCAAAATTTGCCCGACCGCCGCTGCGGTGGTGACATCCAGAGGCTTGGAAACGATATCGGGATTGATCAGATGTTCCTGCATGCCATTGACAAAACGCACACAGAACACCGTGATTAATCCCACAAAAACCAGATGTGCCGCAAGAGGAAAGTAATTTAAAAGCGACCAGGGCGTGGCGCGATTGACGATCCACAGCGCCGTGCTGATGCCGCAGAGCCAGATGAAAATTTGAATGGGTAAAATGGCAGCTTCAAAAAGAACATCGCCGAAGGTCGTTCGCGCGCTGACAATCTTTCCCAGATAACGCCAGAAGTGGGAAACCAGATAATTGATGGCGCCCGTTATTAAGATGGTGACGAAAACCTGAATGACCCAGATGCGCGGGTCGGTGGACATTTTAAAAGCCTGGTTTAACCAGTGATGATTCCGCAATGAAAAGACTCCTTAATGATGTGTTTAAATGATGTGTGGTGTAAAAGTACTTTTACGGCAAGATTTCTCCACTACGCTCGTTCCTCGCTTCGGTCGAAATGACACTCTTGCA
>Ga0182738_1002226_pt1 | contig 23269 bp, 19 predicted proteins | sample eDN5th30CBELigMG_FD_128876 | JGI IMG/M metagenome (GOLD analysis project Ga0182738, IMG submission 128876) | Enriched Miracle-Growth compost microbial communities from Emeryville, California, USA - eDNA 5th pass 30_C BE-Lig MG (version 2)... ...
CAGCGGCCTCACCCATTTCGACGAGTCGGGCAATGCCCACATGGTCGACGTCGGTGCCAAGGACATCACCGAACGCGTCGCCGTCGCCAAGGCCACGGTCCTCATGCAGCCGGCGACCTTGACGCTGATCCGCGACAGGAAGACGGCCAAGGGGGACGTGCTCACGGTGGCCCAGCTCGCCGGCATAATGGCCGCCAAGAAGACGGCCGATCTGATCCCGCTGTGCCATCCGCTGGCGCTGTCCTCGGTCGGCGTGACGCTGACACTCGACGAGGCGCGCAACGCCGTCGACATCGAGGCGACCTGCAAGCTGAAGGGCCGCACCGGCGTCGAGATGGAGGCCCTCACCGCCGCCTCGGTGGCCGCGCTGACCGTCTACGACATGTGCAAGGCCGTCGACCGCGGCATGGTGATCGCCGAGGTGAAGCTGCTGCACAAGTCCGGCGGCAAGTCGGGGACGTGGAATGTATAGCGTCGGATTCATGTTTCTCTTCCCCTCGGGGGAGAATCCTGGTGTGGGGGGTGCTGCCAACCGATGTGGGCATCCCCCTCAACCCTCTCGGCCACCGGGGAGAGGACTATGAAGTCACCGCTCCTGCCCGTCGGCGAAGCCCATGCCCGCGTGATCGCGGCCTTCTCCCCCCTGCCTGCCGAGATGGTGTCGATTGCCGATGCGGCCGGCCGGGTGCTGGCGGCCGCACCGAAAGCCCGCCTGACACAGCCGCCCGCGGATCTCTCGGCGATGGATGGCTACGCCGTACGCGCCGGGGACGTGCCGGCCGCGCCGACGACGGTCACCCTGGTCGGTGAGGCGGCGGCCGGCGGCTCGTACGATCACGCGCTGAAGGCCGGCGAAGCCGTCCGCATCTTCACCGGCGGCCCGCTGCCGATCGGCGCGGACTCGATCGTCATCCAGGAAGACACCGAGGCCGACGGCGACCGGATCACGATTCTCGAAGCGCCGGTTCGCGGCCGGCACGTCCGCAGGGCCGGCCTCGATTTCACCGTCGGCGACACGCCTTTCGCGCCCGGCCGCACGCTCACCACGCGCGATGTGGCGCTCGGCGCGGCGATGAACCTGCCCTGGCTCACGGTGCATCGGAAGCCCCGGGTGGCGATCCTCTCGACCGGCGACGAGCTGGTGATGCCGGGCGAGCCGGTCGGCCGCAACCAGATCGTCTCCTCCTCCGGCATCGCCGTGGCCGCCCTCGTAAAAAGCTGGGGCGGCGATCCGACCCTGTTCGACATCGCGCGCGACGACCCGACGCTGATCCAGGACCGCATCGCTGCCGGTGCGCAGCACGACATTCTGATCACCCTCGGCGGCGCCTCGGTCGGCGATCACGACCTGGTGCAGGACGCGCTGAAGGCGCAGGGCTTCACGATGGATTTCTGGAAGATCGCGATGCGTCCCGGCAAGCCGCTGATGTTCGCCGCGAGGGATCGCGCGCGCGTGCTCGGCCTGCCGGGCAATCCGGTCTCCACCATGGTCTGCTCGCTGCTGTTCCTGAAACCCGCGATGGAGAGGATGGTGGGACAGGCCGGCGACCTGCCGGCGACCGCCCCGGCCCGCCTGGCAGTCGACGCGAAGGCCAACGACCAGCGGCAGGACTACGTGCGCTCCCGGGCGACACGCCGGCCCGACGGCAGCCTGACCGTCGAGCCCCATGAGGTGCAGGACAGCTCGATGCTGTCGGTGCTCGCATGGTGCAACGCTCTGCTCGTCCGGCCGCCGTACGATCCGGCGAGGAAAGCCGGCGACACCGTGCAGATCATCGATCTTTCTGTTCTCCCCGGCGGCTATTGATCCCCAGTGTTCTCGGGAAAAGTTGACCGTTCCCCGGAACTAAACTAGAACATGTGCCGGGTTTCGGGATTTGTTCCGAAATCTGGTAGGCGTTCCGGGGAGAAGACGGTGTTGACCCGCAAGCAAAACGAACTGCTCCTGTTCATCAACAAGCGCCTCAACGAGGGCGGCGTCTCGCCGTCGTTCGACGAGATGAAGGAGGCGCTTCGGCTCAAGTCCAAGTCGGGCATCCACCGCCTGATCACCGGGCTGGAGGAGCGCGGCTTCCTGCGCCGGCTACCCCATCGCGCCCGCGCCCTGCAGGTTCTGAAGTTGCCGGAGGCGGCTGCCATGCCGGCAGCCAATGTCACCCCGCTGCTCGACTCGCGTCGTGGCATGGCCGAACCTCGCGAAGCGTTCGTGCCGCAGATCGTGCGTGGCGAACGCATGCCGCTGGCAGGCGCCGTGCAGGTGGCCAACGAGGCGCAGGCGCTCAGCCTGCCGCTCTATGGCCGGATCGCCGCCGGCACCCCGATCGAGGCGTTGCGGGACAATTCGACGACGGTCGACGTGCCGGTTTCCCTGCTCGGCTCGGGCGCCCATTACTGCCTCGAGGTGCAGGGCGATTCGATGGTCGAGGCCGGCATCCAGAACGGCGATATCGCCATCATCCGAAGCGCCGATTCGGCCGAATCGGGCGAGATCGTCGTCGCCCTCATCGATGACACCGAGGCGACGCTGAAGCGCCTGCGCAAGAAGGGCGCCTCGATCGCGCTCGAGCCGGCCAATGCGGCGTACGAGACGCGCATCTTCGGACCCGACCGCGTCAAGATCCAGGGCCGCCTCGCCGCCCTGTATCGCCGCTATCACTAGCGAGGCTGCGCCTCGGACCGACAAGGCGTACGCGGTCATCCTGAGCGCAGCGAAGGATCTCATCGAACGATCGGACACGGGGCGCGCCGCTGGCGGTCCTTCGCTACGCTCGGGACGACAGGAGTTGAGGCTGCGCGCTCTTTCAAGAAATTTGACGCATTTTCATGCCATTTCGTCACTCAAGCTGAGCTAGCGCTGATCGGCAAAGCGGTCGTCTTTGCCGAGGAGAGCAGCATCATCGATGGTGTCGTGGTGCGATGCATCGGGAGAGGCGCACGACCAGCATGCTACGAGTTGCACCCGTACGGGCCGCATGGTCAAACGTGTCCATGATCAAGCCCTCTCGCCGGCTCCTGCTCAAGGGCGCCGCTGCCTCCCTCGCCGCTCCCGCCATTGCGCGCGCCGACACCTGGCCCAGCCGACCGATCCGCTGCATCGTCGCGTTGCCGCCTGGCGGCGGCACCGACACCACCGGCCGGCTGGCGATGCAGTACCTTTCCGAGGCACTCGGCCAGCCCGTCGTCGTCGATAACAAGCCGGGAGCCGGTGGAACGATCGGCAGCGACATCGTCGCGAAGGCAGCGCCCGACGGCTACACGTTCGGCATCGCCACGTCGAGCAGCCACGCGGCAGCACCGGTCTTCCGCAAGGACCTGCCGTACGATCCGGTGACATCCTTCACGGCGGTCACGATGATCGGCACCACGTCGTACATCCTGATCGGCGGACCGGCAGCGGGCGCCAAGGACCTGCCGACTTTCATCGCCAACACCAGGGCGCAGCCCGGCAAAGTCGCCTGCGCCTCGCTCGGCCCCTCGACGCTCGGCTACCTGCTGACGCGCCAGTTCGAGCTCATCGCCGGCCTCAAGATGATCGATGCGCCGTACAAGGGCGCAGCAACCGTCTATCCCGATCTGATGAACGGTACGGTTGCCGTGATGCTCGACAATCCGTCGGGCTCCGCGGGACTGGTGCGCGAAAACCGGCTGACCGGCTTTGCCGTCACCCGCCCGTCGGCCGCGTTGCCCAACGTACCGACCTTCGACAGCCTCGGCGTGAAGAACTTCGAGGACGTGTTCTGGTATGGCCTCGTGGCGCCGCCCGGCCTGCCGCCGGAGATCGCCGAGCGGGTCCAGAAGATTCTCGCGCAGGCCCTGCTCACCGATCCCGGCCGCGGCAAGCTGCGCGCAATCGATGTCGAGCCGGTGGTGTCGACGCCGGCCGAGTTCGGCGCGACCATGGCGCGCGAGACGAAGCAGTGGCGCGAACTGGCCGGTCGCCTCGGCATCAAGCCCGAATAGGAGCCCGATCATGATGGATGGCAGTGCCGCTCCGGCCTATCGCGTCAATGAACTGACGCCCGATCCCCGCGTATCGTTCGACCCCAGGGTGGTGAAGGACTACGTCACCTACGCGCACCGGATCGCCAACCGCGGGTTGGTCAACAGCAGCGTCGGCGGCATGGTGATCCGTGTCGCCCATCCCGGCTATTCCGACGGCGTCTGCTACGCCAAGCCGCAAGGGATCAGCCTCGAGGAAGTCGAGGCCGACGACCTCGTCATCACCGACATCCCCTATGGCCGCATCCTGGCCGGTGAGCGCGCCACTACGGTGGGCCACCAGATGAACCGCGAGATCCTGCGCCTGCGACCGGACGTCAATGCAGTGATCCATCTCCACAACGACGAGATGATCGCCTTCATGGCGGCGGGCTACGACCGGATCAACTCGTACAGCCTGACCTACGGCTACCTGATGCAGAAGCCGGCGCACTACCTGCCGGCGAGCATCAACGTCGAGGAAGATGTCGGACCGATCAAGGACTTCATCCAGGACACCAACTGCATCATCATGAAGCGCCATGGCTTCACTGTCCTCGGCCGCAGCGTGTCGGAGGCCTATCACCGCACCTGCGTGCTGGTGAGCGAGATCAAGCGCAACATCATCGTCGAGACGCTGTGCGCGGCGAACGGCAGGACGCCGGAGACCGTCACCGACGAGGAGATGGCCTACATGGCCACGCACGGCGATTCGGTGATGTATCCCAAGGTGATCAAGGCGAAAGGCTGAGACCAGCGGTCCGCGCGCGACTCGACGAAGCCTTCAGGCGCCGGGCGCCTTCACCACCGCCGCCTTTCGCGAGGAGCTGTTCGGCACCCAGGGCCGGTCGCCGCGCGCCGCGTTCGTCGTCTCGCGCCGCACGCCCGCGTCTTCGAGCCACAGCGCATGCGCGCCGTCGCGCCAGGCATCGCGCCGATCGATGACCAGGCGCGGGCCGCGGCATCTGCCATGAGCATCGACCGTGGAAAGCACGATGTCGGAACTTCCGCAGGCCTCGACGAGCCGCCGCTCGTCGCTCACCATGGCCACCCGCCACGGCCCCTTGCGCCAGCGGCAAAGCCCGGTCCGGCAACCGAATCCCAGCGCCCGTTCCTCGGCGCTCGCCGTCCATTTGCGGGCACCCTCCTGCCCGCTGCGACGTGCCCAGGCATCGCTCACGAACCGGTCGGTGCGGGCCGAGGCGACATGCACGATACCGTGCTCGTCGCGCAGCCCCAGCACCCGGCCATCCTCGCTCATCAGGAGATCCGGTGCCTTGCCGGGGCCGAGCATCAGTGCGACGGCCACGACCGGGAGGCCGGCGAGGCGCCAGCGCCGCTGCCACAGGCAGAACCACAAGCCGCCGATCGTCATCAGCCACAGGCTGGCACCGGGCAGCGACGGCACCAGCATCGCCGCCTGGGGCCACGCCGCGACATGGAAGGCGATCGAATCCAGCCCCTCGACTCCCCAGCCCATCGGCACCAGGGCGAGGCGCTCCAGCCCGAACGGCATCAGCAGCATCGCCAGCAGGCCCCACGGCATGATCCAGAAGCCGGTCAGCGGCACACCGAGCAGGTTCGCGACGACGCCGAGGAACGACAGCCGGTTGAAGTGATAGGCGGCGAAGGCGCCAGTCGCGATCGAGGCGATCAATGTCGTGGCGAGGCTGGCACCCAGCGCCGCGACTACGCGCCACGGCCAACGATGGCGCACGCGCTCGGCGCGTTCGTGCAGGCGGCGGCGCCAGCCCGCGGCCATCTCCCATGCGGCGATCAGGGCAATGACCGCGGAGAAGGACATCTGGAACGATGCACCGGTCAGCGATTCGGGCGCGGCGATCAGCACGACGATCGCCGACCAGGCGACCAGCCGGAGCGACAGCGCCGTGCGGTCGAGCAGCACGGCCAGCAATGCGAAGGCCGCCATGGCGCAGGCGCGCTGCGCCGGCACCGGCGCGCCGGCGAGGGCGGTGTAGAAAAGCGCCGCCAGCAGCGCCACGACCGCGGCGATCTTCTTGGCGTCGACCCTGAGCGCCACCGCCGGCACCAGCGCGATGCCGTAGCGGATCAGGCCCATCACCAGGCCCACGATGAAGACGATGTGCAGGCCCGAGATCGACAGGATGTGTGCCAGGCCCGAATCGCGCATCGCCTGGGCGATGTCCTTGTCGACCGCCGTCTGCTCGCCCGTCAGCAGTGCGGCCACCACGCCGCCCTGAGCGCGCGGCAGCGCCTTCAGGATGCGTTCGGTGATGTCGGCGCGCAGCCCGTCGATGAGGCGCACGAAGCCCGACGGCTTGCCATGATCGATCACGACGGCGGGCGCCAGCGCGTAGCCGACCGCGCCCAGCTGCTGATACCAGGCGACGCGCTGGAAATCGAAGGCACCCGGCGCGGCCGGTCCCGAGGGCGGCGACAGGTTGGCCAGCACCAGGAGGCGATCGCCAACCGTCAGAGGCGGCGCGCCCCTGCTCAGCGACACCCGCAGGCGCGCCGGCATCATCTCGGGCGGCGGCACATGGTTGCCCTTCAGCCGGACCGCTTCCAGCACCACGCGCTTGCCCTCGGGCAGACGCTGGATATCGGCGATGCGGCCCTCGACGTTGATGCTGAACAAGGGGCGGCTGATCGTCGGGGCGGCAAGGTTCGACGTGCGCCACGTCACGAGCCCCAGGCCGAACGCCGCCGCGACCAGGCCGATGCACAGGGCACGCACCTTGCTGCCCGCCGGCGCGAATGCCGCCGCGAGGCAGCCGGCCGCGGCGATCGCCGGCCCCAGCCAGAGCGCGGGCTCGCTCGGCAGCTCGAAATAGACTGCGATGCCAAGCCCCATCGCGACGGGCAGCCAGAGCATCCAGCGGCCGCGTTCGGCATCGAGCTGCTGCACGACCCAGGTGCGTATTCCCGTCATCTCCCCTCGTTTGACAGGCTTCCCACGCTACCCTACCTACCGCGCGCTTTCTGGCTCAATTGCGGCAGATCATGACCGTCGTCACACGCTTCGCCCCCTCGCCGACCGGTTACCTTCATATCGGCGGCGCGCGCACCGCGCTCTTCAACTGGCTTTTCGCCAGGCATCATGGCGGCAAGTATCTGCTGCGCATCGAGGACACCGACCGCGCGCGCTCGACCGAGCCCGCCATCGCGGCGATTCTCGACGGCCTGTCGTGGCTCGGCCTCGAATGGGACGGCGACGTCACCTACCAGTTCGCCCGCGCCACCCGCCACGCCGAGGTCGCCAGGCAGATGCTGGCGGCGGGCAAGGCCTATCATTGCTACGCCTCGCCCCAGGAGCTCGACGAGATGCGCGCGGCCCAGAAGAAGGCCGGCATGCCGATGCGCTACGACGGCCGCTGGCGCGACCGCGATCCAAAGGACGCGCCGCCGGGTGTCGCGCCGGTCGTCCGCCTCAAGGCGCCGCAAAGCGGCAGGACGGTGATCCGGGACGCCGTCCAGGGCGAGGTCACGGTCGAGAACGCCCAGCTCGACGACATGATCCTGCTGCGCGCCGACGGCACGCCGACCTACATGCTGGCGGTGGTGGTCGACGATCGCGACATGGGCGTCACACACGTGATCCGCGGCGACGACCATCTCAACAACGCCTTCCGCCAGCTCCAGATCATCAAGGGCATGGGCTGGCCCGAGCCGGTCTATGCGCATATCCCGCTGATCCATGGTCCCGACGGGGCGAAGCTCAGCAAGCGGCATGGCGCGCTCGGCGTCGACGCCTATCGCGACATGGGTTTCCTGCCGGCGGCACTGCGCAACTACCTGCTGCGGCTGGGCTGGGGTCATGGCGACGACGAGATCATCTCGACCGAGCAGGCGATCGAATGGTTCGACCTGCCCGGCGTCGGCCGCGCCGCCTCGCGCTTCGACATGGCGAAGCTCACCAATCTCAACGCGCATTATCTGCGCGACATGGCCGACGCCGACCTGTTGCCGCTGGTGATGCCACGCATCGAGGCGAAGATCGGTGGCAAGGTCGAGCCCGTCGGGCTGGCCCGCATCGAGCGCGGCATGAATGGCGTCAAGCAACGCTCGCGCACGGTCGTCGAGCTCGCCGACAACCTCGTGTTCTATGCCCGCGACGGCGCGCCCGAGATCGCCGACGACAAGGCACGGACCCAGCTGACGGCCGCCGCCAAGGCCTTGCTCGGCAGGCTCGCATCGGCGCTCGAGGGCGAGAACGACTGGAGCGAGCCGGCGATGGAAGCGGCGATCCGGCGCTTCGCCGAGGCAGAGGGCGTGAAGCTCGGCCAGGTCGCCCAGCCGCTCAGGGTGGCGCTCTCCGGCTCGACCGTGTCGCCGGGCATCTTCGAGGTCCTGTCGGTGCTCGGTCCCGCCGAGACCCGACAGCGCTTGCTGGCCGCCGCCGGGTAGGATCGTCTTCGCTGGGACGCATCACCAATAGGCAGCCGAAGTCCCGGATGTCATTTTCCTCCCTGCGCGCAGCGCGGGGAGGAACGCCCGAGGGTCGGCGCGGCCGACGATGAACAACTCCAGTGGCGCGTCCCAAGCATGTTGATTCTCCCGATCATGCCGATGCCGCGCCGTCTCGTGCGCGCGGCGAAATAGCGGTCCGGCTGCACAATTGCGCCCTCGGGAGCGGCTTGTTAGGGTGTCCCCGATCCCGTCAAATCGAGCCGAAAGAGTAATCCAATGGCCAAGTCGACCGCCACGCTGACCGACAACGAAACCGGCAAATCCTACGACTTCCCCATCCTGCACGGCACGATCGGGCCGCGTCTGGTCGATATCCGAAAGATGTACGGCGAGTCGGGAATGTTCACCTACGATCCCGGCTTCACCTCGACCGGCTCATGCGGCTCCAAGATCACCTACATCGACGGCGACGAAGGCGTCCTGCTCTATCGCGGCTACAACATCGCCGAGCTGGCCGAGCAGAGCGATTTCATGGAGTGCTGCTATCTGCTGATGAACGGCGAGCTGCCGAACAAGGCGCAGAAGGACAAGTTCGTCAGGGACATCAGCAACCACACGATGGTGCACGAGCAGCTCATCCAGTTCTACCGCGGCTTCCGGCGCGACGCGCATCCGATGGCGGTGTGCTGCGGCGTGGTCGGCGCGCTGTCGGCGTTCTATCACGACTCGCTCGACATCAACGATCCGTACCAGCGGATGGTCGCGTCCTATCGCCTGATCGCCAAGATGCCGACGATCGCCGGCATGGCCTACAAGTATTCCATGGGCCAGCCGTTCGTCTATCCGCGCAACGACCTCTCCTACTCGGCCAACTTCCTGCGCATGCTGTTCTCGGTGCCGGCCGAAGAATATGTGGTGAACCCGATCGTCGAGAAGGCGATGGACCGCATCCTGATGCTGCATGCCGATCACGAGCAGAATGCCTCGACCTCGACCGTTCGCCTTGCCGGCTCCTCGGGCGCCAACCCGTTCGCCTGCATCGCCGCCGGCATCGCCTCGCTGTGGGGTCCGAGCCACGGCGGCGCCAACGAAGCCGTCATCAACATGCTGAACGAGATCGGCGGCAAGCAGAACATCCCGGGTTTCCTGAGCCGCGTGAAGGACAAGCAGGACCACACCCGGCTGATGGGCTTCGGCCACCGCGTCTACAAGAACTACGATCCGCGCGCCAAGGTGATGCGCCAGACCTGCCACGAGGTGCTCACCTCGCTCGGCATCAACCACGACCCGCTGCTCGAGCTGGCGATGGAGATGGAGCAGATCGCTCTCAAGGACGAATACTTCATCTCCAAGAAGCTCTATCCGAACGTCGACTTCTACTCGGGCATCATCTTCCGGGCGATCGGCATCCCGACCTCGATGTTCACCGTGCTGTTCGCCGTGGCGCGCACCGTGGGCTGGATCTCGCAGTGGAACGAGATGATCGAGGACCCGGACCAGAAGATCGGCCGGCCGCGCCAGATGTACAGCGGACAGACCGAGCGGCCCTACAAGCCCCTGCACATGCGCGGATAGAGTCGTGCCCCGCTCCTCGCACGGCTCTCGACCGACGGCTGCCTGGGCAACAGTCCAGAAGCCCCGGTCGACTCCGCGCGTGGTGCGCCTCGGCCGCGCGGCCAACGACAATGCACGCCAGCCGAACCTTCGCGTTTGGCTGGTGGCGGCGGGATTGTTGCTCGCCCTTGCGGCGCTTGCCGTGCTGGACGGCCGGCTGATCTGAACGCGACGACTACGAGTCGAATTACTCGCCGCGCGAAGCGCAGGGAGGTGGCGCCGTGTTGCGGCTACGGAGGTCCGTGGGCGTCACGGATATTGTGACCCATGCCCCCTCTGTCTCAGGCAACGACCGCGCCACTCCCCGCGTTTTCTGCGCGCCAGGAAGAGCATGAGCGGCCAACGCCGGTACTTGCCTATTTCCGCTCGATCAGCTCGATCTTGTAGCCGTCGGGATCCTCGACGAAGGCGATCACCGTGGTGCCGAATTTCACCGGTCCGGGCGCGCGCGTGACCTTGCCGCCGCTCTTCGTCACCTGGTCGCACAAACCGTAGACGTCCGGCACGCCGACCGCGAGGTGGCCGAAACCGCTGCCCAGGTCATAGGGCTTTTCCTGGTCCCAATTGTAGGTCAGCTCGACGGCGCAGTGCTCGCTCTCCTCGCCGTAGCCGACGAAAGCCAGCGTGTACTTGCCGTCCGGCACTTCGCGCTTGCGCAGCATCTTCATGCCCATCGGGCCGGTGTAGAAGGCAAGCGACCTGTCGAGATCCTTCACGCGGATCATCGTGTGCAGCATGCGGTAATTGGCGGCCGTGTCGGGCATCTTCCCCTCCTACTTGTCGCGGATCATGGCGGCGAAGGTCGCTTCGGCCGCGACCTTGCCATCGACGATGGCCTTGCCATCGAACTTCCAGACGTTGCCGCGGCTCTGGGCCTTCTTCACGTGCAACTCGAGGCGGTCGCCCGGCGTCACTGGCCGGCGAAACCGCACACCGTCGATCGACATGAAGTAGACCAGCTTGCCCTCCGACGCCGAGCCGAAGGTCGCGACCACCAGCACCGCCGCCGTCTGCGCCATCGCCTCGACGATCAGCACACCCGGCATGACCGGCTCCGACGGGAAATGGCCCTGGAAGAACGGCTCGTTGATGCTGACGTTCTTGATGCCGATCGCGCTCTCCGCGAGCACCATCTCGGTCACCTTGTCGACCATCAGCATCGGATAGCGGTGCGGGATCATCTGCAGGATCCGCTTGATGTCGACCGAGGTCGCGGTCGACGCCGCCACGCTGGTTCTGTCGGTCTGCATGTTCATGTCGGTGCCGTCCTCGCTCAGAATCGCGTTCCGAAGCTGAAACGGAAGTTCTCCGTCTTGTCCCAGTTTTCCTGCTGGATCGGAATGGCATAGTCCACACGGATCGGGCCGAACGGCGAGATCCATTGGACGCCGAACCCGCCCGCCACGCGCATCAGCTGGCTGTCGAGGATGCTCACCTGGCTCGGATCGTCGGCCGACCCCCAGAGCGATCCGACATCGATGAAGGCCTTGCCCAGGATGCCGATCTCCTTCGGCAGGCCCAGCGGGAAGCTCAGCTCGGCGGTGCCGGTATAGTAGTACTTGCCGCCCAGCGAATCGGTCGTGTTGGCGTCGCGCGGACCGATACCGCCTACCCTGAAGCCGCGCAGCGTATCGCCGCCGATGAAGAACCGGTTGTTGAGGCGCAGGGTCGAGTTGTTGTAGGGCGCGATGATGCCGGCGGACCCGCCGATCGAGGCGACGAAATCCTCGATGATCGTCTGGTAGATCACGCCTTCCACGGTCGACCGCAGGTAGTATTCGGTGCCGCCGAGGCCGCCCACCGCCACCGTGTTGCGCAACAGCCAGCCCTTGGTCGTATTGAGACGCGCATCGCGCGTATCCCATGAGATCGTCTCGGAGATCTCCGACACGACCGACGATCCGGCCTGCCGCTGGACGATCGTCGAGGCCCAGGGCTGGACGTTGTAGATGTCCGACTGGCGCAGCGTATAGCGCACGTTCTGGCGGGTGTGCTCGGTGAAGGACCAGCCGGCGCGCAAGGCGAAGCCCAGGCTGCTGTCGCTGTACGAGGCGATGTTCTGGCGGTCGTTCGACGTCCTGAAGATGTCGAAGCCGGCGGAGATGTTGCGATCGAGGAAATATGGCTCGGTGAAGCTGAGATCGATCAGGGTGCTCAGTGTGCCGAGCGACAGGCCGAGGCGCAGATCCTGGCCCTTGCCGAGGAGGTTGCGTTCCCGGATCGAGATATCGCCGAGGATACCCGAGGTCGTCGAGTAGCCTGCGCCGAAGGAGATTTCGCCGGTGCTCTGCTCGACGACCTGGACCTCGAGGTTCGTCTTGTCCTGGGCCGAACCGGGCGCGGCCGAGATATCGACTTTCTCGAAGAAGCCCAAATTCTTGAGGCGCTCCTGGCTGCGCCGGACCTTGGCGGTCGAGAAGGCGTCGCCCTCGGACAGCCGAAATTCACGACGGATGACCCTGTCGAGGGTGCGGGTGTTGCCGGAAATGTTGATGCGTTCGACATAGACCCGCGGACCTTCCTGGATGTCGAAGGTCAAATCGATCGTGTTCGTTTCCCTGTTGCGCCGGATGTTGGGGCGTACATCGACGAAGGCATAGCCCAGCGTGCCGACCGCATCGGCCATCGCCGTCACCGTCTTCTCGACATCGTCGGCGTCGTACCAGTCGCCTTCGCTCATCGTCAGGTAGCTCTTCAGGGTATCGGTATCGAGCCCCTGGAAACGCGACGTGACCTCGACCTTGCCGAATTTGTAGCGCTCGCCTTCGTTGATCGTGAAGGTGATGAAGAAGCCGTCGCGGTCCGGCGCAAGCTCGGCCACGGCCGAAACGACGCGGAAGTCGGCATAGCCTTCCGACAGGTAGAACTTGCGCAGCAGCTCGCGATCGAGATTCAGGCGGTCGGGATCGAAGCGGTCGTCCGACGACAGGAAGCGCCACCAGGCGGTCTCGGTGGTCTTGATCCTGCCGCGAAGGGTGCCGTCGCTGAAATGCTCATTGCCGACGAAGCTGATGCGCTTGATGCCCGTTACGTCGCCCTCGTCGATCTCGAACACCAGGTCGACGCGGCCCTGCTCGAGGCGGATGATCTTGGGCTCGATGACGGCGTTGTAGCGCCCGCTGCGGCGATAGATCGTGAGGAGACGCTCGACGTCGGACTGTACGCGTGCCCGGGTGAAGACCTGGCGGGGTTTGGACTGCACCTCGTCGCGCAGCTTGTCGTCATCGACCTTCTTGTTGCCCTCGAAGGCGACGCGATTGAGGATCGGGTTCTCCGTCACCTTCACGATCAGGGTCGAGCCCTGCATGTCGATCACGACATCGGAGAACAGGCCGGTCGAGAACAGGGCCTTGAGCGAGCGGTCGGCCGCTGCCGGGTCGTAGGTCTGGCCTTCCTTGAGCTGCAGATAGGAGCGGATCGTCTCCGGCTCGGCGCGCACGTTGCCCTGGATCTGGACGGCCGTGATCGTGCCGGCGGATGCCGCGGCACCGCCGCGCTGCGCGACGGCTGGCGTAGCGAAAGCCAGCATCGCGGCAACGACCCATATGGCCCAACGAAAAATCACACTCACCCGGGTCATCATCACCGCAAGCCGTTGGCCAAGTCTGGCAAGTTAACTTCATAAACCGGTCGTGGAGGTTTCGTCATCCCTTTTGTCCACCACCCATGGTGCGAATTCAGCGCAGCAGCAACTTGATGTCGTTGAAGGTGGCGATCAGCGCCACGCCGATCACCAGGGCGAAACCGACCTTCAATCCGAGTTCCTGGGCCTTCAGCCCGAGCGGTCGGCCACGCACGGCCTCGTACAGATACATCGCCAGGTGCCCGCCATCGAGCATCGGTACCGGCAACAGGTTGAACACGCCCAGCACCACCGATAGCGCGATCACCAGATTGAGGAGGCCGACCCAGCCGCCATAGGACGCCTCGCCAGCCGCCTTGGCGATGCGGATCGGGCCGCCCAGCTCGTCGACCGGCCTGGTCGCCGTCAGGATCTGGGCCAGCGACGTATAGAACATCGTGGTCATGCCCCAGACGTGCCGCACGCCGGCGCCCACGGCCCCCAGCACGTCATGACTGCGGAACTCGGTCACGCTGGCCGGACGGATGCGCAGGCGGCCGATCATCTTTTCCTTGCCCGAGCAGTCGGTGACCTTGTCGGCCTCGGGCACGAGCGAGGTCGTGTAGTCACGGCCGTCGCGGCTGTACTCGATGCTCACCGGTTGCCCGGCCTTGTCGCCGATCAGTTCCGGGATGTGGGTAAAATGAGTGACCGGCTTGCCGTCGATCGCCTCCAGCCGATCGCCGACTTTCAGGCCTGCCGCCTCGGCCGGGCTGTTGGGCGTGAATCCGCCGACCACGGGCCGGATGAGCTGGTCCATGCCCAGCTCGCCGTAACGCATGGTATTATTGTATTTGTCTGTGCGCTCGCAGAATTGCGGCGCGATCTCGCCCGTCAGGAGCTTGCCGTCGCGGCGGTATTCGACCGGCATCGGCTCCGCCAGATACAGGAACTGGGCGTCCTGGATGTCTTCGTAGCGGTTGATGCGCTTGCCGGCGAGGCGGATCAGCTCGTCACCCGTACGCAAACCCGCCTTCGCCGCGGGCCCGTCAGCCTGCACTGCGACCGTGGCCGGCGAGTAGGGTTCGCCCGCGGCGTAGAACACGCCGGTAAGCAGCAGCACCGCAAAAAGCAGGTTGGCCATCGGGCCGCCCAGCACCACCGCGGCACGGGCATACAGCGGCTGGGTGAAAAAGGCCCGCTTCCGGTGCTCGGGGGTCAGCGGCTCGTCGTGGGTCGCGCTGGCGGCGTCGCTGTCCCCCAGGAACTTCACGTAGCCACCGAGCGGGATCGCAGAGATCTTCCAGCGTGTGCCGTTGCGGTCGGTCCAGCCGAGCAGCTCGGGCCCGAAGCCGATCGAGAACACCTCGGCATGGATGCCGAAACGCCGTCCGACCCAGTAGTGGCCGAATTCGTGAACGAACACGAGCAGCGTCAGCACCAGGACGAAATACGGCAGGTAGGTCGTGAACAGGCTGACGATACCGTGCATTTTGCAACTACACCATCAATGTCGTTCTGCTTCAATTAGTTAGCGTGTGACCTTTGCAAGCGTCGTCGGCCCTCCGCCGGGCCTCGCGATCGGCAGCCTGAATCTGCTGGAGCGACTCGACAGGTCCCGCCATGTCGTCGCTCGCCACCATCACGTTCTCGACCACGCGGGCAATGTCGAGGAAGCCGATCCGCCGGGCGAGAAACGCCGCGACCGCCACCTCGTTCGCCGCGTTCAGCACGATCGGAGCAAAACCGCCCAGGGCCAACGCCTCCCGCGCGAGACGTAGCGAGGGAAAGCGGCCGGAATCGGGCGGTTCGAAGGTGAGCGGGGCAAGGCTGGTGAAGTCCAGCCGCGCCGCCGGCCCGTCGATACGCGCTGGCCAGCCGAGTGCATGGGCGATCGGCACACGCATGTCGGGAGTGCCGAGCTGTGCCAGCACGGAGCCGTCGCGATAGGCGACCATCGAATGGATCACCGATTGAGGATGCACGACGATCTCGATCTGGTCGGCCGGCAGCCCGAACAGCAGGTGCGCCTCGATCAATTCGAGGCCCTTGTTCATCATCGTCGCCGAATCGATGGAGATCTTGGCGCCCATGTCCCAGTTTGGATGGGCGAGCGCCTGCTCCGGCGTCGCCTCGGCCATGTCGGCGAGCGACCAGTTGCGGAACGGCCCGCCCGACGCGGTGAGGATCAGCCGGTCGATCGACGGGCGCTGGGCAGGGTCGAACACCTGGAAGATGGCATTGTGCTCCGAATCGACCGGCAACAGGACGCCGCCCGATCCGGAAACGGCATCGATCAGCAGACGGCCGGCGCAGACCAGCGCCTCCTTGTTGGCCAACGCGACCATGGCGCCGCGCCGGGCGGCCACCAGGGTCGGCGCCAGGCCGGCATAACCGACCACGGCGGCCATCACCCATTCTGCCGGGCGCGACGCCGCCTCGATCACCGCTTCCGGGCCGGCCGCGGCCTCGATGGCAGTGCCGACCAGCGCGTCCTTGAGCGCCCGGTAGCGTTGCGGGTTGGCGACGACGGCCATTTTCGCCCTGAGCCGGCGCGCCTGCTCGGCCAGAACCTCGACCGAATTGCCGGCGACCAGGGCTTCCACACGGTAGCTGTCGGGCGCGCGCGCGATGAGGTCGGCGGTGCTTTGGCCGACCGAGCCGGTCGAACCGACGATCGTGACGTGCCGCGGCCTGTCGGGCGACGGCGCGGTCCAACGCATCATGCCCATGGCCAGTCTCCTGCCGTCGTCAGCCGCAGCGCGGCAATGAATACGAGAACCGCGACCAGCCCGTCGATGCGGTCGAGGACGCCGCCGTGTCCAGGGATCAGGTTGCCGCTGTCCTTCACGCCCGCGCGGCGCTTGGCCGCCGATTCGAGCAGGTCGCCACCCTGCGCGACCACGGCGATGGCGAGGCCCGTCACCGCCAGCATCAACGTCTCGCCGATGCCGAATACAAGGCCGCAGGCTGCGCTGACGACGGCCGAGACGCACATGCCCCCGACCAGCCCCGACCAGGTCTTGCTCGGGCTTATCGACGGCGCGAGCCTGACGCCGCCGGCGAAGGAACCGATGAAATAGGCGCCGATGTCGGTCGCCCAGACGCAGGCCACGATCCAGATGATCGTCTCACGACCGTGGGCCGGCTGGTGGCGCAGCCACAGCAGGGCAAGCAGGGCCGCGATCGAATAGATGACGGCCAGCACGAGCGCCAGCGGCCTGCCGCGCGTCAGCCGGAACCACTCGCCGATCATGATCGGTGCGCAGAGCGCGGCGACCAGGTCGATCCAGGGGAAGCCGTACCAGACGGCTGCCAGCAGCAACGGCCCGAGGACGACAGCCGACGCGACCCGGAGCATAAGGCCGCGGAAGCGCGCCGGAGACGCCTTGGGCGCCCTAGCTTCCGACGCCGCCATAGCGACGTTCGCGGCGGCGGAACTCGGCGATCGCCTGTTCCAGATGCTCCTTGCCGAAGTCAGGCCATAGCGTATCGACGAACACCAGCTCGGCGTAGGCGCACTGCCAGAGCAGGAAATTGCTGATGCGCTGCTCGCCGCTGGTGCGGATCAGCAGATCGGGATCGGGCACGCCGGCGGTCAGCAGCTCGCGTTCGAACAGGGTCTCGTCGATTTTCTCCGCCGCCAGCTCGCCGGCGGCGACCTTGCGGGCGAGGCTGCGGGTCGCCCGCACGATCTCGTCGCGCGAGCCGTAGTTGATGCAGATATTGACGTCGATACGCGTATTGGATTGCGTGCGCCTTTCGGCATCGGCGATATCGGACACGATGTCCCGGGCCAGGCGGCCGCGGTCGCCGATCACGCGCAGGCGAGCGCCGTTGCGGCCGAGCTCTTCCAGCTCGTTGCGCAAATAGTGTCGCAGCAGGCCCATCAGGTCGCTGACCTCGTCGGCCGGGCGGGTCCAGTTCTCGGTCGAGAAAGCGAACAGCGTGAGCACCGGAATGCCGAACTCGCCGGCCCCACGGATCACCCGGCGCACCGCCTCGGCTCCACGCCGATGCCCTGCCACGCGCGGCAGCCCCCTCGCCTTCGCCCAGCGGCCGTTGCCATCCATGATGATGGCGACGTGCTGGGGACCCGACGAGCCGTCGGGCGAGGCAGGCAGCGGGGCTGTCGGCATCAGACGGTCTTGATCTCTTTTTCCTTGGCCGCCAGCGTGTCGTCGACCAGCTTGACGTAGCGGTCGGTGAGCTTCTGCACCTCGTCGGACTTCTGGCGATGCTCGTCCTGCGAGATCTTGTGGTCCTTCTCCGCCTTCTTGAGCGACTCCATGCCGTCGCGGCGGACGTTGCGCACGGCGATGCGTCCGCCCTCGGCATACTTGTGCGCCAGCTTGGCCAGCTCGTTGCGCCGCTCGGCGGTGAGCTCCGGGATCGGAATGCGGATCATCTGCCCGTCCGGCGCCGGATTGAGACCGAGGCCCGCGTCGCGGATCGCCTTGGCGGCGGGCGTCACGAGGCCCTTGTCCCAGACGCTGACGGTCAACAGGCGCGGCTCGGGCGCGCTCACCGTTCCGACCTGGTTGAGGGGCATGCGCTGGCCGTACGCCTCGACCGTCACCGGGTCGAGCAGGTTGACCGACGCGCGACCGGTACGCAGGCCCTGGAAGTCCTTCTTCAGTGCATCCATCGCGCCTTGCATGCGCTTCTCGAGTTCCTTGAGGTCCGTGCTCATCCTTCAGCCCCGTCCTTGATGATCGTATAGGTGCCCTTGCCCGCCATCGTTTCGGCGAAGGATCCGGATTTGTGAATGTCGAAAACGATGATCGGAATCCTGTTCTCCCGCGCCAGCGAGATCGCCGAGGCGTCCATCACCTGCAGATCCTGCTGCAGCACGTCCAGGTAGGTGAGCGTCTCGTAACGCTTCGCGTTCCTGTCCTTGCGCGGGTCGGCCGAATAGACACCGTCGACCTGGGTGCCCTTCAGCATCGCATCGACGCTCATCTCCGCCGCACGCAGGGCGGCAGCGGTGTCGGTCGTGAAGAATGGGTTCCCGGTGCCGGCAGCGAAGATCACGACGCGGCCCTTCTCCATGTGACGGGCAGCGCGGCGGCGAATGTAGGGCTCGCAGACGGTGGTCATCGGAATGGCCGACTGTACACGGGTCTGTAGCCCTTGCCGCTCCAAAGCGCTCTGCATCGCCAGTGAATTGATGACCGTCGCCAGCATGCCCATGTAGTCGCCGCTGGCACGGTCCATGCCGGAAGCCGCGGCCGAGACGCCGCGAAAGATGTTGCCGCCGCCGATCACCAGACAGACCTGCACGCCCATCTCGACGACGGTCTTGATCTCGAGGGCGACCATTTCGACCATCCTGGGGTCGAGGCCATACTCCCGCTCGCCCATCAGGCCCTCCCCCGAGAGCTTCAACAGGACGCGACGATAGCGGGGTGCCGGGGGCATTCAGACGCCTCAGTAAGTTTTTGGACGACGCGGGCACACCTAGCCCGCGTCGACCGCCATTGATACTACTTCTTGAGTTGCGCGGCCACCTCGGCGGCGAAGTCTTCCGACTTCTTCTCGATGCCCTCACCCAGGGCAAAGCGCAGGAAGCCCGCAAGGCGGACAGGCGCACCGACCTGCTTGGCGGCATCATCGACGACCTTCGAGACCTTGGTCTTGCCGTCGATCACGAACGCCTGCTCGAGCAGCACGACTTCCTGGTGGAACTTGCGCAGGCCGCCCTCGACCATCTTGGCGACGATGTCGGCGGTCTTGCCGGCCTGGCTGGCCTTCTCCGTCAGTACGCCACGCTCGCGCTCGATCGCGGCCTGGTCGAGCTCGGCTACCGTCAGCGATTGCGGATTCGTAGCCGCCACATGCATGGCGAGCTGCTTGGCGAGCGCCGCCAGACTGGCCTTGTCGCCACTGGACTCGAGCGCCACCAGCACGCCGATCTTGCCGAGATCGGGCGCGACGGCATTATGGGTGTAGGCCACGACCACGCCATCGGACACCGACAGGGAGGCGGCACGGCGCAGGCTCATGTTCTCGCCGATCGTGGCGATCATGTTGGTCAGCTCGCCTTGCACGTCACGGCTCGAGCCGGGGAACGGCGCCGCGGCAACCTTGGCCAGGTCGCCGCCATTGTCGAGTGCCAGCCTGGTCACGGTGGCGACGAACTTCTGGAACTGCTCGTTGCGGCCGACGAAGTCGGTCTCGGAGTTGACCTCGACGACAGCGCCGCGGGTGCCGCTCGCGGCAACGCCGACGAGCCCCTCGGCAGCGACCCGGCCGGCCTTCTTGGAGGCGGCCGACAGGCCCTTGGTGCGCAGCCAGTCGACGGCCTTCTCGAGATCGCCTGCGACCTCGTTCAGCGCCTTCTTGCAATCCATCATGCCCGCACCGGTCTTCTCGCGCAGCTCTTTGACCAGGGAAGCGGTGATCTCAGCCATCGTTAAGCTCCATCAAGTGCAATAAGGGCCGGTCTTGCGACCGGCCCCGTCATTGGTGTGCAGAGGGGCCGGCCTACTCGGCCGGCGTCGCCTCGGCGGCCGGGACCTCGGCCTCGGCAACGGGAACTTCTTCCACGGGCGGCTCGTCGAGCGCGCCCACGTCGCCGCCGGAAGCGGCAATTTCGGCACGGATGCCATCGAGCACCGCACTGGACATCAGCTCGCAGTACAGGGAAACGGCGCGGATGGCGTCGTCATTGCCCGGGATCGGATAGTCGACGCCGTCCGGGTCGGAATTGCTGTCGAGCACCGCCACGATCGGAATGCCGCGCTTGCGGGCTTCCAGGACCGCGATCGATTCCTTGTTGGTGTCGATGATGAACAGCATGTCCGGCGTGCCGCCCATTTCCTTGATGCCACCCAGCGACCGCTCGAGCTTGTCGCGCTCGCGCGTGAGGTCGAGCTGTTCCTTCTTGGTCAGGCCGACCACGTCGCCCTTCAGCCGCTCGTCGAGTTCGCGCAGGCGCTTGATCGAGGCAGAGATGGTCTGCCAGTTGGTGATCATGCCGCCCAGCCAGCGATGATTGACGTAATACTGGCCGCAACGCTTGGCGGCCTCGGCGACGCGATCCGCCGCGGCAGCCTTGGTGCCGACGAACAGCACGCGGCCGCCGTTGGACACGACCTGACGCACCTGCAGGAGCGCCTGCTCCAGCAACGGTACGGTCTTGGTGAGATCGATGATATGAACCCCATTGCGCACCCCAAACAGGTACGGCTTCATCTTGGGGTTCCAGCGCCGGGTGTGGTGTCCGAAATGGACGCCCGCTTCCAGCAATTGACGCATCGTGAACTGCGGCATAGCCATGCCGTGTCTCCTTTTCCGGTTGGGCCTCCGCGGGCGTCGTCCCCAGGTAGGGACACCGGAGCGAGCGGCGGGATTTCTCCCCGTCGACCGCAAACCCGCGTGCGAAGTGGCGCGTATTTAGGGGGTTGGCGGTGCGAATGCAAGCATATCTTCCCTCTCCCGCCCTCGGGCAGGGCTATCGCCCATGACCCGGCCGTCGTCTCGACCGGAGCGCGAAGCGCGGAGCAGAGAGACCTTGCCTCTACCCGCAACGGCGTATCGTGGAGGGAGGTCTCTCCATGCGGCCCTCCGGGCCTTGGTCGAGACGGCGGAAAGGCCATGGGCGATAGCCCGCGCCCCGAAGACGATGGAGGGAAGAGGCGATCAGAGGTGGTTCGAAATCTCCTCGGCCAGCTTCAGCAGCGACAACGGCGCACTGCCCTCGGCCTTGTTGTTGGCGGTTATCCATACCTTGCGCCCGGCCTTGAAAGCGCGAGCGGCCATGCGGGCCAGGATCCTGCGGCTCTCGGTGTCCTCGTCGACCAGCCGGTCGAACGGCTCGTAGCGCTGCCTGGCCATCTGGTAGAGGAAGCCGCGGTGCAGGTTCCAGCGTACCACGAGGTCGCCCGGCGTGCCGCCGTCCAGGGCCTCGAGCGCCTTCTCCTGGCGCTCCACCTCGGGCATCCGGTCGTGCAGGCCGACGCAATAGCGCACGCCCTGCCCGCTCAGCATGCGCATCAGCCGCGGCGTCAGCAGTTCCGCATTACGCAGTTCCAGAGCATAGGTCGGCTGCTGCCGGCCCAACTCCTTCGGCAGTGCCGCGAAGAAGACCGCCAGCCGCTCGATCACGGTCGCGGCCTCATCCACCAGCCCACGCGGCAGCGGCGACACCTGGAACACCAGCGGACCCGCCTTCGCCCCGAGGCCTTCGAGGCAGGGCACGACGAACTCGCGCGCCGCGATCGCCGGATCGAGGAAGTGCGGGTTGGGCACCTTTCCGCGCCCCTGCTCGTCGCGCATCACGGCGTCGCAGACCAGCGCCGGCGCCTTCACGACGAAGGAGAAGTGATCCGGCACCTGCGTGGCGTAGCGCGCATACTCGATGGTGGTGATCGGCGCATAGAAGGTCCGGTCGAGGCTGACCGTGCGCAGCAGAGGGATCTGGGCGTAAGCCGCAAGGCCCTTCTTGCTCAGCGCCGTCTGCGGATGCACGCCGTCGTAGACGAGGCCCCGCCAGCCGGGAAAGAACCACGACGACGTGCCGAGCCGGATATCGGCCGGCAGCACCGGCGCCTGCAGCAGCGGCGATTCCCACGCCGGCCGTACTTCCCCCGGCGCGGGCTTCTGGCGCCTCGGCGCGCCCGGCTGCTCGAACAGGCCGGGCTGGTCGCTCAAATCTCCTCCACCTGGGAGACGCCCGGCAGCATGCCGATGATGTCGCGCAGGCCGCCGGCGATCGAGTAGGTGCCGGGCAAGGTGACCTCGACCTCGCTCTCCTCCTTCTCCATCGGCACGACCAGCGTGACCCGGCCGCGGCCGCGCTTGCCCTCGAGGGAGTTGCGCAGCGCTTCGAGCGCGCCGGGATCGGTGATCACGATGCGCAGCCCCGCCGCCGATCCGGCGACGGCGTCCTCGAGCTTCTCGACGGTCTGCGCCATCAGCTTGATCTGCTCGCCGTCGAGCCGTCCGTCGCAGGCGATCAGCACCGCCTGCCCCGCCTCCAGGAGGTTGCGCTTGGCGCTCAGCACCTCGCTGAACACCGTGACCTCGAAGGCGCCCGACTGGTCGGAGCACTGCACGAAGGCGAAGCGATTGCCCTTGGCCGACGTGCGTTCGAGCTTGTCGATCACGGTGCCGGCGAGCTTGATGCGGCCAGCCGTGCCACGCTGCAGCAGCCCCAGCAGGCCGGCCGCGCGGGTCACGCCGAGCCGCTGCAGGCTCTTGTCGTACGCCGCCAGCGGATGCGACGAGAGATAGAAGCCGATGGCGGCGAATTCCTGCTGCAACCGCTCCATCGGCGCCCAGTCGGGCACCTTCGGAAGCTGCGGCCGGCGCTGTGCAGTGTCGTCGCCGAACAGGCTGTTCTGGTCGCTGCCCCGCGCCTCGTGCGTTGCGTGCGAGTGGCGCAGCAGCGCCTCGATGGCGCCGAACGTCTGCGCGCGGTTCCTGTTCAGCGTGTCGAAGCAGCCCGCCTTCACCAGGCTCTCGACCAGCCGCTTGTTGAGCACCCGCTGGTCGAGCCTCTCCGCGAAGTCGAACAGGTCCTTGAACGGGCCATTCTCCTCGCGCTCGGCGGCCAGGCGGGCCATCGCTTCGCGGCCGACCCCCTTGATGGCGGCGAGCGCGTAGCGGATCGCCTTCTTGCCCTCGGCCGTCCGCTCGACCGTGAACTCGGCGGTCGAGCGCGTGACGTCGGGCGGCAGCAGCTCGACGCCGATCTTCTCGAGGTCGCGCCGATAGCCG
>Ga0182738_1002227_pt1 | contig 23269 bp, 14 predicted proteins | sample eDN5th30CBELigMG_FD_128876 | JGI IMG/M metagenome (GOLD analysis project Ga0182738, IMG submission 128876) | Enriched Miracle-Growth compost microbial communities from Emeryville, California, USA - eDNA 5th pass 30_C BE-Lig MG (version 2)... ...
AGTTAACTGAGCCTACAACTGAACTCAGCGAGACTGAGCCTACTTTAACTGAAGAAACTGAAATTACCTTCCCCTTTCCTTCAACCACGGAACCTACAACTGAACTCAGCGAGGCTGAAGAGCCTGAATGCGTTTATACTGATAGTGTAACCACAGGCACCACAACAATTTCCGGAACTCCAACCCCTTACCTTATTTATAATACTTATGATAAAACCAATCATAAGCCTGTCAAATATACATATGTTGTCACAAATGCTTATTCGGGTATCTTTAGAGACGGTGATGGCTCATACACAGTTTATGGTGCAGGTGCTGTAAACTTCTACAACTCATACTACGAGATTGATGCTCGAGTTCATGATCAGCCAAGTTGTACTTGCACATGTGCTTATCAATCCTATAGCTTTGACTATGCATTTGCACTCTGATTGAAATAACATACGAGGTTAGTTTGCATATTACAAAACTTTTATATTATTTCCTATTGACTTATGTGGTGTCTTGAAATCCCATTATCATCATAGTTTTATATTATAATAAGTAGATAAATACAAATATATAATTGAATAAGCCCATACATTTATGCTTCTGTTTCAAAAATAATACTAATATAAAAATTTTCATTCTGTCGCCCGTAGTACTGAAAATTGGAAGTTCAAAAAAGAGAAAAAATTTATCACAAACCTTGAACAAAATTTTTTTATCATTGATAGAGTCAATATTGCCAGAGAATTTTTTATCCTCTTTCTCTCGCATTTCCAATCCCCCTTTTTGAAGTTTTCACGATTTTTCTGGAAGAACGTAAATTTTTGATTGAAAAATTTTAGGTGAGGAAACAAAAAGGAGAGAGAAAAGATCTGCTTTCACTTGAATTTGGGAATTTTTCTGATCTCCAAATACAAGGAGATTTGAACAGATTTTTTCTTGTGAAAATAATTTTCATCTGACCCAAGAAAAGACCTTTTGAGAAAAATAGACATCTCTCTCATTTTTTAAGAAATGAGTTTTTGGCAAATTTCAAACAGTTTCCAAAAGCCAAAGGGAATGCCAATGTTGCAAATGCCTTTGATGAGATAATCTCATCTCCTAAGTGTCTGTCTTGTCTCAAAGTAATTCGATTAATTTCCCACGTAACGGCTAAAGAGTCAAGAGAGAGAAAATTTGAAAAGACTTCTTTCCTCCCTTATCCCTTCATCCCACTGAAGGATTTGGTAATGGTTGTATGAATATTATTATAACTTTTTCAAAGTCTTACAATTCATTCAACGCTCTATCTAGATAAACGGGGAACTGAACAGGTCTCTTTGTTTCAGTCAGTTACAGGTTTTCTATTGACCTTTGAAGGAAAAGCAAATTTTTCAAAAATCAAAAATTTAAAAATAAAAACTGCAAAGAAAATATTAGTGTTTTTCTTTTCATTTTTACTTTTTAATTTTTGAACTTTCAAAATTTCACAAAATAAAAATCCTGAAAAAGTCTTGACGAAATTCCAGCCTGTTCTCTCCGAACTTGAGAGAGAATCTCTTCCATTTCTTTTTAAAATTAGAGAAAACATCTTTCTACAAAGTTCACATTGAAGAGCTTTTCAAAACCTCATTTTTTTCAGAAAAAGTTAAGAGCCAAAAGAATCTCTTTATTTCCATTTCTTTTGAACAAAATCTCTTGACTGGAACTCCTCATATTGCTATTATTCTGATTCATCTTTAACAATTGAGCTCTTCCTTCGTGAACCCATTTTCACCATCTCCAAAAAACAAAAAATAAAAATCAAATTTGCTTCCTCAGAACTAAATTTAAAATCAACACTAGGTTCTTTGAATTGAAAAATTAAACCAATAACTGATTCCGCTCTTTCAACCTAACAATATTCGTTTTTCTAACGTGAAATTTAGCCCTTATTTAACTCTTAAAAATATCTCTCTTCAAGGAAAATGGTTTATGAATTTGAGTATTCTAAATTGACCTCAATAAAATGCTTGCCTTTTCAGTTGGCCAAACCAAACTCCTTTCTCATCCCACATGTTTTCCCTCAACCTCCAAGGATCAGATTCAGAAATTTAAAAGCTTGATTTTTTAATTCATAAATTTGTTCTAGAATGATCTAAACTATGGATTCAGCATTCTTTTGAGTAAACTGTGCTTACAGACTTTTCCTTCGTTCCACTCTTGGGTGAAAAATTCATTCACCAGCTCTTTGATTTTTGAAAAACTCCCTCTCAATCATTCTACCAGGCTCAAATTCTTGACAAGAAGGATTAATATGCCTGCCGCAAAATATAGAAATGTATATTTACCCCGCGCAATTTGGTTTTATATTAAAAACTTCAACACTCTTTCTATAATTATTTTCAAAATCTTTTACTTCTTTACAACACAAACACAACAATGGAAGCTAGACTTCAAAAAGCTATCGGGGTCCTTGATGATGTCATCTTCAGACTCAAGTTAGAAAGATTCGAAGGTGAAGCCCCCGTCAAGATGGTTGCTGAAAAGCTCAGCACCCACCCCAAGCAAGTCCTCAGAGGTGCCGTCGGTATCGTCGGTGGTCTGAGCATCCTCTTGTTCCTCATCTTTGCTCAAAATCTCATCTTCACTGCCCTTAGCGTCATCTACCCTGCCTATGCTACTGCCAGAACCCTCCAAAATGCTGACAACTTCTCCAGAAATGGAAGACTCTGGTTGTCTTACTGGACTTTCTACGGATTGTTGGCTGCTCTCAACTTGGTCTTCGGATTTGTCCTCCACCGTATTCCTTTCTTCAACTTCATCCAATGCGTTTTCACCGTCTGGCTCTATCACTCCACCACCAAAGGTGCTGAATTCCTCAACAACTCTTACTTACAACCCGTCTTGTCCAAATACGCCAAGGCCATCGAAAAGAGAGTTTCTGAAACTGCTGATGCTCTTAGCCAAGCCACTAAGCAAGAATAAAGTCATTTCTTAGTAAAATAAAAGGATTGTCATCCTTCTGTTTTATCATCAGATGAGAAAATGAGTGTAAACATGCCCTACTTTATATATATATCTTGAGAATTCCTACCACATACACCCGTATCATTGAATATATCCATATTTTTGGTTCACAATATGATGAGTAGTTGCTGCATATAAAGTATTAAAAACAAAACAAAATAAAAATCCCTTTCTTTTCTCGTACTTGAATGTCTCAAGCAGTTGGTACCGATACCGTAATAATTGGTCCCAGTTTGAGTCGACGTTCAAGATTTTTAAAATCGAATTATCAGGGATGAGAAAGTAAAATATCAGGTGGAGAGGTTAATAGTGCTCAAAAGATATTTAGGCAAAGCACGAGAGTAGATATTCAAGGTCAGAATCTAACTTGATCCTGCTAGATTTTGAAAACGAAGAGGAATTCTTTGTTCAGATTGAAAATTTGAACGAGAAGTACAAAAAGTGTCAATTAAATTTAAATATGAATTTTAAGAAAAGAGTTAATTGACTCATTTCTATACAATTAATATTCTTACTATTTCAAATTACCGCCTCACTTTTGAAAAAGATAAACTCAGCTGAGAATATCTTCTTCAGTAAAAGTTTGGAGTATTTTTCAAACAAGCTAGCCCTTGAGTTCGTAGCTTCAAGTTAAAGGAGATTTCTATCCGTTTTTCAAACTAAATCTTCTCGGAATACAACTGAGTCAAAGAGAAATTCTTGAATTTTTTATGAATGCTCTCTTTTCCGCGATCCATGAGGATGGCTGTTCTGCAAGAATTTGAGAGTAAAGAGAACTTTTAAAATCCATTTTTTCTCAATCCAATTTGCCTAAATTTTTAAAGAATTTTTCTTTTTGATAAATTCGATGAAGCCTTTTTCTTCGGTTCGATTTGATAAAATTCAATGAAATCCCCAAGAAAAGATTTTGAAAAAAAAGTGATTGACTCATTTTTTCTCCGAAGAAAAAATTTTGACAAAAATTTTCTCCACTCGAAATTCACATCTTTCACGATCAGAAAAAACAGGACTCTCAAAATCGCTTTGACAAATATATCATGGTTCCTTATATCATCATTTCGAAACAAACACAAAATGAGGCCTGGGAAATTATCTTGTTCTCTTCAAAATTTTTTCTTGAGGAGAAAGTGTTTTCATGGGTGAAGAAGTTTGGTTTCAAAGAAAATTTGATTCTCCCTTTACACTCATTCTCTATTTAAATTTTTACTTCACGAGATGTAAGTTTCAAATTTCATGCTTCAAAGATTCACTCAGAGGCATTGTTTTGAAGCTTGAAAAAAATTCTGAAGAGAAAAATTTGGCTTTTTCAGGAAAATCTTTCAAGGATTTTCTTTAAAAAATTCAAAGGGGATTTTCCCCCACAGATTTAAAAAAGGTGACTTTTTTCCACTCTCCCAAACTCAAATTAGCAAAATTGGCTAAAAACGAGGTCCCTGCGATTTTTACGGTCTTTTCAGAAACTAACTAAAGTGACCAAATTTCCTGAATACTTAACTTTAATAAAAACCTGAACCGAGCAACAAAATCGAGAATTATGAAGATTATTTTTGAAAATGCAACGACTGTTTACTACTCTGTTTGCTTTACTAATTTCCAACTCACAAAATTAATCTCACTCTCAGTAATGATGAAATTCAGAAAATCTTACTGTTTAAAAATCCATTCTCGTCAATTTAGGCCTTTCAACTGGAGGGATCAAAGTTTCAATTTCCTCCTCATGTCTTCGTCCATTCATCGTCTTTCCCATCCTTTCTCCTGCTTGGCATTTTGAATTCATCAGTCTTTTGATTTGAATTTTGACTGCACCATCCGATGATTATTATTTTGCAGATAAGGCTTGTAACTTTGGACTGACCAAACAAAAAATCTGATTAAATTTTTAATAACAAACATTGAGGTTCGAATCCCTTGAGGAACTTTCTTCTCTTCATTCTATGAAGCAAGCGTTACAATCCTGACCTTAAGTTCAACACAAAGTCTTTTCAAAAAAAAAAAAATCTCATTCTATTTCCTTTTATTCAATAAAGAGATCTTAGAAATCCCATTCAATCGTCAAATCTTCAATTGAATGGCCAGGCTGAGCTCAAAACTTCAGGAATTCAATAAAGGAAAAAGTAGGTTAGCTCAAAATTGATTAAAAATCTGAGTGAATCAGTTCTTTCATCCACTTCAAATCATGTTTATTCCTCATCTGGTTCTGCCTCTAAATCATAAAACCAACGAAATCACATTGACTGAGTAGTTTCTGATTATAATTATTTTGGCAAAAAGTTACCTCACGAAACACTTTCCTTGTTATTCTGTCTCGCCACAAACTCAATTAAACCATGAAATAAATTATCATTAAATAAACGCTCTATAATAGACCATTTCCTTTATACGAGAAAATATTTTCCTTCTTCTTTCTTTTGAATCATCTTAATTTTCTTTCATGAAATGACTGAAATCAATCCTTCTCTCCTCCATTCTTAATAATATATTCAAGATTTTTTTATTATTTCCTGACGCAAAAGTCACTTTTTAGCATCCATTCCGATCGTCCTCCTGCTTTCATGTTTTATCGAACTTCTTCAATGATCAATGGCTCCTAAATCTTCGCTTCTTCAATATTAACATGGTGATGAAGTAAAACCCCCTAATAAATGAGCGAAAAACTGCAATAAAACCGAGTCTTGTCTTGATTATCTTTTAAATTAAATCGCACAATATACTGTGCGACCGACGAATAAGCCTTTTGCTTTTTTTGATATTAATAATCAAATATTCAAAAGCATACTCTACTAATGGACCGTTTTCTCAACTTTAAAAATCAAGCCCTTGAACAAAAGTTCCAAACGAGTCATGATCTTACCCTCAACAATTCAGAAAAATTAGTCAATATTATTATTGGATGCTATCTTGTCACATTCACTGCAAAATACATTGCCGAAGGTTTTCTCAGTCCGAACTTCAAACTAAGCACCACTCTTGTCGGAGTAGCCGCACTCTATGGACTTACACTCATTTACATTCTTTCCAAATGCATCTTCAAAAAACTTCAGGTTGGCAAAAAAAAGACAGATACCGCGATAATGCTGATATCAAGCCTCATTATCATTCTGCTAAATAATCCTTTTCGGAACACCAAAATCCCTTGCGATCCTTCCTACTCAATGTTTTGGAACGCCTATGAAGTCTTTGTCTTTGTCCTCATCATTTCATCTATCCTCAGAAGATGGTATCTAAGACTCTGCTTCTTTGCTTTTGTTTCCATATATTTTGGTTGCTTAAATCAAGAGACAATCGACGATCATATTTCAGGCATCAAAATTCTCGGATATATCATCATTGTCTGTATAGTTTTCTACTTTACAGAAAAAAGTCTCAGATTAGCATATCTCGAGAAACATAACCAAGAACTGTCCACCATTCACATCCTTGAAGCTCTTCCTGAAGGTATTCTCATCATTGATGAGGCTTTCAAATCACTTCATTCAAATGCTTCTTTCACAAAAATGTTCCCAGAGTTTGAAGCAAATAATGTCCAAAATTTCACACAAAATATCACTCATCCCAAACCAAGACCCTTTTATTCCCATCTCAAAAGCACCTCAGTTTACACCAAAATTTTCCTCGCTCACCAAAACTCCAGATTAACGCTTGGAAACACTCAATCTGCTCAACAACCTCAAAGTCTAATCTATGACGAAACGTTGACTAATCTCAATAACCCCACAAATGCAAACACTCCAAGCGGTCTTCTGGCCCCATCAAGCCTTGGCAAGTTTCGATTTTCCCCAAAAGCTGCCGCTGCATCTTTCTTCAAGAAAGGCAGAAGCGACTCTCATGAATCCCCCACAGCCTCCTTCCTTGAAACCACCACCCCGTTAGTCTCTTTATATAGCTATCTCAAGGCGTTTTTCGATGCTTCCAGAGAATGCGACGACGATATTACTGTGAATTATAAAGAAACCCTCGAGCATTTTTATTTTGACACCAAATATGAAGATAAAACTCTCGAAATCAGCATTTCTTCCTTAAATTTCTCCAACAAAAAATGTCTCTTGCTCATATTTAGGGACAAAACCTATAGTGAGCTCATCACAAAACTCGAAAACTCCTCAAAATATAAAAGCCTTATCCTCGCCACTGTTTCCCACGAACTCAGGACTCCCGTCAATAGCAGCCTCCATCTCTTAAACACTGTCCTGGAATCTGCTGATGTGCCTCAATCCTGCACAGAAAACTACATTAAACCTGCCAAAAAGATCCTTGTTATGATGCTCAACTTGATCAATGATTTCCTTGACTATTCTCAAATCAATGAAGACAAGCTTAAACTTGTTTTCCAACCTGTGGATATACGAAATGTGATTACAGAAACTCTTGGACTCATTGAAATACAGGCTAAAAAAAAGGGCATATCTTTGAAACTGGAACTTGATCCTTTAATTCCACCTTTGTTTGAGACTGATCCCAACAGATTCACTCAGATTCTCCTCAATCTTCTCAGCAATGCCCTCAAGTTCACATCACAAGGTGGAATCGCTGTCAGCGCAAAAATCGTGGATACTGAGGTTCCAAACGGCCAACTTGAGGTCTCTGTTCGAGACACAGGGATTGGAATTCAAGAAGAAGAAATGAAAAAACTCTTTATGGGGTATGAGAAAATTGAATTAGGCGAAAACCAAAAGCTCAATCCTAATGGGTGTGGCCTTGGATTGAGTATTGCAAATAAACTTGCCAAAAATCTCGCCAAAAGAGGATCATCAGGAGGGATCCAAGTTGATTCTGAAGTTGGAAAAGGGTCTGTTTTCTCCTTCACTATTGAAAATAAAAAACGCAAAGAACGCCTTTCTGCTAAATACCAGAAAAATATCAGAAGCTCCTTTAGCAGACAGAGCAAAATTACTTCTCCGAAGAATATCAGAAGACTCTCAGAAACCTCAGACGAGTCTTTCCATGATATTATGGAAATCATTGAAGGAGAATATCCCATCTATAAAAGATGGCCTAAACAGCCTCTTTTCAGAGGTTCAAGCAAACAAGCCCCAATTTCTGATGGTGAGGATCTGAGTCAAGAGAATAGCAATTATCTCGTTGTCTCAAATAAAAATTTTGAAAACAAATTCCCCAAATGTAACTGTCCTGATATACTTGTCGTTGATGATGATGCTTTCAATCATCTGACCCTCGAAAACTTAATCAAGCCTTTTGGCCTCACCTCCAAAAGCTGTTTCAATGGAGACGAAGCCATCAAAGAAGTCATTCGACGCTCTGAATCTAAAGGATGTTGTTCTGATAAATGTCAAAGCTTTTCTGTGATTTTCATGGATTGTAATATGCCCATCAAAAATGGACTGGAGGCAACCAAGGAAATCAAAACCTTTCTCAAAGAAAAGGGAATGAATTCTGTCCCTATTGTCGGCCTGAGCGCCCATTCAGAAGAGATCGCAGGTCAGGATTCTTTTGCTGCGGGAATGGATTATTTCTTAACAAAACCTGCCACTCTTAATAAAGTCAAAGAAATCTTATGGGAAGTTGAGAAAAAAGATTAATTCAAACGTTTCGTCCAGTTAATTTTTTTTAGAAGGACCGTCTGTCAATTTGTTTTGTTTGTTTTTTTTTATTTATACTTTTAGAATTTTTTTATCAGTTGTTTATGCAATGTGATTATTTTTTGAAAGTCTTATTTTATTTCCTTTTGGAAAATACAACTCAATTCTTTATTTGAAAGGATCATATTGGTTCAGTCGTTTGAAAGAATCGTCTTTATTTATTTTCGTTCCTGCCAAAATCAATCGAAACTCTACAGCTTGTCTTTTCAAAACTCCCTAAATTGCTCAATACATTCATCACCAAAAACATTCAATGCTAAGCTTATTATCTTCAATTTTCTACCTTTCACCATCGTCCAACCTAGGTAATTTTATAAGAAAAACCCATCATCCCAATAATTTACTTTCATCTTCATTTTGAACAATTGGATCAAGATACTCTATTAGTTCATTGGCGTGTCCTTTCTTTCCTTTACTCTACAAAACCTTATGAGGAATTTCTCTTCACCAGTTGTTTTTACTTTATTATTTTTTATGATTGCAGCTTCTTTTTCTCTTTCTTTTTCACGATACTGCTCCAATTCTTCAGGTGTCAAAGGAAATCTTCCAATACCATCGAATCATTCAGAAATGTCTTCCCATGCTTTCAATACACTCTCGTACGCAACAAAGCTTTTATATGATTTATCCCTAGAAATAATGAGTTAGGCCAAATTCTATTCGTTTCACTGACCTGGAAATCTCAAGGTTGTGTTATTTTTAAGCCCTTCACAGAAAATCTCCAATTTTGCATCATCAATCTCATTTGATCTGAGACTCAAATACTCAATATCAGGATTACTCAAACTACATATTCTTGGTTAATTTCAAAAGAGAAATCTTTTCTTACAGACTTGTGTATAGCTGAATATTGATTGGGTAATTCCATTCAATTGAAAGTTTGTTCACCAAGAAGCTTGGATTTGAAATCATTTGGATCAAGGTTTCTTGACTACTCTCTTCAAATTCATTCTTTATCAAAATTAGCGTGTTTGTTTTTGAATGACTCCAGCAAAAATTCAACAGCTTCAAAAGTACAATATCAATTTTCTGGTTTTTCACAATCAAAAGGTGCTGGTTCCACAATAAGCTCTTCTTCTGCTTTCTTTCCTTCCTTTGACAGGGCTTGGCTTTCCTTTTGGATCCACTTTCATGCTTAAATCTGACCCTTTTGATTGCTCCACAGGTTTTAATGAAGGAATCGGTTTTGGAGTTGCGTTTAAACAAGGATGTGGATGAAGTCCTACTCAAACGATTTTAAAAAAGCTTATTCAAAACGAGACAGTTACGACGCGATTGAGCCGATTGATGGAATCGAAGATCAAGAAAAATCTAAAGAAGAAGAAGAGGAATTTACAAACGGAGGAATTATTCATTAAAACTATGTATACAGAGTTCCGCTGCAAGTGCAATTGAAGCGACCAAGATGGTTATGGCGATGTCATATTGGTTGCTGTGTGACGAATCGGAAAATATATAGGTGGTTGTCCTACTAGCAAATATGAGAACAGGACATATGATGATCAACTGTACGAATAGCTGTCCTCGGATCTCTCACTGACAAATGTCGATTCAATGCAGGGTTGCGAAAGAAAACATGATATTCCCTCCAATTTTGCAGGAATTATAACATCTTGTCAGGAATACTTTCCTTACAATGTCTAATTCCTTTCATTCCTTGCAATGTCGAATCTCCTTTTACTTTAGCCCAAATTAGACTTTGTATTAATTTTTCTTTGTAATTTAATCCTCCGAATGTCGAACGTATCAACATTCCTCTATCGGTAAATCAAGATTCGAAATTCAAAACTTTGAAAATCCGGATCCATTGTCCAATTTGAAAAACTCTTTTTTTTATCTTTCTCAATTTTTGTGCTGTATTTTTTTTCTTCATTTGGATTTTGTGAATAGAGGTGAAAATCTCTTTTGAAATTTTAGAGAATTTTTTTAAAAAAAGACCAAGAAAATACAAAGAAAAAAAAATTTCAAGGTTTTGAGGAAAAAGGAAAAATCAGGAAGATTCCAAACCCTGCTGTAAATTCATTTTCCTCCTTTCAACTATGGAAAATGAAGCCCCAAATCCTTCTCATCAACGGAATTTTTTGGATTTTCCGTACTCAGGAGTTCAATTGCTTCTTGTATTTAAATTTTGAAGAGAATTTATTGCATGTAAAAAACATGAGCAAACATCAAAATAGATATCTTCACCGTGATGATTAAAAAGAGAGCTTTTTCTCTATTCCATTGAAAGGTTTCGTGTCAGGGTTTCTGAAACCTTGTCAGGAATAAACTCCTTGCAATGGGAAGGAAATGACCCCTTGAGATGTCAGGTTTCTTCCCAGCCTTGCCTGAAATCATCTCATTTGGTCTTTTGTGACCTCTTTTCCGATTTTGAAAAAAGTTCATCGAAAAAGGTCGTCGACCGTCAAAGTTTTTGAAATAAAAAACCAAAATAGAGCAAGATTTTATTTAAGTCTTCTTAGATTGAGCAAAAACCTCTTGATCACCAAATCAAACCTTTTTATTCTATTTTTTTAATCTGAAAATTGCTCTCATCAAACTGACCTTTAATAGCACAGTTTGCTTTTTAATTAATTCAGAAATATTTCTCATAACAATTCACCCCTTGGTCAAAATCTTAGGGCGAACCTCTTTTTACTTCTTCATTCAGGCTTCTTTCCCTTGTTGTTAATCAGATCAACTCTCCTTACAACCATAAAGAACTCTCTCCAACCCTCTTGTCCTTTGCAGTTTTTGACACCACCTTTGGTGGATGATTGCTTATCCTTGAATTTCATTCATTTAAAGCCATTTAATTTTCTTCTCTCGCCTATTTGATCTATTTATATATAGTCTGTACTAACATTCAAACGATCCCAAGAGAATAATTTTCTGATTGAACCAGCTCAATATTAGACTTTAACAAAGTTTAAATAAACAAACAAACAAAGAGGAACCTGATCTAACCTAATAAATTTTCATTGAATACATCCAGTTTAGTTAGGTTTTTAATTGATTACTTGCCAAAACCTGTATTTATCATCAGAGTCGAATTTATTTAAACTCCTATGAAGAGGACCCTGACTTTCAAAAACCAAGCCCTTGAAGAAGAATTTCTCTCAAATCATAACACTAGTTTCGTCAACTGTGAACATCTATGCAACAAGATGCTATTGTGCCTTCTCATCACTTACACAGCAAAGTATATTGTTGATGCCATTTTTGTAGCTGAATTCGACTACACGAGAATTGCCGGTGTGATTATCATTTATGCTGCTGCACTCTTCTACTTCCTTGGCAGGTACCTAATTAAAAAGTTTCAAGTCAAAAGCAAAAATTCAGACTGGCTCATTCTCATCTTATCCCTACTCCTTGTGACTTTGTTAAACAATCCAATTCGACTTCCGATAGACGAGGAGGATAGAGCAAGCTTCTCCCTTTTCTACTATGGGTTCGAGGTTGGAGTATATAATCTTGTTGTTGTCCATGCTCTCAAGTATTGGTATACTAAGATGATTTATTTCTTTGTGTTATGTGTCTACTTTCTGGGTTTGTACCAACAGACTCCTCAAGATCATCTTCAAGCTGTCAAAATGGCGGGATTTGTCGTCATGTGCTTTTTCCTCTTTTATTTCTCAGAAAAAGGCTTGAGACTAACTTTTCTCGCCAAGCATCATGAAGGAGCTTCTACAAAACATATTTTCCAAGCACTGCCAGAAGGAGTACTCATTATCGACAACAAATTCAATTGCCTGCATTCTAACCCTGCTCTGAAAAACCTCTTTTCAGATCTAAACACAGATAGTAGCTTGGATATCAAAACATTTACACAAAATATATGCCAGCCTCAACCTCAGCCAAAAACCCTCTTTGGAGGCTTTCAAAGCGAGATCTCGAGGAAGCTTTTCCAGGCTCTCGAAAATATTCGCAATGAACTCCCTCCTGATAGCGCCAAGCACGGCTTTAATTTTGATGATGAGCTCACTGACAAAAATCGATCCAATCCCCTCAACCACAACTCGGATTTTTCCTCGGTCATCAAAAACCTTCCAAATAGCCTCAGAAGAAAAATGTCCAGACGAAAAGCGTCGTCAAACAAAGATATTAATAGCCCCATAGTCATCTTTGATTCTGAAGGAGGAATTAATCAAACAAATAATAATACTTTTACTCTCCCAAACATCTCTGCATCCCTCCACTCTTACATCAATGCTTTCTTTGAAGCCTTCCACGAAGCAGACTGCAATAAAATAAACAACTTTGATGAGGTTCTTGAACATTATTATTTTGATGCCAAGTATGAAGAAAAAAGTCTCGAAATCAGTATATCTTTCCTCACTTTCCTCAACAAAAGATGCTTTTTGCTCATCTTTCGAGATAAAACTTACAGCGAACTCATCACCAAACTTGAAAATACATCCAGATTCAAAAGTCGCGTTCTTGCCACTGTTTCCCATGAGCTCAGAACTCCCGTCAACAGCACTCTTCACCTTCTTAATACGATTCTTGAGACTCCTGACGTGCCTCCCGCTTGCACAGAAGCCTATGTTAAGCCTGCAAAAAAGATTCTAGTGATGATGTTGAACCTCATCAATGATTTCCTTGACTACTCACAGATCAATGAAGATAAGCTCAAACTCTTTTTCCAGCCAGTCGATATCCGCACCTTGATTAGAGAAACCGCCGGACTCATTGAGATCCAAGCAAAAAAGAAGGGTATATATTTGAAACTGGAGATGGATGCTCTCATACCACCATTATTTGAGACAGATCCCAATAGGTTTACTCAAATATTGCTCAATCTCCTGAGCAATGCCCTCAAATTCACCTCCAAAGGTGGAATCACAGTCTCTGCAAAGCTCCTGGCCGACGAAATTCCTAATCGCCTTCTAGAAGTCTCGGTCAGGGATACGGGTATTGGAATCAAGGATGAAGAAATCAGCAAGCTTTTCATGGGCTATGAAAAAATCGAACTCGGAGAAAATCAAAAAATGAACCCTAATGGCTGCGGTCTCGGACTCAGTATTGCCAATAAACTTGCAATTAATTTGTCAAGAGAAGATTTCCAGGGGATAAGTGTCGAATCGACCCTAGGTGAAGGGTCCACTTTTAGCTTCATCATTGAAAATAAAAAACGCAAGGACAAACTAACGTCAAACCTTGACGCTCCCCAACCTTATGGAATCAGACCTTTGTCGAAACTTCCAAAAGGGCATTCAAAATTCTTGGAAGCCAAGCATTCTGGATCGCCAGGTCCTTCTCTCCAGGATGTCATGGAAATTTTTGAAGATGAGGTTCCTGTTTCAAAACGATGGCCCAAGAAGTTTGTCAGGAACAATAGATCTTGTCATACTCTCACCACAGATCTCGTCCGCAGGACTTCGGGCACTAAAGGTTATTTTGAATTAGTATCTGATGAAAATCGCTTGATCTGTACATGTCCAAAAATCCTTATTGTTGATGATGATGCCTTTAACGTCTTGACCCTCGAATCGATTCTCAAGTCTCTCAGCCTGAGCTATAAAAGTTGCTTCAACGGCCAGGAAGCTGTCTCTGAAGTCATAGAACGTAGTCAAGCCAAACTCTGTGGCTCCTCCAACTGTAGAAACTTTAACCTTATTTTTATGGATTGTAATATGCCTATTAAAAATGGATTTGAAGCTGCCAAGGACATCAAACATTATCTCCAACTTAAAGGCCTTGACTCAATCCCCATTACTGGACTGAGTGCTCATTCTGAAGCTATTGGAAAAGATGAAGCCATTGAAGCTGGAATGGACTATTATCTCACAAAACCAGCCTCCAAAGACAAAATTCGAGAAATCATCTTGAAAGCAAAAAGAAATGATCCTAATGATTAACCTTGGTCTTTGGTCTTGTCTCATTTATTTTCTTTCGAGTAAATCATTATTTATGTGAATAACAATTATTTTTAAAAAACATCATTTGCAAAGATTTTTTCGAAACATCTAAAGAAATATAGCATTTATTTACATCATATATCATTATTAAACAAAGAAAATATACATTTTATCATACACTGAATTAGAGGCGGAAGAACATTGTTCAGAGAATGTGTACAACTTCTTTTTGAGATTAGAGGACACATTCAGGAGCAATGTTTCCGAAATAGGCTTTTGGCTTGGGGAGGGATTCGTCCATCACCACACTAAAGCTGTTATTTTTTCCAACAGCGAATTGGGGCTCAAATCTGTTGAAAGCAGCTAATCTGTATTCTTCTTGCCACTTCTTCATATTTAATGGCTTCTTTTCTTGGCTAGCCCGCTGGAACCTTTGAATGACTTCCAACACTCTGGTCATTCTACTTCTATACAGACCATATTCAATTTCAAACAGACTCATCAACAACTCGGATAACAACTTTCCAAGGAATTCACTTGTGGCGAGCAATTGAGGGTTAGGGTTGCCTTCAATAAACCAAAGATTAAACTTGTCATCCAACATGAAATCAAGACCAAACAGTCCATAAACATTGCTTTGCTTCCAGAAAGAACCACTTGACATCTTGATAAGGTGAATCATGGCCTTCTTGAATTGGGGTCGAAGATAATTCTCCAACCAATTGGGATCGCTAATTTTTCCAGTCTCCAAAAGATAATCTTGTAATTTTTCGAATTTCCAAATATGATAATCTCTAAGCTCTTCTTCAGTCATGCCATTAATTTTTTTCTTCTTGGCATCCTTGAAAGTAGACTCGGCAATATGAGTATTTGTTAAATGCTTAGATCTCTATGTTTGGAATTAATTATTTTCTAAAAAATCACTCTTACATCCTGAGAAAATTTATCATATTCCGAGAGAGAAGCTCTGAGGAAACCATCGTGATAATAAACAATCAGAGGATTAGTTGAGGCAACCAGCATGTAGATTCTAAAATCGAATTTGTTGTCGAGGTCCAAAAGAAGTGGGTTAGTGATGTAGGTCTGAGCAATCAAGGAAGAATTATCAACTCCACACTTTTCTCCAAAGTTGTATTTTGAGTTCAAAAACTCAGTCTGATTGGCATCAAGAAGGAAAACACCTTCAGCAGAGTGCGAACCGTGACTGATTTTAATGATATACTGAATTGGCTCTGTCTGAAGGCTGGCTTTGTATTCATTCGAATTGATTTTCTTGAAAAAGTCAGAGCATTCATTCTTGACGTAAAATCTGTAAGCATAAGGGAAAAACATTTGCTTGTTGAAACATTGTGGCTTTTCTTGGAACTTCTCAGCATACCGACTTTAAGAAATTAGTTTTAACCCAATGAGAAGAATGTTTACTCGACACTTTCAACTAATTCATCTTTTCTGATCAAAGCTCTGGATCCAGGGATACGATTATACATTTGGGTTGCACATAAAAAGTTCTTTCCAATTTCGTGATATTTGTGAAAACCGTCTTTATTCACAAAGAAAGTTGTAATTGATTCATCAAAGTAATTTGATCTCTCTTTCGCTTTAGCAACCTCATCCTTGAATTTGGAAATTCCAGTCATTGTGTCCTTTCCAATCTTGGAAATAACATCAGCTCTCACAACACCTAATGAGCTAATTAATTCAACGACAAACACCAAAATAATTTACCATTCAAAGAATAATCACTAAAGAAGTTCATTTCCTTAAACATGTTTTCGGGATTTTGGAGATTATAGAAATCGACTTTTTCGCAATAACTATCATCATTAAAGAACCCATAATTGACTTTGTTGTAGCGATTCTTTTCGACTCCAGCTTCATATGGAAGTGAAATAACAGGTTTAGGGTAAGCTCCCAAAAGATTAAAAGGATTTGTCTTTCTTGTAAAACTGCTCTTTGGTTTGGTTTTTTCAGCAGGTTTACTCAGAAGTTCAGAGAGTTTCTGCTCGGCTTTAATGATTTCTTCTTGAATTTTCTTTGTTTCTTGGCTTTCAGAAATATCAAGAAAAGAGGTACTTTCTTGAGTTGCTTGAGATGGGTAACGATTGAGAGATTTCATTTTGATTCTTACCTGGTAAGCCTTCTCGATCTCCAAAAGTAAGATTGTAGAATACAAGAAGACCGATGAAGTTCAGCCCCAGCAATAAAATGAAAAGCTTGTTGAGAGCAAACATGAGTTTTACAGACTAATTTTTTGTTTTTAAATTGTAAACGAGAATTTCTATAGCTATTTATAGGGCTCAAAAGATTTAAATTACAACGTTCACTTCTGAATTTTGGAGATATAAAATTAGGAGAGAAACCGATATTTCTTCTTGAATTCGGGGGGTTGATTTTCAAAAAAATCCTTTGTTCTGTTCGTCCTCCTTCATATCTCTGAATAATCCCTTCCTTAAACTCAGAATGTATCAGCAAAATTCTTATAAATTTTAGCCTTTTGTTGACGAATTTGAAAAAGGTTTAAAAAAAGTTTTATTTTCTTTCTTCGAGCCAAAATATTAAAAACGTCTTTTCAACTTTAGATTTATCAACTTGATAATTACCGAGATTAAATCAAAACTAATGGAAATCAAGTACATTTGCCAAAACAAAATTTTGACTGTTATCTTCTCTCGATATTTACATATTTTCCAAATTCAAAACTTGAAAATTTAAATCAAACAGAGCTTCTTTCCAACTTTGTCCTTATTTTTTGAAAGACAACACTTTTACTTCATCGCTTTCTTGCAAGCCGACCAATATGGTTTCTTCATCTTTCTTGTTTTTTTCCAATATGGCATAATAATGGACAAATTTGGACATGGAAAAGTCTTTTTGATTCATCTTTCGAATTTCTAAAATATCCAATTTAAATAATTTGTCTTGTCTTTTGATATCAAAACTTGTCTAAAAAAAATCCCCAGGAACGAGCCCCTCTTCTGTTATCTCAAGAATAGAACTAAAGAATCTCCTCTACCATCGGTCTTTCCTCGCCTATTGCATCCTTTGAAATACAGAAACAGGAGGGAAAAACCTTCTTATTAATTTTAACCTTTTTTTGCGTCATCTTTCATTGAACACCTCTTTTAATTTAATTTTAGACCCAAAATTCGAATAATGACTTTTACATCTCGAATGATCTAATCTTCAAATTTATCCTTATCTTTTACTCAACTCATTATTTATCGCATATATTTACAAATAATCCTTGGTAAGGTTTCACTATTTATATATTCAAAATCTTTGACTAATTTCAAGTCAGATCAAATTCAAAATTGAGCCCTCCAAATTGATTAAGACAAAAAATGTCAATCGTAATCAACTCCTGATTCAAATTTCCTCCAAGAATAGAGAAGCTGAGCTCTCAGTATTCTCTCAAATTCTTTGTTCTTGAGAATAATTTCTGGCAAAACTTTCAGTGGGGCCACCTTATTTTAGATTTTCTTCTTGTTAAAATTATCCGCTTGTTGTAATCCAAAATCAGTCTGGAAAAGTCCTTCATTCGACCAGGTCTGAATTTTGCAAAAATTTGATTTCAAAAAATAAAACCCAAGTGATTGAAAATTTGGCATTTTTTCGAGATTTTTATATTTAACAAAATTTTATATTTTTGATGAGAAATAAAATGTGATGAATTGCTTTTCAGAAAATGGAGAGTTTTTTTTTGAAAAATTGCTTGCTAAATTTCGCCATTTTTTTAAATACTCCTCTTGCATCTTCAAAATCGTAGAATCAATAAAGATGTTAAATAATACGGATTCATATTCCTCTTGTTCAAAGAGCAAAAAGCCTGAGCTAATAGCTGAGAAACAACCCTCCCAAAATAAGATTTCGATTTCACCTCCTTTAAAAAAATGATCTTTTGAAGCGTGAGTTTTTCGTTCAAAAATCAATTAAAAATATGTATCTGAATCTCAATAAATTGGAAAGAGGAAGAGGGGTCTGGGATTTTATTTCAAGCTAAATTTTCATAATTTGAAACAATAAAGGACTCATTATTTCAAAGCATCAAGAAATGCCACGTAAAATACTCCCTTGCATATTTATCAGACCCACTCACGGCTCTAGAAAATATTTCAACTCTCTTTGAACCTATCAAAAAACAATCAACTCCTTGCGTAAAAACCCCCGTACTGAGGGTTTTTTTGGTAAAAAATGGCTTTGATCAAACATGATACCACTCTCTAAACCCAGATTTTTAGGACTTTTTTCTCCATATGAGGACGAAAGACAATTAAGTCCCAAGACTGAATTTCAAGTGGATTTTTTTGTTATCCGACCATGAGCGCTCAAAATCTCAAACTACCCAAAAAATGTGCTTTTCTCGCTACTCTTTTTCTCTGAAAAGTTTTCGTTGGAATTCTACGTTTGTACTTGAGAACTACAAAGTCAAATTAATTCAGAATACTGAAATCTTCAGATTTTAAACCCTTTAATAGTTCCATTTATAGCAAATTCTTCCTTTTTTATTTATGATATGCATCCTTCTAGAAAAAAGGACTCTCTTGAGGTATCAACTAAAGATCGTAACTTTTTACTCTCCTTCTCTCCTACTCTTTACTTAAAATCAACAACTGCCTGCTTTCAGAATTGAAAAAATTAAAATGCCCTTTCTATTAATCAAATTTCAAATATATTGATTTGAAAATTTTCCTCAAATGATTCATCAATTGAATTTGCTTTTTATTAAAACCCAACACATCTCCATCTATTTTTATCGAAGAGAAGATATCTTTCACAAAAGAGCACTTCTCTCTGATTTCTTGATAATCACTCTGATCTTCAACCTAAACTTTTCACTCGACAATGGGTAAAGCTTCTCTCTGCAAGTCACTATTATTATCTCCATTTTCGATAAATCTTAATTCTTATGACGCACTTCTTTTCGGAAATCACCTCATCTTATCTTATCTTGTCTAAAAATAATCATGGTGTCTTATTATTAACTGTCATCTTCTTTCTTCCCTTCCCGGTAGGCACGAGCTAAAATTAGGGAATGGTGATGCTGTTTTAAATAAACTATTCTGTATCGCTTTCATACTATTTTTATCTCTTTGGAACAATCTATGACAAAATGTCTCATTCAGGGCTAAATTATAAGATTATCAATTTTAGTTTTTTCCTTTTGGGTTTTTCACAGTCAACTCGGAATACGGTTAATTAACCCCCGCATTTTTGGCAATAGAAACTGCTATATTCAACAGAACAAAACCCATTCTCAATTATTCCCATGCTGATCCTTTCTTTTAGCGTGGCAACGCACAAAGTGATCAATCAATTAATCAGAAAAGTTTTTATGCGGTGACAAGAACATGAGATTAAATCTAAAAAAGTAACAGTTCAATTAATAAAGTCAAACAACACACGCAGTCAGTCTTCTAATAAATGACAAAAATAGTAGATAAAATATCTAACCGATCGAAATAGTGTTTAAATTCGTGACTTTACCTTGGATAGTTTAATAATTAACAGACAAAACCATATTAATACAGCCTTCCACCATGAACTTCAGATATCTTATGACCACTTATCGCCTTAAAAGCGGATACAACTATTGGTTAGGCTTCCAACTTCTCATCTTGGTTGCTCTCATAGTTTCCACCATCTTCAACTATGAAAAAAATTCAAGCCACGTCTTGAAGATCACCAAAATTGAAGCAATCTTTACCATCATTTTCACCCTTGAAATCGCTCTCAGAATCTATATTGCCAAACGTCAATTCCTTGCCAGCATGTGGAATGTCCTTGATTTAATCAACTTGACTTTCATCATCGGAATTTTTGGTCTCTCCCACACCTTCAAATTCGACTGGGTCTTTATTGAATACAGTGAAATTATCCCCCTTACCCTTTTGGGAATGAGATACTTCTCCCAAGCCCTCCGCATCATCCTTGATTTAAGAGCCACTTACAGCATGAGAAAAGCTGCTACCATGGAAGTCACATTTGACCATCATGAAGACGAACATCATGATGAAGTCGAAAAAGTTAAACTCTGTGTCCATTAGATTGCACATTAGAGTTCCGTAAACATGATTTTGTATTTTTTACGTTTCACCCGATTCATAGTTAGTTGTATGTCTCCTCCCTGTTTTTTCCCCCCATTCCTATTTCTTTTATAAAATGTATCGTCGTTTGAGTACTTTTCTTGATGATTTTTTGCATCAAACAAATAAATACTGAAAGAGAAAATTAGGGACAAAAATACAAAAAAGTAAAATAAATACCACGCTACATCACAATAACACACTAGAGCTTTTCATCAATGTTGGTATTACAGGCTAACTTGGCTTGTTCGATTCTATTGATTTGATTACTTGAATAAAATTGGATCCCTCTTCTGCCAGCAGCTGAAGTTTTATTTGCTTTGAGGAAACAGTTTAGAGCCAAATCATAGTCCAAATTCTCGGATGCCAATAACCCAAGATTAAAATATCGAAGTCCAGCTCCTTTGTTTTTCTCACTTGTCGAAGCTTCCAAGGCTTGGATCGATTTCATATAATTTTCAAATGCTTCTTTACGTTGTCCCATAAGATGATAAATCGCAGCCAAATTATTATATGATGTCGAGACTTCGATATGGTTCTCCCCGAAACACTTTTTTCGGATGCTCAAAGACTTGTTCTGGCACTCAATCGCCTTTGTATAATCACCCAAACTTTCATATACGTTACCCAAATTATTATAGCTTGAAGCGACTTCCACGTGATCTTGACCATGGCACTTTAACCGAATGTTCAATGACTTTTCAAAGTTTTCCAGAGCCAGCATGTAACTTGCCTGCTCATAATATAATGCACCGATATTATTGTATGAAGAAGCAAGATCCAAGTGATTTTCTGTGTAAAAACTCTTTCTCATCTCAAGAGACTTGTTGTGGTATTCCAAAGCTTGTTGATAGTCGCCCTTCTTGTAAAAAATGATGCCAAGGTTCTCATAAGAAGAGGCCAGGTTTGGGTGATGTTTGTCTAAAAATAAATTTCGGATTTTGAGAGAGCGCCTGTAATAAGCCAGAGCCTTGTCAAAATATCCTTTATTTAAATTCACATTTCCAAGCATATCATACACAAATGCAGCTTCAGGATGACGAGGTCCAAAGCACTGACAATAAATCTCCAGAGAATGTTTGCTGTTTTCTTCTGCCTTCTCATATTGGGAAAGATAATTGTACACAGTTGCTAAATTATAAAACGTCTTGGCGAGCTCAGGAGGAGACTGAGTTGTTTGAAGAATATCTCGAGCTTTCTTTATTGCTTGAATAGCGTTCCCGTATTCTCCTTGGAGTAGCAATATCCTTCCTCTTATATTGAAGTTCGAAGCAGCCTCTTTATTACTCTCCCCTTTTCTTTCTGTTATCATCGCCATAGCCTGATTCGCATAATCCAATGCCTCTTGATATTGGTCTTGACTAATGTAGAACTCGGCTAGAGCCTCCAATATATTTATGTAGATCTCGGAATTTTCATCGATATTCTCTTTTTTATCACCCAAAGCAACTCGTATAGATTCCCTGGCCTTGTTTAAATACTCAAAGCATCTTGTATATTGTGCCTGTTTCAATAAAATTATTCCGATCCTGTAAAAGGTCCTGGATAAGTCTCGAATGACGGGCTGTGTTTGGGGCATTTTGGTTAAAAGCTCCACAAGAATCTCATTTTCTTTCAGAGCTTCAGAGTACTTGCCTTCATTGTAATGATTTTCAGCGATAATCGATTGATTCTCTGTATCAACAAAAATGTTTTTTGGGTGGTGGTATTCAATATTCTCAAGAGAACTAGATTGAGAACTCAAGTTTTCACAACTGCTCACAGGAGTATTTTGCATGCACTCAAACGAAAAAGGTACTGAAAGCTATTTATTGCTGACTGTTGATAAATTTCGAGTTTTAGACAGTTTTAGAGAACGAAATAGATTAAAATTCCAAATAAAAAACCTATCCAAGTATTAATCTCGTTTTTTAGAGAAATATAGGACTTGGAGAGATTAAATGAATTAATTCTCCTTCTTATTTTCAAGAGACTATTTTAATTTTAAAGGAAATGAAGCAAGCCTGCGCTTGTGGGAAAAAGATTTTTTTGGTTGGAAAATAGGTGATAAAATTTCAACCGTGCCTCCTGTTTGTCTGTTATCAAGAAAATCATTTTTTTAAATCTTTTTCCTCGCTTAAAGTTGAACAATTTTATCCACAATGAAAATAACTAAAAAATCCATTATTCTATCAATACAAACAGGATTTATTGTTTTGAGGAAAAAAAGGAATTTGAAAATTGAAATTTTCTTCTCTCAACCCATAAAAAATTTGTTTAATTTCTTTTTTTCTTTCTTGAAGAGGTAATTTTTTTTTGAATTTTGAAAACCTGCTGCTCTTCACTTGGGATTAGATATATTATATATCTAAGCAGACTTGAATTTAAATGACTCAATTAAGAATCTTTTGGATCCTATCACTTTTTAGAGACCAATTCAAAAATCCTTGAATTTTTATGAAATTTTCAATAGAGAATCGTTTTCTATGACCCAAAGTCGATCTTGGAGATTTATATGGGAAAATTTACAAAGATAAAAAAAAAAAGCAGAGAAGAAATCGGTGAAGTTTAAAAAGCCCTAATGTTCGAGTTTATAAACCCTAGTGCTAGCTTCTCCGCCCTATGAAGGGTGGCTTAACCCTAAGTTGAATGGCTAAGGCCTAAAGTGAACTTATAAGCCCTAAAAATAACTTGTGAGCCCTAAAATTAACTTTTCAGCCCTAAAAACGAGTTTCTCAGCCCTAAACCATTTTTCCCTATATTTCTTATTTACTGACGATCAGAATATTCATTC
>Ga0182738_1002228_pt1 | contig 23265 bp, 28 predicted proteins | sample eDN5th30CBELigMG_FD_128876 | JGI IMG/M metagenome (GOLD analysis project Ga0182738, IMG submission 128876) | Enriched Miracle-Growth compost microbial communities from Emeryville, California, USA - eDNA 5th pass 30_C BE-Lig MG (version 2)... ...
GTGAAGTCCGCGCATATCGAAGCCGAATACCATCTGGCGCTGAAGCCCGGCACCAACGTTGCGGTGATGACGGCGCTGGCGCATGTCATCGTCACCGAAGGCATCTATGACGAAGCCTTCATCCGCGAGCGCTGCGACTGGTCGGAGTTCGAGGACTGGGCAGCCTTTGTGGCCGAGCCGCAGAACTCGCCCGAGGCCATCGAGGCGCTGTGCGGCGTTCCGGCCGAGACGATCCGCGGCGCGGCACGCCTCTATGCACGCGGCGGCAACGGCGCGATCTATTACGGCCTCGGCGTGACCGAGCACAGCCAAGGCTCCACCACGGTGATGGCGATTGCCAACCTCGCCATGGCCACCGGCAATATCGGCCGGGAAGGCGTGGGCGTGAACCCGCTGCGCGGCCAGAACAACGTGCAGGGCTCATGTGACATGGGCTCTTTCCCGCACGAACTTCCGGGCTATCGCCATATCTCCGGCGATGCCGTGCGTGAAATCTATGAAAGCCTGTGGGGCGTGAAGCTCGATAACGAGCCGGGCCTGCGCATTCCCAACATGCTGGACGCCGCCGTGGAAGGCACGTTCAAGGGCCTCTATGTGCAGGGCGAAGACATTCTGCAGTCCGATCCCGACACCAGGCATGTCGCCGCCGGCCTTGCCGCGATGGAATGCGTCGTCGTGCACGACCTGTTCCTCAACGAAACGGCCAACTACGCCCATGTCTTCCTGCCGGGCTCAACCTTCCTCGAAAAGGACGGCACCTTCACCAACGCCGAACGCCGCATCAACCGCGTGCGCCGCGTGATGAGCCCCAAGAACGGCTATGCCGACTGGGAAGTGACGCAGATGATGGCTCAGGCCATGGGCGTGGACTGGAACTACCAGCACCCGGCCGAGATCATGGACGAAATCGCCAAGACCACGCCGAGCTTCGCCGGCGTCTCCTACGACTATCTGGAAAAAATGGGCTCGGTGCAGTGGCCTTGCAACGAGAAGGCGCCGGAAGGCACGCCGATCATGCATATCGACGGCTTCGTGCGTGGCAAGGGCAAGTTCATCCGCACCGAGTATGTGGCCACCGACGAAAAGACCGGGCCGCGCTTCCCGCTGCTGCTCACGACCGGGCGCATCCTGTCGCAGTACAATGTCGGCGCGCAGACCCGTCGCACGGACAATGTGGTGTGGCATGAGGAGGACCGGCTGGAAATCCACCCGCACGACGCCGAAAATCGCGGCTTGCGCGATGGCGACTGGGTACGCATACAGAGCCGCGCCGGCGAGACGACGCTTCGCGCGCTGATCACCGACCGCGTATCGCCGGGAGTGGTCTACACCACCTTCCACCACCCCAACACGCAGGCCAACGTCGTCACCACCGACTTCTCCGACTGGGCGACCAACTGTCCGGAATACAAGGTCACCGCCGTTCAGGTGGCGCCGTCCAACGGCCCGTCCGACTGGCAGGTTGAGTATGACGAGCAGGCCCGCCAAAGCCGGCGCATCACGCTGGAAGCGGCGGAGTGACGACCGCCCTGACCTCACCCTCCCCCTTGAAGGGAGGATCGGAGAACGAACGGAACGAAGTGGAGACCGTGACCCGTCCCGCCACCACCCAGATCACCCGCATCGCGCGCCGCGAAACAGGCAGCACTGCCGCTTGCCGCATGGTGCCGGAGGAAACGCCGATCGCGCTTTCCTTTGCCGGTACGACCCATGCGGTGATGATGGCAAGCCCCGCCGATTTCGAGGATTTCGCGCTGGGCTTCTCGCTGACCGAAGGCATCGTCTCGTCTGGCGACGAGATCGAAGCCATTGAGATGGAGGATCACGGGGCAGGCATAGATATCCAGATCCGCCTCAGGGACCAAGCCAATACGCGCTTCCAAGCGCGGCGGCGCAGACTTGCGGGACCGGTCGGCTGCGGACTTTGCGGCATCGAATCCATCGAGGAGGCGATGCGCTCCGTTTGCCAGGTGGGCGATGCAGCGCTGACGCTGTCGCAGGACGACATCGTGCTGTCGGTCAGGCTGCTTTCCAAGGCTCAGCCCATGCATGCCGAAACCGGCGCGGTTCACGCAGCCGGTTTCTACGTGCCGGGCAAGGGTGTCGTGATGGCGCGCGAAGATGTCGGCCGCCACAACGCGCTCGACAAGCTTGCCGGCGGGCTTGCGCGGGCCGGTTTGACAGGTGCGAGCGGCGCGGTTGTCGTCACCTCCCGCGTTTCGGTGGAGATGGTGCAGAAAGCGGCCGCTATCGGCTCGCGCTTTATTATAGCCGTGTCGGCGCCCACCGCGCTTGCCATCCGCACGGCCGAGGAAGCCGGCATGACGCTGGTGGCGCTGGTACGCGGCGACGACTTCGACATCTTTACCAATCCAGACCGCGTTATTTCCGGAGCAGAACGCCATGTCGCTTGATGAACACAGGGCCAGCACGCGCGAAAAGCTGATCCGCATGGCCAACCAGATCGCGACCTTCTTCCATTCCAAGCCCCGCGCGGAAGGCGTGGAAGGCGTCGCCGAACACATCAACAAATTCTGGGAGCCGCGCATGCGCCGGCACCTGTTTGAAATTATCGACGCCGGTGGCGACGGGCTGGACGAACTGGTGCTCGCCGCCACTCCCGGTATTCGGCGGCCGGCCGAGGCGGCATAAGACAGCCTCGATTTGGTGGCTGAACCGCTGTGTATATCCGGCAGCGGTTCAGCCATCCGGTGTTTTCCTCACCCAACATTGACGTTGCTACACGTCCGGTCGTGCTTCCTCGCGGTAGTTTTTTGCCAGGCGGCGTGCCGTCTTGCGGGGCGGACCGTTATCGAAAAGGCGTTCGGCCTCATGCAAGCAGCGCTTGCGCAGACGCTTTGCCGAGCGCTTGAGCAGTCGTCGCGCCAGCAAGATTTCTTCCCGCGAAGCCAGTTTCGCGCCTTCCTCCCGCAATATGCCGCGCAGCACGAAAAGATCCTGCAACTCGCCCAGGCGCTCACCGAGTTCTTCCACCGCCTTGCGGCGCGGGCGGATCGGACGCGGCCAAAAATCGTGGAGCAGCAGCAGGTGCATCCAATGCGTCTTCACGCCCTTGCGCAGTTTATGGAAGGTGTCTTCCTGGCCACGATCACTTGCAGCAACAAGGACCCTTGCAGTGCGCCGCATGGTTTTCAGGGCGCCTCCGGCCAGCAGGTCCCCGGCAAGCTCCGAATCATCCGGCAGACAAAGTGTCGCCAGCACCTCCCTGCCCTGCCGGCAGGATTCGAGCGCCGCGGCGATCTCGGCATCGAGCCCGGCAGCCTCATGCAGCAGCCGAGCCCTGCGCAAATGCAAAGCCTTACGTAGACCGGCCAGTCCCTTGCCCTCCTTTGGAAACTCCCTGGCGAGACGGCCCACCGTCTCGATCAAAGCCGTGGCCTCGCGGCCACCGGCAAGCGAACGGGCCATGTCGCGATATCGCGCATTCTCGGCATCAAAGAGCTTTTCGTTGGCCGCGCGCAGGAGACGCAGCAGCCCGCGCAACTTCTTCAGTTGCTTGCGGCAATCGTGCAGCTTGATCTCGGGCAGGGTGCGCGCGGCGGCGAGGTCATCCATGATCCGGTCGATCTGCAAACCGGCAATACGCCGGAACTCGGCTGTAAGCGGCCGCTGCGGCTCAATGCGATAGCTCACGGCGAATTCTCCGGCTTGCCGTTGAGAGCGAGCGATGCGTTGTAGTAGGCGCTTTCCCCGGTAACTTCCCGGCCGAGCCAATGGGGAAGGGGAAGCTGGGCGTCGGCGACGTCCTCGGACGTTTCCAGTTCCGCAAGTACGAGCCCCGACAGAATACCCGCAAAGACGTCCACCTCATAGACATGAGCGCCGAAACGCACATTGTGGCGGGTCTTCTCGATAACCGTGCCAATGGCGAAAGCCCGCATTTCCTCTGCCTCGGTCAGCGGGATCGGATATTCGAACTCGTCGCGCACACGCGCTTGCGCGCCGAATTTCAGCGTCAGCCAGGCCGCGCCATCGCGGATGCGCACACGCACCGTACGATCCGGGGCAGCGGCCAGATAAAATTGCCGGATCGACGACGATTTCTCGATGGCAACGCGCCAGCCGTCGCCCGCGACAAGAAACTTGCGTTCGATCTCCTTGGCCATGCTTCAGAATAAACCTCAACGGAGGGGCATGGACAAGGTCAATTGACTTTAATCAATCAATTGATTAAATTGCACACATGAAAGAACCGAAACCTCAATCCAGGCGCCAGCCACCCGGCAGCGACCAGACGCGTGCGGCGCTGGTGCACGCAGCCTTGCAGCTCTTCGGCAGCAAGGGCTTCGACGGAACGTCCACGCGCGAGATCGCCTCGCTTGCCAAGGCCAATATCGGGTCGATCGCCTACCATTTCGGTGGCAAGGAAGGGCTGAGACTGGGTGCGGCCGACTATATCGTGGAGACCATACAAGGTATCGCCACGCAGGCACTGGGCGACTTTCAGCCCATCCGCGACCCGGCTGACACGGCCGATGCCGCACGCCGGCAGCTTTTCGCCGCGCTCGACCGCTTGGTGCATTTCATCGTCGCGCGGCCGGAAGCTGGCGAGATCGTGCAATTCCTGCTGCGCGAGCTCTCGCACCCCACCGCAGCACTGGACCGCATCTATGCCGGCGTGTTCGAACCGCTGCACCGGCGGTTATGCGCCATCTGGGAGGCGGCCACCGGTGAGCCGGCCGAAAGCGACGACACCAAGCTCACCGTCTTCACCATTATCGGCCAGGTCATCTATTTCCGCATCGGCCAGGAAGCGGTGAAGCGACGAATGGGCTGGCAGGCGATCGGCCCGAGCGAGGCCGACGCCGTCGCCGCGGTCGCCAAGCGCAACCTTGCCGCCATACTCGCCTCCCGAGAGAACCCGAATTCATGAGCCTGCTCTGCACCATCCCTTTCCTCGCCTCGCTGCTGACGGCCTGCGGCACCCAGCCGCTCGCCGTCGGCTATGTGGAAGGCGAATTCGTTCAGCTGGCGCCGCTGGACGTTGCCCAGGTGCAATCGGTGGCGGTGAAGCGCGGCGACCGTGTGCAGCCGGGCGAGCCGATCGCCCTGACCGAAGATACAGACGCCAGGATCGCAGTGGCTCAGGCGCAGGCCGCGCTTGAACAAGCACAGGCGCAGCTTGCCGATCTCCAGGTCGGCAAGCGTCCCGAAGAAATCGCGGTGCTGGAGGCTGCGGTGCGTTCGGCCAAGGCGCAGGCAGATGATGCGCGGCGCACGCTGGCGCGCACACAGGACCTCACCAAGCGTGGGGTGATGACACAAGCCCAACTCGACGATGCCACCACACAGATGGAGGTGGCGGAGGCCGCAATTGGCCAAAGCACAGCCAATCTGGCGGTCGGCCGCCTGCCGGCACGGCCGGAAGAGATCAAGGCGGCAGAGAATGCGGTCAAGAGTGCTGAGGCTCAGCTCGAAACGGCGCGCTGGCGTCTTGCCAAGCGCACTCTGGAAGCCCCAGCGCCTGGCCGGGTCACAGATGTTATCCGCAATCCCGGCGATCTGGCAGGCCCTTCGGCGCCGGTCATCACCATGCTGCCGGACGGCGCGGTGAAGCTGAAGGTCTATATCCCGGAAGAGAAATTCTCTTCGGTGAAGGTCGGCGATGTGCTCTCGGTGCATTGCGACGGCTGCGCGCCGGACCTGAAAGCGCGCATCAGCTATATTTCGCCCGACCCCGAATTCACACCGCCGGTCATCTACTCGCTGGAGACCCGCCAGAAGCTGGTCTACCTGATCGAAGCGCATCCGGTGGAGCCTCATTCGCCGCTCCAGCCGGGGCAGATCGTCGATGTGGTGCTGGCGGACCGATGAACACCATCGATGTCAAGGGACTGGTCAAGCGCTTCGGCGACACAACCGTCGTGGATCATGTCAGCATGCAGGTCAGCGAAGGCGAGATCGTCGGTTTCCTCGGACCCAATGGCTCCGGCAAGACCACCACGATCCGCATCATGTGCGGTCTGCTGACCCCCGATGAAGGCGAAGGCCAGGTGCTGGGCTACGACCTACGCAACGAGAGCCTGAAGATCAAGCGCGAGGTGGGCTACATGACCCAGCGCTTCTCCTTCTACGAAGACCTGACGATCGCCGAAAACCTCGAATTCGTTGCCCGTCTCTACAAGCTGAAGCCGGTGAAGGAGCATGTCGCGCGCACCCTTGCCGACCTGGGCATGAGTTCGCGCAGCAACCAGCTTGCCGGGACGCTTTCGGGCGGCTGGAAACAGCGGCTGGCGCTTGCCGCCTGCATCATGCACAAGCCCAGGCTGCTGCTGCTCGACGAGCCCACTGCCGGCGTCGATCCCAAGGCGCGGCGCGAGTTCTGGGACGAAATCCACCGGCTGGCCGATGGCGGGCTGACCGTACTGGTTTCGACCCACTACATGGACGAGGCCGAGCGCTGCCATCGCATCAGCTACATTTCCTACGGCAAGCTGCTCGCCACCGGCACCGTCGAGGAGGTGATCGCCAGGGCCGGCTTGACGACCTTCATCGTGACCGGCCCCCGGCTGGGCGACGTAGCGCACGAACTGGAAGGCCAGCCGGGCGTAGATCAGGTGGCGCCTTTCGGCGCGACGCTGCATGTCGTGGGCTCGGATCGGGCGAAGCTCGAGGCAACGCTCGAGAAGATCAAGGGCCGCAAGGACATCGAAGTCGCAGCCGGCGAAACCAGTCTGGAGGACGTCTTCATCCAGTTCATGGCCGGTTCGAAGGACAACATGCAATGACCAACGGCCTGTTTTCCTTCCAGCGTCTCGGCGCCATGCTGATGAAGGAATTCATCCAGATGCGGCGCGACCGCATCACCTTCGCCATGATGCTGGTGGTGCCGCTGATGCAGCTCCTGCTGTTCGGCTTCGCCATCAACAACGATCCGAAAAGCCTGCCGAGCGCCCTGGTGGCGATGAGCAACGATCGTTACACGCGCGCCATGGTTTCGGCGCTGGAAACCACCGGCTACTACCGCTTCGACCATGTGGTGCACAGCGCGGCCGAAGCCGAGGCGCTGATCGCCAACGGCACGGTTTCCTTCGTCGTCACCATCCCGTCGGATTTCGCGCGGCGCGTGGACGCCGGCGATAATCCGAGAATCCTGATCGAAGCGGATGCCACCGACCCGTCCGTCGCCAGCGGCGCGGTCTCCACGCTTGGGACGGTGGCAAGCCAGGCGCTGCTGCGCGAACAGGGCATGCAGGCACAAGCCAAGGACGCGGCCCGCAGCCAGCTCGAAGTCGTCGTGCATCGCCGCTACAACCCCGAGGCCATCTCGCAATACAACATCGTTCCCGGATTGCTCGGCGTCATACTGCAGATGACCATGGTGATGATGACGGCCATGGCGCTAACGCGCGAGACCGAACGCGGCACCATGGAGAACCTGCTGGCGATGCCCGCCACGCCGGCAGAGATCATGCTTGGCAAGGTGCTGCCATATCTGGTGGTCGGCGCGGTACAGGTGGTGGTGGTGCTGGTGGCGGCAAAGCTGCTCTTCGGCGTGCCGTTCGTCGGCTCGCTGACGCTGCTTTTATCGAGCGTGCTGATCTTCGTGCTGTCGCTGGTACTGCTTGGCTACACGATCTCCACCGCCTCCCAGACGCAGATGCAGGCCATGCAGCTCACCTTCTTCTTCTTTCTGCCCTCGCTGATGTTGTCGGGCTTCATGTTCCCCTATCGCGGCATGCCGCAATGGGCGCAATATCTGGGCGAGATCTTTCCGCTCACACATTTCCTGCGCATCATCAGGGGCGTCATGCTGAAGGGTGCGCATCTGCAGGACATCGCCGCCGAAGTCACCGCACTGGTGTTCTTCGTCTTCCTGTTCGCGGCCATGGCGCTGCTGCGGTTCCGGCGCACGCTGGACTGAAAAAACAGAGAGCTAACCCAGCAGGAAGCGCTGGCGTTTCTTACCGCCTGCCTTGCGCCAGGAATTGAGGCGGTGCGTGGCGGCGGCGAAGGAAATCTTCATTGCCCGCGCAACTGAATAGCGGCTCTTGCCCTCGTCGAACATGCGATAGCAGCACTCCACGCCCTCCGGGGTCAGCTTGCCTTCCGACGTCTTGTTGCGAGGGTCGGCCGGGTCGAATTCCTGCGCGGGCGGCTGCAACATCCCCTTGAGGCGTTCCAGATCGGCTTCCATCCGGGCGATGAGTTCAAGGATTGGCTTGGGATCGATATGCTGCTTGCTGGCTGCCATCAGACATGCTCCCGATTGTTGAACCCAGCCTATGTAGGCAAAGCTAAGCCTATAAAAAGGTCCGCCGGATTGCATATCTGCCATGTCGTAGCGGCGACCCATTGACCCCGGCTGGCCACTCACATAGTTTAGAACTATTCTAAACTAATGGATTCTTCTCATGTTTTCCCGTGTCCTCGGCCTTGGCCGCCGCTCCTTCGATTCCCTGTCGGAGCAGGAAATCCTCGCTCTGGCGATCTCCTCGGAAGAGGATGATGCCCGCATCTACCGCTCTTACGCCGATGGCCTGGCCGATCAATATCCCGACTCCGCCAAAGTGTTCGAGGAAATGGCGGAAGAAGAAGACGGGCACCGCACCGTGCTGATCGAAATGCACCGCAAGCGCTTCGGCGACCGCATCCCGCTGATCCGCCGCGAGCATGTGCGTGGCTATTACGAACGCAAACCCGACTGGCTGGTGCGTCCGCTGGGGCTCGACAAGGTGCGCGCCATGGCCGAGCAGATGGAGGAGCAGGCCTATCGCTTCTATATCGAAGCGGCCAAGCGCACATCCGACGCCTCCACGCGCAAGCTTCTGGGCGATCTGGCCGCCGCCGAAAAGACGCATGAATCGCTTGCCGCACGGCTCGGCCACAAACTCCTGACAGACGATGTGCGGGCCGAGGAAGCTGCCACGGAACGCAGGCAGTTCATCCTCACCATGGTGCAACCGGGTCTCGCCGGCCTGATGGACGGCTCCGTTTCCACGCTGGCGCCAATCTTCGCCGCCGCCTTCGCCACGCAGGACACCTGGCAGACCTTCCTTGTGGGCCTCTCGGCTTCGGTGGGCGCGGGTATCTCTATGGGCTTCACCGAGGCCGCGCATGACGACGGCAGGATTTCGGGGCGTGGCTCGCCCCTGATCCGCGGGCTTGCCTGCGGCATCATGACGACGCTGGGCGGGCTGGGCCATGCCCTGCCCTACCTCATCACCGATTTCTGGACCGCCACCACCATCGCCATCATCGTGGTGTTCTTCGAACTGTGGGCCATCGTATTCATCCAGCACCGCTTCATGGAAACGCCTTGGATGCGCGCCACCCTGCAAGTGGTGCTGGGCGGCGCACTGGTGCTGGGCGCAGGCGTGCTGATCGGCAGTTCCTGACAGTGCGGTGCGGCGTCCGGCGCGCAATGACTTTTCCTTGAAGCGTCATCGCGCGCCAGTCCGCAACTTTTCGCAGGTCATGCGCTAGCCATGAACGCTCCGGCTATCGGCCGGGGCTTCCCCTCGCTCCTGCATGCCATAGTCGCGCAGGACATGCGCGATGCGCAGCCTGTAGTTGGCGAATATACCGCCGCGCCCCGCCCTTTGCGCCTGCCGATGCTCTTCCGTATTGCGCCAGGCCGCTACCGCCGCCTCGTCCCGCCAGAAGGAGAGCGACAAAAGCCGCCAGGGATCGGACAGGCTCTGGAAGCGCTCAATCGAAAGAAAGCCGTCGGTGCCCTCAAGCAACGGACGCAAGTCGGCGGCAAGGCCCAGATAGGCATCGCTGCAGCCTTCGGCCGGAGTGACCTCGAAGATAACCGCAATCATGGCTGCACCAGCGAAGCATGGGGTAGCGAGACGCATTTCAGGAAAATGCGGTCCTCGCGACGAATGAATTTTTTCTCCTGCGCGAAAAGATAGTTCTCGCGACCGACGGGATCGGCGGCAAGGCGCGCCCGATAAGCTTCATAGGCGGCAAGGCTGTCGATATTGTAGGCCGCGTAGGCGGTGGTTGCGGAGCCTTCGTGCGGCGCGAAATAGCCGATCAACTCAGCCCCGCAGCGCGGGATGGCCTGGCCCCAGTTGCGCGCATAATGCTCGAAATCCGCCTTACCGGACGGCTCGATCTCATAGCGGATGAAGCAGGTGATGGTCATCTTTGTCTCCTTCCTTTTCGAACAATGATGGTTCGATCTCCATCGAAACCTCGGCACTTGCTTTCGTGCCATGCTCGCTCAGCGCCGCCAACACGGCTTGGCGCATTCACGCTCTACCTCGCGGGGAGAAATGCCGATGTCGCGCAAGATGTGGTCGTCCAGTTCGGCGAGATCCTGCCGCTGCCGCCAGCGCTCGTACCAGAAGGCGATCTGCCTCAGGGTCGCCAACAGCATTGTGACAGGCTTTGGCCGGTCGGAAACCGCTATTTCAGCAGCCGCGCCGGTGCATCTTTCATCGAGTGTTTTCGTCTTCATGGGGTGAAGAGTAGCGCTTGGCTTGCGTAAATGCTTCGATTAGGATCGAACTATGCGTAACGGACCTGATATAGCCCGCATTGCCAGCCTGGTCGGCGACCCGGCCCGCGCCAACATGCTGACTGCGCTGATGGATGGCGGCGCGCTGACGGCCAGCGAGCTGGCGCTGGAAGCGGGTGTCACCGTGCAAACGGCAAGTTCGCATCTGTCGAAACTGATGGACGGTGGGCTGTTGGCGCTGACAGCGCAGGGACGCCATCGCTATTACGGCCTTGCCAATCCGCAGATCGCCGCGATGCTGGAAACGATCATGGGCGTGGCGGCAAGCATGGGTCCGCAGCGCGTGCGTCCCGGCCCGCGCGAGGCGACCATGCGCGAGGCCCGCATCTGCTATGACCACCTTGCCGGCGATCAGGCGGTGGCCATGCTGGATGGTTTCCTGGAGCGCAGCATCCTGATCCGCGATGGCGAAATCATCGGCATGGGCGCGGCAGGCCCCTCCTTCTTTCGTGCCGTGGGCATCGAACCTGATGCGCTCGCGACATTCCGCCGTCCCGTCTGCCGCGCCTGCCTGGACTGGAGCGTACGGCGCGCGCATCTGGCCGGCTCTCTGGGCGCGGCCATCTTCGACAAGATCATCTCCGAGAAATGGGCACGGCGCGAGCCGGGCAGCCGCGCCGTCATCTTTTCACCACCCGGCAAACGCGCCTTCGAGAAGGCATTTCTCGGATAGCCACTGGTCGCGGAAAATCCGACTCAGCGCCCCCCGTAGCCGGTTTTTCTGTGACCTTTCCGGCACACTCCACGGCCATGTGCGCGGCGCCGGAGAAAGGCCCGCAAATCTCCGCTTTTCGGCCATTTTCGACGTCATTTTCAGGCAAAGATTAACGGCGCGTTCACCGCTTATTCACGAGCATCCGCTAGTGTGGATCGCATCGGATTCAGGGGCGGCCGAGGATCAGGATTTTGACGACGATGGCACTGTTGAATCGCATTATCACCTATGCGCTCGCGCTTCGCGAATTCATCGCTCCGACCTACCGTCCGGAACGCCATTACATGCGCGGGCCCGGTCCGGCCTGTGCCCGCCGCAAGGCGACGCTGAAGCCTCACGCCTCCTTTCAGTGAGCGGCCTCGTCGCACGCACTGAGCGTTACGGGCGCACCCCGCGCCGCGCCCAGAACAAGGCAGCGCTCCTGCGTGCATAACGACCAACCCGCGCCGGTCGCGCCCGAGGACGCCAGCACGATCTGCTGTTGCACCGGCACTGCCGGAACATAGACCCACCAGCCATCCTGCATCACCGAGCCCTCGGGCGGGTCCATGCCCGCCCCCGAACCCTCCACCCGCGCTTCCACGATCCGCAGCTGCCCGGCAGGCGTGACCTGCCAGTTCTCCTGCCAGCGGGTCTTTTCCACCGAATGCGTCCATGACAGCGTGAAGGCAGCCGCAGCCAGCACGGTGAGCTTGCCGCCGGCAAGGATGCAGATACTCATCGGCCGGCCGGGTCCGCACTTTCCTTGCCAACGCCGGCAGGGTCTGCCGCCGAGGCCCGGCCGGTGCGATGCCAGTGGACGGCAATGACGATCACGCCGAGTGCAAAACCGATCTCGTCCGTCAGCGCCACTGCCGCCACCAGCGTGAAGGCCGAGGCGGTAGCCAATAGCCGCTCCCACCACAGCATGCGCCCGCGCAGGAAGCCGATGACGGCGGCACCCCACAGCCCGACAGCAAGACTGGTCTTGATGACGATATAGACGACAGCCGGCCAGAAGCCGATTGCGGCAGCCAGAGTGCCGCCCTCCTGCAGCATGAGCGCAGGCGTATAGACCGCCATGAACGGGATGACGAAGCCGGCCGCCGCAACCTTGATGGCTTCCATGGCGATCTTCAGGCCGCTTTCACGCGCGATCGGCGCGGCCGCAAAGCAGGCAAGCGCCACCGGCGGGGTGAGATCTGCAAGAATGCCGAAATAGAACACGAACATGTGGCTGACGAGCAAGGGCACGCCAAGCTCCAGCAATGCCGGTCCCGCAATGGAAGAGGTGATGATGTAGTTTGGGATCGTCGGGATGCCCATGCCCAGCACAATGCACATGACCATTGTCAGCAACAGCGAAAGCATGAGGCTGGACTGGCCGACCGACACCACGAACTGGCCGAAGGTGGTGGCGACGCCGGTAAGCGTCATCGTGCCGATGATGATGCCGACCACGGCGCAAGCCACGCCCACGGGCAAGGCGGTGCGCGCGCCCTCTGCCAGCGAATCCCGGCAAAGCCCCAGCGTTTCCCGTCCGCCGGACACGAACAGGTTGGCGACGATCAGCAGCCCGCCAGCCACCAGGATCGCATTGATGCCGAACTTGAAGAAACTCGCCGAGATCAAGCCCAGGCCGATCCAGAAGATCACGCGTAAGGCCATCGAGGGAAAGCCGAGCACCACCGAGCCGCCCAGAATGAGCAGCAACGTCAGCGCCAGCCCGATGGTGCCGGCATAAAGCGGCGTGTAGCCAGAAAAGAGCAGATAAACGAGGACCGCCAGCGGCAGGACGAGATACCAGCCCTTGCGCAGCGCCGCCAGCGGCGATGGCAGGTCGGCCTTCTTCATGCCAAGCAGGTTGTTCTTGCCGGCTTCCAGATGCACCATCCAGAAGGCCGAGGCGAAATAGAGTATGGCCGGGATGAGCGCGGCCTGGACCACCTCATAATATTTAATGCCCAGCGTCTCGGCCATGATGAATGCCACGGCCCCCATCACCGGAGGCATGATCTGGCCACCCATCGATGCAGTCGCCTCCACACCGCCGGCAAATGCCGGACGATAGCCGAAGCGCTTCATGAGGGGGATGGTGAACTGACCGGTGGTGACCACATTGGCCACGCCGGAGCCCGAGATCGTACCCATCATGCCCGAAGCAATCACCGCCACCTTGGCGGCACCGCCGCGCGCATGGCCGACAAGACCCAGCGAAACGTCGGTGAACAGCCGGATCATTCCTGCCCGCTCAAGAAACGATCCGAACAGGATGAACAGGAAAATGTAGGTGGCCGAAACATAGATCGGGATGCCGTATATGCCCTCGGTGCCATAGGCCATCTGGTCGATGACCTGCCGGAAGTCATATCCGCGATGATCCAGCGGCGCGGGCAGGTATTGCCCGAGCAGGGCGTAGAGCAGGAAAGCGCCGGAAATGATCGGCAGCGCCGGCCCCATCATCACATAGGCCGCGGCGAACACCGTGACCAGCGTGATTACGCCGAAGGCAATGTCGATATCGTTGAGATCGCCGGCACGCAGGATCAGGGGCTGGTATTCGATATATTGATAGGCAGCCACCGCCACGCCCGCCAGCGCAAGCGCCCAGGCCAGCGCCTTGCCAGGAACGCCGCTGCCGCGCGCAGCCGCCACCAGCGGGAAGGCCAGCAGCATCAGGAAGCCGACATGGAAGGCCCGCAGCACCTGGCTTGGTATGTTGAGAATATGGGCGGCCGTCGCGATCTGATAAAGCGAGAACGCAACCGCCACCCAGAAGAGAAAGCGCCCCTCGCGTGTCTGCGCAAATCCGCTTCCGGTAGGATCATGAAACGCATCGGCTGCGCTCGCTTGCGGGGAATTCTGGTCTGACGCCATTCGAGCCTCCGTTCGCATCAGGGTCGGAAACGGGCGGACATCTCGCCCACCCGTTCCGGAGCCAGTTGCGAATCCTTACTGGATCAGCCCTTTCTCCTTGAAATAGCGTTCGGCGCCGGGATGCAGCGGAATGGGCAGGCCCTTTACCGCGTCTTCAAGCTTGATCGACTTGGCGGCGCTGTGTGCGGCGACAAGCTGGTCGAGATGTTCAAACAGCAGCTTGGCCATCTGATAGGCGGTCTCATCGGACACGTCGCTATTGGTGACGAGGATGTTCGTAACAGCCAGCGTCGGCACGTCGTCGGCTTGCCCGTCATATGTTCCGGCGGGGATGGTCGCAGCCTGGAAAGGAGCGCCGAGCTTTTCGGCCACTTCGGTGGGCACCGAAACGACATTGATCGGCACGGACACCGCCAGATCCTTGATGGAGGCCACGCCAAGACCGGCCGACTGCAGCGTCGCATCGAGCTGGCGGTTCTTGATGAGCTCCACGGATTCACCGAAAGGCAGATATTCCGTCCTCGACAGGTCTTCGTATTTCATGCCGATCGCTTCGAAGATAGCGCGCGCATTGAGTTCGGTGCCGGATTTGGGCGCACCGACCGACAGGCTCTTGCCCTTCAGGTCGGCAAGGTCCTTGATGCCGCTTTCCTTGCTGGCCACGATCTGGATGTAGTTGGGATAGATCGCCGCGATTGCCCGCAGCTTGTCCAGCTTCTTCGAGAAGCCTGCTTCCGCATCGCCTTCCCAGGCGGCCTTGACCGAGTCGCCGAGCGAAAAGCCGATCTCACCCTTGCCCTGCTGCAACAGGTTGAGGTTTTCGACCGATGCCTTGGTGGCCTGCACTTGCGTGCGCGCGCCCTCGATGCCCTTGCCGTAGATCTCCGACAGCGCCACGCCGAGCGGATAGTAGACGCCGGACGTGCCGCCGGTCAGCACGTTGATGAACTCGCTCGCGCGGGCCGGCAGATTGCCGAAGCCAAGCGTCAGCACCACAGCACTTGCGGCCAGAATACGGGTTTTGAGATTGAGCATGCATGTCCTCCCTTATGGTCGCTGCGCCATTGCTGCGAACGGCGAGCCGACGAAGTTTAGACAGCGGAAGCGAAATGCCAACCCGCAATCTCCGTTTGTGCGACGAAGGGTTTAGGTCACGCTGAATTGCTACAATCGTCGCACGGAAGATGGCCGCGTTGCCTGAGCTTCACCACAGTTCATGCGCGGCGTTCAACTCTCTCAGAACAGGATGTTGCCGCAAGCCTTCACAAACACGCTCGACATTAGGGAACGAACTGCGTGCGCCTTCCGACTCGGGATGCCAGGAATAGAGCATCAGCAAATACACATCGGCAAGCGACAGCCTCTCGCCCGCCAGCCAGTCGCGGCCGGCAAGTTGCGCGTCGACCACCGCGAAGTGGCGATCGATCTCGGCCGTTGCCGCATCCTCCACGGCGACCTTGCCGGCGGGATCGGCAGTGTAACGGGGTGCATAATAGCGGCGCAGAACGGCTGGATAGAGCGCCGATGACAGGAACGCCATCCAGCGCAGGAAATCCGCGCGCGCCTCGTCGCCGAGACCGGGCGCGAGTCCCGCTTCCGGATACCGTTCGCCCAGCAGGATGCAGATGGCGGCGGATTCGGTCATCGAACCGCCTTCCGGAAGCGCCAGCGCCGGCACCTGTCCCAGCGGGCTGACCACTCGGAATTGCGGATCGGCCGCCTCCGATTTGGCGACATTGATCCGTTCATAGGGCACGTCCGCAAGCGCGAATGCCGCTTCGGCAACGAAACCGCCACTGCCGGGACGCGTATAGAGCTTATACATGAAATCCTCCGCCAACCGGCCAATGCCGGTCAGCGGAAACTGAACTCAAATCTACCGCGGCTCAACCGGGCGGCATCAAGGCACACCGTTTTTTTCAGCGGCCCAGCCCCCTAACCTGCGATGCCCTCGAACAGCGCAGTCGACAGATAGCGCTCGGCAAAGTCGGGAATGACGACGACAAGGTTCTTGCCGGCGTTTTCCTGCCGAGACCCCACGACGCTGGCTGCCTGCAGTGCGGCGCCCGCCGAAATACCCACCGGCACGCCTTCCAGCCTCGCCACCAGCCTGGCGGCTGCGATGGCCTCCTCATTGGTGACACGCACCACTTCGTCATAGACCGATGTATCGAGCACCTGCGGCGCAAAACCGGCACCGATGCCCTGTATCTTGTGTGGACCCGGCTGGCCGCCGGAAAGCACCGGCGAGGCCTCAGGTTCCACCGCAACGACCTTCAGATCGGGCTTGCGCTGCTTCAGAAGCTGGCCGACGCCGGTGATGGTGCCGCCGGTGCCAATGCCGGCGACGAAGATATCGATTTGGCCGTGGGTGTCGTTCCAGATTTCCTCGGCCGTCGTGCGGCGATGGATTTCCGGATTGGCCTCGTTCTCGAACTGATGGGGAATGACGGCATCGGGAATGCTGGCGGCCAGTTCGTCCGCCTTGGCGATGGCGCCCTTCATGCCCTTGGCGCCCTCCGTCAGCACCAGTTCGGCGCCAAGCAGCGCCAGCATCTTGCGGCGCTCGACCGACATGGTTTCGGGCATGGTTAGGATGAGCCGATATCCCTTGGCGGCGGCGGTGAAGGCAAGCGCGATGCCGGTGTTGCCGGAGGTCGGCTCGATCAATGTCGTCTTGCCGGGCCTGATCCTGCCCTCCGCTTCCAGCGCCTCGACCATGGCGACGCCGATGCGATCCTTGACGCTCGCAATCGGATTGAAGAATTCGAGCTTGGCGATGAGATTGGCGACGATGCCATTCTCTTTCGCGAACTTGTCCAGCCGCACCAGCGGCGTGTCGCCGATTGTCTCGGTGATCGAGTTGAACACGCGACCACGGCCGGGTACGCGCGTGTTGATGACGGGCTTGTTCATGATGCTGCTCCGATAGCCTGGGAGGACTTTGCCCAAGGATAGGGCGCCAGCAGAAAAATCCGAGCGGAGGATATGCACAAACCCGTGAGAATTCAGAAATTTGTCCTCATTCCATGCATAATTTTGGAACAAAATACCACAATTCGATATATCAGCGTGCGGCGATGGCTGCCGCCGCACCCGCCATGAAGGCAGCAGCAGTGCGGTTCAGGGCCTTCAGCGCGCGCGGGGTTTTAAGCAGCCAGCGCGCCCGCGCGGCCAGCGCCAGATAGGGCACGAGGACGACAAGCAACACCGCGATTGTGACGCTCACCAGCATTGCGTAGTCGGCAACCGTCAGGGTGCGCAGATCGACGAGAGTCGGCGTCAGCGCCAGATAGAAGACCATGGTCTTAGGATTGCCGAGCGTGACGGTGAGCCCCGACAGGAAAGCGGTGAAGAGCCCGCCCTTGCCCTTGCGCGCCTCGATATTCTCCGGCGTGATGCCACTTCTCCAGAACGTCCAGGCAAGATAGGCGAGATAGGCCACGCCGAGCCATTTGATGACCAGGAAGACTTCCCCGAAGGTCTGCGCCACCAGAGCAAGGCCGAGCACCGCCGCCGTCAGATAGGTCAGGTCGCCGACAATGAGGCCGAGCGACATGGCAAGCGACGACCGGAAACCAGACCCCAGCGCCCGTGCGATCAGCGCAGTGAGCCCCGGCCCCGGAATGGCGGCGGCGACGGCAAGAGCACCGCCATAGGCAAGAAATCCGGCGAAGGTCATGAAACGAGGCTCGCAATCGAATGTCAGATAATCTGATGCTATAATCGCATGCGCGATCGCCTTTGCAATGGGCCTTTCGGATCGCGCACGGGCGAAAACGTCGCTGATTCAAACTTCAAGGCAGCCGGAGATGCTGCGTAACGGAAGCAGTTCCTACGGGTTGGTGGCGATCCTGATCCACTGGACGATCGCAGCCCTGTTCGTTGGCCAGATGCTGCTGGGCCTGGCGCCGCGCTGGGTGGCCAGCATGGCGCTGCAATTCACGCTGATCCAGTGGCACAAATCGTTCGGCTTCCTCATTCTCGCCCTGGCCGCGCTCAGACTGCTCTGGGCCGCGACGAACCGGTGGCCGCGCCGCCCGGCAGCCCTCCGGCATGGCGAATGGATGGCGGCGAAGTCCGTTCAGGGTTCGCTCTATCTGCTGATGCTTGTGTTACCGCTGACAGGCTGGGCGCTGGTTTCCACCTCCACGCTCGGCGTGCCGAGCTTCGCCTTCAACGTGGTCGTCATTCCCGACCTGCCCATGAGCCGGTCGGAAGCGACGGAGGAATTCTGGCGTGTGATCCACCAATGGCTCGCCTATGCCACGGCAGCCATCGCCACCGGCCATATGCTGGCGGCACTGAGGCATGAATTCTGGCTGCGCGACGGCATATTGAAACGTATGTGGCCCACGCGAGGAAATGAGGCTGACGAGGAAACAACCAATCTGCGGAAACCTGACAGGAGGCAAGCATGCCCGACCAAACCACCGCATCGACCTCAATGACCGGCGCCGGATTGGCGTTGGCGTTTCTTATCCTGGCCGGCGTCGCACATGCCGATGAACTCGCGGATGCCGCCGGCAAGTACCGCATCGACCCCTCCTCGCATATCAGCTTCAGCGTCGGCCAGGTCGCCGGCGGTGGCATCAAGGGCGATTTCGGCAAATTTCGCGGCACCTTCCGCATCGACGGGCGCAATATCGGCAAATCCAATGTCGATTTCACCCTGCTGCCTGCCAGTGTGAGAACGGGCGAGACACGCGTCGAAACGTTTCTGCGTTCGGACGCGATCTTCGACGTGGCCAATTATCCGGAAATTGTGTTCCGTTCCACCAGCGTGACGCGAACCGGACCCGACAGTGCCCGTATCGAAGGCAATCTCACAGCTCGCGGCAGGACCCACAAGGCCGTGTTCAACGCCACCGTCGAGCGCCGCAATGCCCGCAACATCAACTTCCACGTGCAGGGGCAGGTGCTGCGTTCGCTCTATGGCATGGATGCCGGCACGCCGATCTATTCCAATCTGGTGAATTTCAACATGCAACTGCAAGGGTCGCGTGGCTGACAATGCCGGTCCGGCAAATCGGCGCCGCTTGTCGGTTCGGCACTTCCTATTCGGTCGAAGCCTGACCCTTAGCGGATTTCGCCGTTCTGCCAAAACCGGAATCGAGCTTCCTCTCGAGATCGACCAGATCGGCTGGCAGCGGCATGCCCATGGCGCGCAGACCATTCAGCTTCTCCCGCAGGAGCTCCTGGATTTCGTGCGCGTCCTCCGGCTGGTCCACCATCTGCTGCATGAGGAGGTCGATCTGCGCCTTCAACTGTTCCAGTGCCATCGATCGTCCTCCTCGATTTGACGTTGGCTCAGACTTTGCAGCCGCTCATCGGGCCGGCGAATAGCTCTGAACCGTCTGCGCGCTCAAGCTGGCGTCCGGCTCCACCACCTTGCGATACAGATGCCATGTCGCATGGCCAAGAATCGGCACCACCACGGCAAGGCCCGCAAAGATCGGGATCGAGCCGAGAACCAGCAGCACAGCCACGATGAGCCCCCAGAACAATATCTGCAAGGGGTTCGTCATCAGCGTGCGCGCCGAAGCTTCTATTGCCGCCACCACGCCGACGTCGCGGTCGAGCAGAAGCGGGAAGGCAACGACGGTGGTTGCCAGCGCGACGATGGCGAAGGCCAGTCCGATCAGATTGCCCCAGAGCATCAGTTTCATGCCCTGGTCGGTGTTGAAAATATCGTTGAAGAAGACACTCATCGAAGCCGGTGCGTCAGGCCCGAACAACGACACATAAAGCGCCTTGGCGCACAAAAGCCAGGCGATGAACAGCGCGAAAAGCCAGATGCCGAGGACGACAATGGACGGCATTGCCGGTGAACGGCGCACCTCGAAAGCACGCCGCCAGGACGCATCCATGCCGACCTCGCGGCGACGGCTGATTTCATAGAGACCCAGCGCCGCGATGGGGCCCAGCAGCGCAAAACCGGACATCAGCGGAAACAGCAACGGTAACGCATTGTTGCCTGAGGTCCACGTCGCCAGCACAACGCCGACAATAGGATAGATCAGGCACAGGAAGAAATAATGCGAGGGCTTTTCCCAAAAATCCCGTGCGCCTTCGCGCAACGCCGCGATAACATCCGAAAAGCCAATCTTGCGCACCGCGACCTGGTTGTACCTCCCGGCGGCGCCTGCCATGACATGAAAACTTGCCATTACCGTTCCTCCGCAGTTGGAAACGGTCACCGAAACGCCCTGACGCACCAGCCGTCACGACGAAACCGTGACCCGCACGACACGGATGATAACGTGCCGTATCCCGCTTGTCCGTTCACGAACGGTTCATGAGTGCGCCGGGTTCCACGGTGCACACGGTTTCAGGTCAACAGGCGGGAGATAAGCTGGGCGGTATAGTCCACCATCGGCACGATGCGGGCATAGTTGAGCCGTGTCGGTCCGATGACACCGAGCGCGCCGATGACGCGGGCATCCTTATCGCGGTATGGCGCCACCACCAGCGAAGACCCGGAGAGCGAAAACAGCTTGTTTTCCGAGCCGATGAAGATGCGCACGCCCGATCCCGCCTCGGCCAGATCGAGAAGCTGCACCATGCTTTCCTGCGTTTCCAGATCCTCGAACAGGTGCTTGAGCAGCTCGATGTCGGCTTGCGCGGTGAGATTTTCGAGCAGGTTTGCACGCCCGCGCACGATGAGACGCGCCGGCAGGCCGGCCTCGGAGCCCGCCCAGACGGCAAGCCCGCGCTCCACCAGCTCTTGCGAAAGCGTGTCGAGCGCGCTTTGCGTTTCCTGCCTGCGACGGGCAACCTCCACCTTGGCCTCGGCCAGCGTGCGCCCGCGCACATGGGCGGTCAGATAGTTCGAGGCTTCGATGAGCTGCGAGGCAGTGACGCCGGCGGGAAGTTCCACGACCCGGTTCTCCACATCGCCGTTCTGCGAAACCATGATGGCGAGCGCCCGGCCGGGATCGAGCTGGATGAACTCGATATGCTTGAGCGGCACCTCGTTCTTGGTCGCCAGCACCAGGCCGGCGCCGCGCGACAGGCCCGACAGCATCTGGCTGGCATCGGTCAGCATCTGCTCCAGCGTGGCGCCGCTGCCCGTCGCCTTGAGCTGCGTTTCGATGGTGCGACGCTCGTCCTCGGCGAGATCCCCGATTTCCATAAAGGCGTCCACGAAAAAGCGCAGCCCCTGCTGGGTGGGCAGGCGGCCGGCGGAAATGTGCGGCGCATAGATGAGGCCGAGCTGTTCCAGATCGCTCATCACGTTGCGCACGGTGGCCGGCGAAAGCGTGGCCGGCAGCATCCGCGCCAGGTTGCGCGACCCCACGGGCTCGCCGTCGCGCAGATAGGAATCGACGATGCGGCGGAAAATCTCGCGCGAGCGCATGTCGAGGGATTGCAATATCGGATCGATCACAGGCTTCGTCATCGTTTCACCAAACCTCTGGAATCAAGATATAGAGATTCCGGTGCCGCCAACACAAGCGCGGTACGCGCTCCGCTTTTCCTTTGCGCCAGACCCTGCATGGGGCTACAAGCCGCCTCGAACAACTTCAATCTTCCCACGGAAAGAACCGCATGCGCCCTTCCAAACGCCAAGCCGACGAAATGCGCCCTGTCACCTTCGAGCGCAACGTCTCCAAACATGCGGAAGGCTCCTGCCTCGTCAAGTTCGGCGACACGCATGTTCTGTGCACGGCGAGCCTCGAGGAAAAGGTTCCCGGCTGGATGCGCAACACCGGCAAGGGCTGGGTGACGGCCGAATACGGCATGCTGCCGCGCGCCACCGGCGACCGCATGCGCCGCGAGGCCGCAACCGGCAAGCAGGGCGGCCGCACGCTGGAAATCCAGCGCCTTATCGGCCGCTCGCTGCGCGCCGTGGTGGACCTGCAGGCGCTGGGCGAAATGCAGATCACGGTGGACTGCGACGTGCTGCAGGCCGATGGCGGCACACGCACGGCGGCAATCACCGGCGGCTGGGTGGCGCTGCACGACTGCCTGCGCTGGATGGAAGCCCGGCAGATGGTTTCCGTCTCCAAGGTATTGAAGGATCATGTCGCGGCGATTTCCTGCGGCATTTGTGACGGCCAGCCGGTGCTCGACCTCGACTATCTGGAAGACTCCGCCGCTGGCACCGACGCCAATTTCGTCATGACCGGCAAGGGCGGCATCGTCGAGATTCAGGGCACGGCCGAGGGTGCGCCCTTCTCGGAAGAAGAATTTTCGGCACTGATGGGCCTGGCCAAGAAGGGCATTTCGCGGCTGGTGAGCCTGCAGCAGATGGCGGTGGGCTGAGACATCGAATGACCCCCTCCGGCATCCTCGAAAGTGCCCTCTACGTCACCGACCTCGACGCGGCTGAAAAGTTCTACGGCGAGGTGATGGGGCTGGAGCGCATCGCCAAGGTGCCGGGGCGGCATGTCTTCTTCCGCTGCGGACAGGGTGTGCTGTTGCTGTTCAACGCCGAAGCCACCCGACAGCCGCCTGCGCCCGACGCAAAGCTGCCGGTGCCACCGCATGGCACGGTGGGTGGAGGACATCTCTGCTTTTCCGGAACGGCCGATGAAATCGCGCGCTGGAAAGCGTATCTGGGGGCACAAGGCGTTGCCATCGAAGCCGATTTCGAATGGCCGAATGGCGGCCGCTCGATCTATTTCCGCGATCCGTCAGGCAACTCGCTGGAGATCGCCGAACCACGTATCTGGGGTATATGAATGCGCATTCTGACCGACCGCGAAATCGTCGTTGCCAGCCACAATGAAGGCAAGCTGCGCGAATTCGCCGACCTGATGGCTCCTTTCGGCTTCAAGGCGAAATCGGCCAAGGAATTCGGCCTTCCCGAACCCGACGAAACCGGCACCACGTTTGAGGAAAACGCGGCCATCAAGGCCCTTGCCGCCGCCACCGCAACCGGCCTGCCGGCGCTGTCGGACGATTCGGGTCTGTGCGTGGACGCACTCGACGGGCAACCCGGCGTCTATACCGCCAACTGGGCCGAGAAGCCGGATGGCAGCCGCGATTTCGGCATGGCCATGCAGCGCACCGAAGATGCCATGAATGATGCCGGTGCGGTTTCGCGCGACCAGCGCACCGGCCGTTTTGTAGCCGTCATCTGCGTGGCCTGGCCGGACGGTCACACCGAATATTTCCGCGGCGAAGCCGATGGGCATCTCGTCTGGCCGCCACGCGGCGAAAAGGGCTTCGGCTACGACCCTGTCTTCCTGCCGGA
>Ga0182738_1002229_pt1 | contig 23264 bp, 5 predicted proteins | sample eDN5th30CBELigMG_FD_128876 | JGI IMG/M metagenome (GOLD analysis project Ga0182738, IMG submission 128876) | Enriched Miracle-Growth compost microbial communities from Emeryville, California, USA - eDNA 5th pass 30_C BE-Lig MG (version 2)... ...
AAGATAAAACAACAGGCACAGTTCTCAGAGAAACCTCGAGTGAGACTGCGGACTGTCCTCCAGCTCTCGCAGTGAAAATTGAAGGCAAAAATGTCATTACAGGACATGATGAAATCTATACAATCTCTTGCCCTTGGAATAAATCCACAAAGTTTCTTGGCATTATCTCATTTATTCTTTGCCAAGTCTTTGCCATTATTGTCTGCTGTAAAACTAAAGAAAAAGGATCAGTCGGTTTGATTGGTGTATTGAGTTTTGTCGTGCTGTTATTGGTAATGATTACCATCATCTTGATGATCGTTGATATTATTAAAGGTCACAAGAAATATTCTGATGTCGAAACAGACCAAAGTTCTTATCAGCCTCTTACTTATATATTGAATATTCTCTTCGCAGCTGCTGGATTCGTCTTTGGAATTATCTGTGCTTTCTTGGGATGTAAAGCAACTCAGAGTTTGCCAAGAAATTCAGGACATCAGCCCGCTCAGAACGCAAATAATTCGACTTTTGTTGGGATTAATAAGTCTATTGGAATGGAGCAAAGTTACCAGCTTTCTGCAAATACTTATGGAAATGATAATAGTTTTGCGGCACAAGGCTGGAATAATGGATATTATACTGGAAATACTCAAAATAATATGATGAATGGTCAAACTAATAGAGTAACAAGAGGTGGAAATTTGGTTTATCAGACGAATAATATGCAATCTCAAGAGATGGGATATAATTCGAACCATCGAGGACATGAAAATTTGGGGCAAAATCATGGAGGAAGAGGAGAGCAAGATTTTGCTAGGAATGTTGGAGATGAAGGAAGAAGAAATAGGGTTGGTAGAAGAACCAATCCTGCCACTGTTCAGAATAATCATTACCTGAATAATAATTATAGAGGAAATCATCAGGTTAGAAATTATCAAGGATAGGAATAAAACTTGTGATTTTCTAGATTTCTATTTATTTTTGCTTTCGGTATTTTCAAAGGAATTGAATAAAGTTTAGATTAAAATTCATTTTCATAAAAAATATTTCACAGACTAATAATTTATCTTTGAATTTTTTTTAACCAAAAATTTTTGTTCAACCATCAGAAATTTCAATTTGAGTGAAGAATCATTGGAAGCTTTTTTTGTTCAATCGAAGGATATTATCTATCTCAGTCAACCCCATTTTTTTTTTAAATAAGGAAAGTGAACCCAATTTGTAAAGAAAAGATTCATTTTTCCTTTAAAAGCAAAAAACTTTCTTACACTTTTAAATATAAAATTCTGGCATCATTAAGTCCTTCTCTATCAATAAAGAAATCTTTTGAAAAATAGTTTTCTTGTACGAATTTATTGAGCGGCTAAAAACATTTTTTGATTGTTGAATCAGATCATAAAGTAATAAATCCTAATTTTCTGGATTTATAATGCCTTTAGGCTTAATTAAAATTTTTTTGCTCATTAGAAAAACAGAACAAGCTCATCTCATATAAACCCCTTGGAAAACCCGTCTCTATCAGGCCCAAAACTCTCAAAGCTTAGAAAATCACTCCCAAGCTCACAAAAAGCATTAGCCTTCAAATCTCAATGAAAATCTTGCTTGTTATTGAAATTAATTCAAGACGTGGATCTTGCCATCAGCCATAACCTATTTTTAATAATGAATTCCTTAAATTAATTTATGAAAAAAAGAACTCTCGATTTCCCCATACCAAAGCTCATCAATCAATTAAACATACCTTTTAACATCTCTTATCTTGCCTCGGGCCAAGCCCGACTCTTCTTTTCCCTCTCCGCTCGGGATCTCTTTGAGAAGCCTCTTCCTCGAAGATCTCTTCATTTGAGGTTCTTAAAGCTTCTTTGAGGATTTCCTCGCAAATTCAATCGATTCAAACATTTTGAGTCCCTGATTAAAATCACACAAATTTCTTTTAAACGAATTTTTATCAATTAAAACTACAAAATCAAAAAAGTTTTAGTCCTCAGAAACCTCAAATTCGGAACCCCAAAGCCTTGATTCGCTTTTTATTCCCTCAGCTTCTCTCCCAGAGCTCCTTTAGCTCATAAAACTCCATATGAATCCCTTATTTAATTGCCACCCTTCTCTTAATCATTAATTTGATTCAGTAGAAAATCGAATTCCAAGAGGGTTTAATCAAGGGACCATCTCCAATTCAGAACCCGTTTTATTTTCAAATTTTATAATTTTTTCCTTAATTAGCAAGTTTAATTCCCTCCCACCATGACAAAAACCTGTGCTCTTACTGTCCTTTCCCTTCTAACCTGCCTCTTTACCCTTGCTGCTCTTGGTCTCAACGCTTACCATTTCAATGGCCACCTTTACTACAAAGACAAAACAACAGATACAGTCACAAGGACAACCTCCAGCGACACCTCGGATTGCCCGCCAGCCCTCCAAATGAAAATAGAAGGCACAAATACAGTTACAGGGCATGAAGAAGTTTATATTATGTCTTGTCCTTGGAAGAGTTATACAAGAATTATTGGCATAGTCACATTTTCTCTTTGTCAATTTTTTGCTGCAATTGTCTGCCTTAAAGCCAAAGGAAAATTATCTACAGGCGTTCTCGGCTTTGCCAGCTTTATCGCTCTTGCCATGCTGATTGCCACGATCGTGCTAATGGTCATTGATATCATTAATGGACACAAACAATATCCTGAAACAAGCACGTCTTCTTATCAGCCTCTTACGTATATTTTGAATATTGTCTTTGCTTTTGTTGGGCTGCTTCTTGGCATTTGCTGTACAATTCTAGGCTTTATGACAACTGGTACCCCAGTAAAGACATCGTCAGGACATCAGCCAACACAAACAGGGAATAATTCGACCATTATTGGGATGAATAAATCGGCGGGTATGGAGCAAGATTGGAGGCTTTATGGAAATAACAAGACGAATTATAATTTGCCGACATCTGGAAATGAGGTTAGCTATTCTACACAACGTCATTATGGCCCTTATACAAGCAATAACTCTGGTCCTTATACGAATAATATCAATTCTCAAGCTACTAATAAACTAACAGGAGGAGGCACATTGACATATCAAAGCAATAACAGAGAAAGCCCAATAGGATATTCTTCGAATCATCGTGGACATATTGGAAGTCATTTGAATGTGGGTGGAGGAAGAAGAAGAGAAGAACAAAATTATGTAACAAATTCTATTGGAAGTCTTACAGAGACAAATAATAATAGAAACAGTTTGGGTTATGAAGGAAGAGGAAATAGAATTGGCTTGAGAGCTAGTAATGGTTCTAATCATCATAATAATTATAACTATAAGAGTGGAGGTGAGAGTAATAGGGTGATGCCATTAGCTGCTAATTATAGAGGTTATTAGGGAAGTTTTGTGTTTTCGTTCTGTGCTTGAACTTAATAATTTATTTTTATTTCGAGTATTTATTGTATTGTGGAAAATTTTGATTGTAAAAGAAGATTAATAAAGTAAGATTTTTGTCTTTTTTTTCCTTAAGAATAAAAGAAATTAGGAAAAGTGATTTTTTTGGAGATGAAAAAAAAAAATTCTTTATCTCAAAAAACAAATACAAAAAAAATAGTAATACATAAGAGACCAAGTAAACGAAAGAAGAATCATTAAATTTTTTTTCTAATTTTGAAGAAGCAAACCTTCAGAAAATCCTTTGCAAGCTTTGCAGGATATTCCTACAAACTTGATCCAAATAAAATCTCAAGGGAATTTTCATTTGCGATTTTTACTAATTCGGTAACTTGGAATCAACTCTCACTGGCTTGCTTTGAAAACATGTAAGAGTTCTTCCAAAAATGAGCAAATCATATCACGAAAGTCATTTTAACCAGCACAAAAAATTCGCTAGATCTTGACGGTGGAGAAAATCTTCTCATTCGAGGGATTGAATCTTCTTCTAAGAAGAGAAAAATTAATTTTTAACTGATAGAGTTGATGGATAAAAGGTTTTAATTCAATCAAAAGCGAGTTCGTCCAGATTAAAGTTCAAAATTCTTGTTTGAATTATTATTCTCGAGCTCGAAAGTATTTGCCATCAAAAATCTAAATCTTGTTCTAGAAATTCGCTTTGTTTTTTCCCAAAAATACTTCTCTCTCACCCAATAAGGCTTATTTTTCTGAACATCATCAAATCCCATAACATCCCATCTCTTTTTATTCATAAGGAAATAAAATAAAAAAACTGGAAAAACTGAGCTTGAAAATCGAAATATCCGATGAAGGACTATGCCTTCTTGACTTTATTTGTATTTTATCTCAACAGCTATTCCGGATTTTTTTTGTCGATTTATGCCAAGCCATGATGGCAGCAAAGAAATATTCTCGTTAAATTTCCTTCTCTTCAAAATACACTAAATAAGCTCAAAAGCGACATAAACCAGCAGCTTTTTCTCCCCACACAAGACAGTTTCCTTGGCAAAACAAAAAAGTGTAACGTAACATTAGTTCCACTTGGATTTGTGGGCAAAATCGGCGATTATTTTTGCCTACAAATATTTACCATCAAATTAATTTCAAAGCCGACATTCTCAACTCTTCATTTTCTTTTTCAAACACGAGATTATGACTGCCCTCTCGTTGACACACTCTAATATTTCCATATTTAATCACGTCTTCTCACTCCAAGATATTAACAAAATTTCTCTTTTTTTTCTTCAATCCATGTCAGATTCCCACAAGGATATTGAACCACACGACATTCAGCTCAAAATCACACCATCTTCCTCAGATAACGAAGCTGCAAAAGGCTTCAAGTCAACGATGGACAAAGTCAATTTCTTGAGCAAAGCCAATTTCTTATACGTCCTTCCTCTTATATTTCAAGGCTGGAAGACAAATAAGGCCAACATTGATCTGACGGAAAATGACATGGTCACATTTCCTCGATCCAACAGAGGTGATGTTCTTGAAGCTGGCTTTGTAAACCACCTCAAAGGTCAAAAGAAAGCAAATCCCAATCGGTCTGCTAACACTGCTTTAGCTGTTTTCATGACTGTCAAGTGGAAACTCTTGCTTGCAGCCACCTTTCATCTCATCTTTGTTTTTAACAAGATCTTCATGAGCTGGGTCATGAAGAGGCTTATTGAGAATTACATGGACCCGAGATATGCCACCACACACTCTTATTGGTGGGCGGCTATCTTGGCTGCGAGCATGCTGTTTGGGTTCTATTTTGACCATCATTGGGTCTTTAGGATTTTTTGTCTTTCGAACTATGTCCGAGCTGGCGTTATCAGTATGCTGCACACAAAAATTACCAAGCTCTCTGTGCATTCTATTACAAAGATTTCTCCTGGAAAACTGCTCAATCTCGCTACCAATGATGTCAATTTCTTTGAAGCTTATGGCGTCTTCTCCGTTTCCTTGATCAGTGGATGGCCGATCCTAATCGCATGCTCTGCACTTCTTTGGACTTATTTTGGAGTCACCTGCCTCCTGGGCATGGGATACTTGGTAGCAATTGTCCCAGTGGCTGCTTTGATAGCAAAGGCTTCAATCAAGCCAAAACAAGATCGAAATATCTTTACTGATGATAGAATAAAGAAGCTTACGGAAGCCATTGATGGGATCAGGCTTCTCAAGATGTACACGTGGGAGACTAAATTTATGGAAACGATTGCCAATTTGAGGAAAAAAGATGTCAGGATGACAAAGAAGGTTCTGTTCTGGAGCGAAGTTCTCATCAGAGGCCTCACTTGGAGCCCACAATACATGGCGTCTTTCTTAATGTTTATGCTTTATTATGTAACAGGAGGAGAGCTGACTATTGCAAAGGTTTTCTCTGGGTACTCACTCATGATGTTTATCAGAATCCATTTTGTGTTCTTCCAAGCCAACCTCTTTAATTTCCTCATTGAAGCTCGACTCTTTTTCCAAAGAGTCGATAAAGTTATGGATGCTCCTGAAATGAATGAAATTGTCTTTGATAAACCTCTCAATATGGAGAATTCAGCGGAGTTTGATAACTATACTGGCTATTGGGGAACTGAACAACAACAAGATACACCAAATCCTATGTCATCAAGATCAGCTTTAGAAAATATCAACTTGAATCTCAAGAAAAAATCTCTGAACGCTGTTGTTGGTCCTGTTGGATCTGGCAAGACATCTTTCCTCCTCGCTTTCACTGGTGAAATCCCTCAGAACACTGGTAACATCCGCTTCAAAGGAAGAATTGCTTATGTTGAGCAGGAACCAACAATCTTTGCTGGCACCATCAGAGAAAGCATTCTCTTTGGTAATAAGTACAATGAAGAGTTCTACAAGAAAGTTATCAAGGCTTGCAACCTCGAAAGTGACCTGAAGCTCTTCCCTCAAGATGACATGACCAACATTGAGGAAAGAGGAACAAATCTCTCAGGTGGTCAAAGAGCCAGATTAGCGCTTGCCAGAGCTGTTTATGCTGATGCTGATATTTACCTGCTCGATGATCCTTTGAGTGCTGTTGATGCCAAAGTCGCTAAAAGCATTTATACAGAAGCAATTTCAGGACTTCTGAAAGAGAAAACTGTTATCCTTGTTACTCATCAAGTCTATTTTGTTCGCGATGTTCCAAATATTATTGTTATGGAACACGGCAAGGTCCTTGGAAATGGTACTTATGAAGAGCTCAGACAAAAAGGAGTGGATGTTGACAGAATATTCAGCACTGAGCATCATCACAAAAATGAGCAAATAACCCCTCAACAAGAAACCCCTCAACAAGTTCCTGCAACAACTGCAGTTGATGACTTTAATAATAATGATTTTTACGAAGATAACCAAGAAGGCGCACCAAAGTCGACTGATATTGATCCTTATGCCGGAAAAGTCACCTTCAAAACATATTCTCTTCTCTTCAAAGAAGTTGGATGGCGCTATCTCTCCGCTATTGTCGTAGTCTACATTCTTTTGCAGTTTGGAGACGTAGCATTTGGGAGAATTCTTGGTGCTTGGATTGCTGAAGAGTTTAACTTGGGCACTTCTTTAGGAGCTCTGGGAGGAATCTCAATCGCAATGATCTTTATTTATGTCATCAAAAATATCTTCTTCACTTTTGGATTCCTTCGAGCCTCAAGGAGATATCACAAGAAACTGCTTGAGAAAGTCATGCGAAGCCCTGTTTCCTTCTTTGATACCAATCCGGTCGGCAGAATCCTTGGTAGATTCTCTGGAGGTATTGGGATCCTTGATAGATTCTTCCCAGTCGTTGGAATCGATGTCTTTGATATCGGCTCAGCCTTTATTGCTGTTGTTATCACTTTGGCTATCTTGGACCCTATTTATCTTGGACCATTAGTTGGAGCAATCATTATATTTGTCACTGTGATCTGTATTTTCTATCCTGCTATCAGACAAACCAAAAATTATGACATCAGCACCAAAAATCCCCTCTTCAGCCATTTCTCTTCGAGCATCTCTGGCATTTCTATCATCCGTACTTACGGGCAGGCCGAATTAGTCAGGCAGAAATTTGCTCGCTTATTGCAAACCAGCACCAAGTCTAGCATTAACTTTACCCTTGTCTCATCTTCGATGGGTTTCTTTATCGATTTGGCCTACGTTCTTACTGGAATTATTATGGTCTATATCACCACTGCCCGTATTGACCCCTCACAGGGGGCTGATTCTGGAGCTATGGCCGGCTTCACACTTGCTCTTATCGTTAGTTTGGTTGGTGTATTCCAATGGGGAGTCAAAATGTTTTGCCAGACAAATGTCCTTATGGCAGCAGCTGCTGAAGTTCAATCCTATTGTACTTTGCCCTCAGAAGCACCTCTTTCTGTTCAGTCTGACCTTGGATTGAAACAAAAGGGATGGCCCAAAACAGCAGATATCAGCTTTAACCAAGTATATATGAAGTATCGCCCTCAGGATGACCATGTTATTAAAAATCTCAGCTTAATCGTTAGTTCTGGAGAAAAGATTGGATGTGTCGGAAGAACTGGAGCAGGTAAGTCTACAATCATTAACCTCCTTTTCAGATTACAAGAAATTGATCGTACTGTTGATCCCAATAGCACATCTCTCAAAATTGATAACACTGAGACTCTATCTCTTGGACTTCATTTGTTAAGAGGAAATATCTCAATTATTCCTCAAGTGCCCTTCATCTTTACAGGAACCATCAGACAAAACATTGACCCTCTAAATCAACTCACTGACGAAAAGGTCTGGAGCGCATTAGCTGAAGTTCGTCTCAAGGAGCATGTGGAGAATTTGCCTCATAGACTCCAAACTAATATGGAGAATGCAGCAGCAGTGTTTTCTGTCGGTCAAAAACAATTAGTTTGCCTGGCAAGGACCATTCTCAGACCTTCCAAAATCCTTGTCCTTGATGAAGCGACTGCGAATATGGATTCAGAAACTGATGCTTTTATCCAAAAGAAAATCATGGAAAAGTTTGCTGACTCTACAGTTTTTACTGTTGCCCATAGGTTGTCAACCATTGCAGATTATGATCGAGTTTTGGTGCTTGATAAAGGTACCAAGATGGAGTATGACGCTCCTTATAAGTTATTGGCTCAGAATGTGGGTGATATGACACTAACAAATCCTAATGGATTCTTTGGATCAATGGTGATGAATACAGGGCTTAAGGCCTCTCAAAGAATCATAAATATTGCTAAAGAGGCATATGATAGAAAAAACAAAACTCAAGGTGAAGAAAATAAGTCATAGGAAATTTAATAGTCTATTGTCTATGCTCCTATTCATTTATTTCGAAGTGATACTTGTTTACTATTCTGATAGGGTGTTAGTTCAGTTGTTCTGATCCTTAGTTCTTTGATCACTTCCTGACCTTGAAAAGGTTCAATCAATAAAAATCAAAATACACCCGACGAGAGGACAAATTCTGATTTTTATCCCCTCTTCAAACTCTTCCTTCAACCCTTCTTTCATGCCGATATTCTTTCATTAGCCAGTTTCGTCGAGGTTTCCTTTCAACAAAAACTGAACCTTTGTGAAAAAAAAATATTTCAAAAGATTTTTATGAAAGAGGAGGTCCTCGAGAAATTTGAAAAGCCATAAATTCCAGACGAAAAATTCTCGAGTATTTATTTTTCATTTAAAGACAAGCTGATAACCTGAATAATCAGGCGACTTTAATTCAAGTCCTTTAATTTTCAAATACTTTAATTTAATTCTTGCATACAAATTTTTGACTGACTAAATCGCCTGAAGTAGTCAATTTTTCCTTTAATCCCTCCTCTCAACGAATCTTTTGAGCACATTATCTTTTAATCCTCGTATATCTCTTTAGGCACATAATATCCCGAGAGAATCTCACATTCAAAATTTGAGTTTAGTATGATCGTACATTGAAAAATATGATCCCTTAAAAGTCTTTAGACAATTAAATTTCTTGACCGCAAATTCTCTCTAAATCTTTAAACGAGCAGGAGCCATAGCCCAGCTTCTCCTCTTTCTGCACCAGAATCTCTTCTCACACCGATTTTCAGGATCAATTCTCATGAAGCTCTTTCTTCCTTTGAAGTGGAATTTTTCTTCCCTACAATATTTTGGAAAATTCTAGAAGCCTTGTTTTAGAAGAAAACCCCGTTGAAAAGTCAAGAAAATTATGAAAACCTGCTCATTTCAGGTGCATAAAAAAGGCTTCTCTGAAAATATGATGACAAAAAAAGGGTTATTTTTTCTCGTCTAAAGTATCTCGCTTGAAAAAAATTAAGTCAAAACAATTTTTCAAGAAATAAATTTTGTGCTGCAAAAAAATTTCTTTTCGATGAGCTCAACCAAATTTTATTTTTTAAACCAACTGCAAGTATCCTGCAGAAGAAAAACGTTCAGAAGGATCAATTTTTAATTTTAAGAAAATATTCGCTTAAAGTGGGCAAATAAGTTCTTGTCCAAATAAGCAAGAAATCTTGCACATACTAAAAATCTTTTCATTCTAATTTCTCCCTAAAATCCTTTTACATCCTCGCTTGAAAAAGACTCATTTCAAATTCACATCAATTCTTACCTCCTTTACTTCAAAACTTTTCTCAATAAATCTTCACTAAGAACATTAAAAACGTGCAAGGAAGCTCATTCACTCCTTCTTTCTTCTTCTTTCTTTGGAAGAACATGACACGAAAGGTATGAACCTTGAGTTGTTTTTGGAGCCTACTTGGGCTGTAATTTAAATTTGCCTATTAACCCTCGAATAATCTGCTAATCAATTTTCAATGGCTTGCCTGCTCACCAAGAAATGATTGTCTTTTCTTACAAGTATCTCATTTTCATGCAATCTCTTCCTTCCTATCCTTCTTCATCGACTTTCTTTCCCTTTAGAAAAAGATTTTCAGCACTTTTTTACAAAAAATAAATATCTCCAAAAAAATTGAAACCCTTTAGACTTTCACAAATAGGGATCTGAAGGCCTGTTGAACAACCTTATACGTGTTTGTAAGAAGAGATACCTCTTATTTTTGGTTGGATGGATTTTAATTTTCATCAGGCGAGTATCTTTTCCAAAATGGTCTCTTCGCCTTATCAATTTATTTCTTTAGAAATTCAGAGTTAGTCTCGAATAAGCCCTTAGATCCTCTTTTATTCTCGAGGAAATATGATCAGCTTCTCTAAGAAATAAGCAAAAGGGGAGAGTTTGAAGGATGAATCTAAACCTTCTAAACGAAGCGTAACGGAATCAATAGGAAAGTAAAATTATCACAACAGAATTAATTAGATCCAAATAAATTATGCTTGTACACAAATAGCCAGATTATTTGAATTTTTTGGGCGAGTTTCCTTTAATCAAAATTAAACTTTATCTGTTTAATTTTTCCCCCTTTACACTTGATTTAAATTTTACTCCTTTGCTCTGGAAACTAACCTTCATTAGTCGAATCTTCTAACTTCCCCTATTTAAACTCAATCTTTTTCTTATATAATTCATTAATTTCTCTTTCACAAATCTAACTAACTGTAACAAAAATGTCCCAAACACCTAAGAATCAAGTTGAACTTGAAATCAACAACAACAACCCTACTTCTTCCAAAAATCTCAAGACAACTTCTCAGACAGACTCCCCCTCTGACATTGAGAAGGCCAATATTTTCAGCAGAGTTCTCTTCTTTTACATTTTCCCTCTCCTCATAAGGGGATGGAGGAAAATCCGAGCTGGCAAGTATATGGATGAAGAAGACATGATCACTTTCCCTCAAAAATTTAGAGGGGAAAACATGGAAGCTAAATATCTTGATCACATCAAAACCCAAAAGCAAAATAATCCCAAGAAACCTGCAAGTACTGCTTTGGCTGTCATCATGACTGTCAAGTGGAAATACTTATTTGCTGCTTTAATTCAAACCCTCTATGCTTTTATCAAGATTTTCCAAAGCTGGGTCATGAAAAGACTCATTGAAAACTTCATGGATCCCAGATATGCTACCACTCATGCTTACTGGTGGGCTGCAATTCTTGCTGGCACCCTTCTTATCGGGTCTGTCTTTGAAAATAACTGGATCTACCACGTCTTTGAGCTTGGAAATTATACTAAAGGAAGCATCATCAGTCTCTTATACTCAAAAATTACCAAGCTTTCTGTTCATTCTATCACTAAGCTTTCTCCAGGAAAGCTCATGAACATTGTTACCAATGACCTCAACTTCTTGGATATTTTCGGAGTCTTTTCTCTCAGCCTTGTTTCTGGATGGTTCGTCCTGATTGCCTGTGCTGCTTTGCTCTGGATTTACTTTGGTGTAACCAGCCTTATTGGCGTTGGCTATCTCCTCGCTACCATCCCTGTCATTGGTATCATCTCCAAAATCTCTATCAAGCCCAAACAAGAAAGAAACGTTATCATTGATGAAAGACTTAGAAAGATTAGTGAAGCTATCGATGGTATCAGACTTCTCAAGATGTACACTTGGGAAACCAAATTTATTGAACAAATTGCAAGCTTGAGAAAGAAGGATGTTGCTATGACTAGAAAGGCTCTCTTTTGGTCCGATGTCGTCGCCAGAAGTATCAAATTTAGCTCTCACCATGTCGCATCTTTCCTCATGTTTATGCTCTACTACGTCACTGGTGGTGAACTCACTATTGCCAAGGTCTTTTCTGGATATTCCATTCTTGGTTTCATCAGATTCTACTTTGTTTATTTCGTTGGTCATGCCCTTGATTTCCTTGTTGAGGCCAAGATTCTTTTCCAAAGACTTGACAAAATCATGGATGCCCCTGAAATGGGTGATATTGTCGTCGATGCCCCACTCAACCAAGAAAACTCCGTTGAATTCGATCATTACACTGGATACTGGGGAAATGATGAAACTGGAACTCACACTATGACTGAAATTGTTGAAGTTAAAGTCGATGGTCACCAAGATATGAAAACTAACGGCCCTATCAATACCCCTGAACCAAGATCTGCTTTAAATAACATCAATCTTCACTTTAAGAAAGGTTCTCTTAACGCCGTTGTCGGTCCCATTGGCTCAGGAAAAACTTCTTTCCTTCTTGCTTTTACTGGTGAAATCCCCAAAAACACTGGCAACCTCCGCTTCAAAGGAAGAATTGCTTATGTCGAACAAGAACCAACAATCTTTGCTGGCACTGTCAGAGAAAGCATTCTCTTCGGCAATAAATATAACGAAGAATTCTACAACAAAGTTATCAAGGCTTGCAACTTAGAAAGCGATTTGAAATTGTTCCCTCAAGGCGATATGTCCAACGTTGAAGAAAGAGGAACAAACTTGTCTGGCGGTCAAAGAGCCAGATTAGCACTTGCTAGAGCTGTTTATGCTGATGTTGACATTTATCTTCTTGATGACCCACTTAGTGCTGTTGACACTAAAGTCGCCAAGAGTCTCTACAATGACGCCATTCAAGGAATCCTCAAGGAAAAAACTGTTATCCTTGTTACCCATCAAGTCCATTTCGTTCGTGAAGCTGGAAATATCATCGTTATGGAACACGGCAAAGTTGCAGGAAGTGGTACTTTCGAAGAACTCCAGCAACAAGGAGTTGATGTCAATAGAGTCTTTAACAATGAACATGGTAAAAAAGCCACTACTGCTGTTGTGCAACAACAAACTGCCATAGTTGTTGACAACTATAAAGGACAAGATGATAAAACCACTGATATGACCACTATTGCTAAGGATAAAAATGATGCCATGATGGAAGATTTCTATGAAGACCATCGTGAAAGTTCTTACAATACCAACAATGTTGACCCTCATGCTGGTGAAGTTTCCTTCAGAACTTACGTTGACCTTTTCAAAAAAATCGGCTTTGGCTATACTCTTGCTATGGTTGTTACATTCATCTTTCTTGAATTCGGTGAAATTGCTTATGGTAGAATCCTTGGCGCTTGGACTTCTGAAGAATTTGACCTCGGAGAATCTCTCGGTACTCTTGGTGGTCTCGCAATTTACATGCTTTTCATCTATCTTGTCAAGAACTCTGTCTTTACTTTCGGATTCCTTCGTGCTTCTGTCCAATATCACAAGATCATGCTCGAAAAAGTCATGAGAAGCCCTGTTACTTTCTTCGATACCAATCCTGTTGGAAGAATCGTCGGTAGATTTGCTGGAGGAATCGGTGTTCTTGACAAATTCTTCCCTATCATCACTCTCGATGTCTTTGATATCGGTGTCATGACTATTGGTGTCTATCTCACTCTTGCTATCATTGACCCCATCCTTATTGCCCCAATTGCTGGCGCAATTCTTGTCTACATCATCTTGGTGTTTATCTGCTACCCCATCATTAAGCATACCAAATACTATGAAATGAGAACTTCTGGACCTCTCTTCAGTCTTCTCTCCTCAAGTATCTCTGGTATCTCTATCATCCGTACCTACGGGCAATCTGCTCATCTTAGACAAAGATTTAGACAAATGTTGAACGCCAACACCAAAGGTGCCCTCAACTTTACTCTTGCTGGCACAATCATGGGCTTTGGTCTTGATATGACCTATGTCATCAGTGTGATTGGTATGATCTATATTACTGCTGCCCGTATCGATCCCGATGCTGGAGCCTCTTCTGGCGCCGTTGCTGCCTTCACTCTTACTTTATTGCTCAGTCTTACTGGTGCCTTCCAATGGGGTGTGAGAATGTTCTGCCTGACAAACGTTCTTGCTGGTGCTGCAGCTTCAGTTCAAGCTTACTGCAATTTACCTTCTGAAGCTCCTTTGGCCGTTGAAGGTGATAAAGCTTTGATCCAAAAGAATTGGCCGCAAAGTGGTGATATCGATTTCAACCAAGTTTACATGAAGTACCGTCCTGAAACTGACCATGTCATCAAGAACCTCAACATCATTGCCCATTCAGGAGAAAAGATTGGTTGTGTCGGAAGAACCGGAGCAGGAAAATCTACCATCATCAACCTCTTATTCAGACTTCAAGAAATTGATGAAAAAGCAGCAACTGGTAGTCACATCAAGATTGACCAAGTTGACACCAGACCTCTTGGCCTCCATTTACTCAGAGGAAATATCTCCATTATTCCTCAAGTTCCTTTCATTTTCACTGGAACTATCAGACAAAACATTGATCCACTTAACCAGTTCACTGATGACGAGGTTTGGAATGCACTCGCTGAAGTTCGCCTTAAAGAACACGTCGAAGCTTTCACTGAAGGCATTCACACCAATATGAGCAATGCCGCTGCTGTCTTCTCAGTCGGTCAAAAACAATTAATCTGTCTTGCAAGAACCATCTTGAAGCCTTCAAAGATTCTGGTTCTTGACGAAGCCACCGCAAATATGGATTCAGAAACTGACAACTTTATCCAAAAGAAAATCATGGAAAAGTTTGCCAATTCAACTATCTTCACTATTGCTCATAGACTTTCAACTATCGCCAACTACGATAAGGTTTTGGTCCTTGACAAAGGTACCAAGATGGAATTCGATGCTCCTTACAAGCTCCTTGTCAAGAACGTTGGTGATTCTACTTTAACAAATCCCGAGGGTTTCTTTGGTTCCATGGTTATGAACACTGGTCCCAAAGCTTCTCAAAGAATTTTAAATATTGCAAAAGAAGCTTATGATCAAAAGAACAAAACCTCTGCTGTTGCTGAGATTAATGCATAAAATTGTTGATCTTTTTATGGACAAAATAGAAATATAATAAAGCTATATTATTCTTAATTCAATTGTAAATACTTTATGGCTTTTTTATTGTCAATTTTGACTATGTCAATATGTCTTTGGATGTGCTTTTATTCGCTTCCTTTGTTAACAAATTAAAAAATATGTAAACTATCTTCTCATCTTACAAAAAGGGGTTTTTCTATCAAGTCTTCAATGAGATTTGAGAATTTGTTTTTGAATTAAAAATTTCAGAAATATCAAATGAAGAACTTTTTGAGAGAAATTTTTTCATTTTTAAATTTTCAAGGAAATATCTTTGAAGCTTTTCACTTTGATCAAATTGATTAAAATTTTTTCAGATATTTTTTACATCTGCGCAACATTGAATTCGACCAGTGTTTCAAAGTCAAACTTCAAAATCATTTTTCTGGGGGAAAAATGAGAAAGATCTTTGAAAAATTTTTCCTCTCATTTTTTTTGAAACGATCTTCCACGAAATTTGATAAAGAAACTTTTGAAGAGACTCAACAGCATTTCTCTCTTTTTTCTCACTCCTACAACCAGAAGAAGCCTATGACCTATGCTAAAATTAGACATTTTTAAATAAAGACTTCGACTCAAATATCCAAATATTGATTTTCATCAAAAACTCAAAGCTCTCACTCAAAAAAATCTTTATTTTTAAACATGAGGATGGGGTGAATTTGACAAAGATCGAGAGTAATCCATCCGTCAAAATAAGCTGTGGATAAATACGAAACTTTTCTTGTGAAATTAAAATTTTATAATTCTCGCCTGCTCGCCTGGAGAAGAATTCGAATAAAACCTCAGATCCTCTGAATCGCTCAAAAATATAGATTGAGCTTTGATCTCACTTGATGAAACAAAAAATCACAAATATTTGAAGCCTGACTCTGCCAAGACTGGCCCTGAATTTTTCATCCTTCTGAGAAAAAAAAAAATTCAAGTTTTCTTATGCACCTGGAGAAGCTAAGAAATCCCGTAATTTTAATGATCTTTGAATTCATGTGTGGTGGTGGAGCCTCTTGCAAAGGAAGAAAAGTAGAGTAACCTTCGTGAAACACCTCTTGAAAGCTCCTTTTTTGTGATTTCTCTATGGATAAATAAAAATCGACCTTCAAAATAGACTCCAAACTAGAAAAGTTTTTGAGGTTTATCTGAGAGATTGTTTCATTTTGCAACTTCAGCTGAGATCTTAACATCAAATGAGCATAGTGAAGCCATGATTTTATCCTGCAATCGCAGATGTCTGGTCTTCTCTGACAGGATTTTTCAAAGAAGGGGATAATTTTTTTAATGGATTGATACAAAGTGGGCAAAATCATCGCAAATATGCGAATAAAAAATTCGCCGCCTTCCAAATTCAAAATACCATTAGGAATCATCTAGTTTAGTCAAAGTTACTGATCCGCTTCCCATCTCTGGACGTCTTCCCCTCAGAAAACACAGATTTTGCTCAGGCTTTGCCAAAGAAAGAAAAGAATTTTCGGAGGTCTAAAAATGATTGAGATTTTTCCCCTTCATCTGAATTCGCCTGATGAAACCTCGCCGATTAATTTTATGCCTAGCAAGCATTAACGACTCTCCTGATAAACTCGCCAGCTTCTCTTGATAAAATCAAACCCCTTCCTAATCTCTTACGAACCTTCTTCTTCAAGCTTAAAATGGGGGAGAGGGTTATTTTTACATAAGAGCTGGTATTTAAGGCAAACCTTTGCGGAATTTGAAGAAAGGTTTGTCGCTTTTATACCCTATAAAACCAATTTGCTCCTTAGGTCTCTGAGGATGGATGAAAAGAAACAAACCCAACAAGATTTTTAAAGTGCAAATAAATTTTGATTTCTGGTGAGGTTTTAATTTGTTTTTATCCGATTAAAACCCGTTCAAAAATGATTTGTCGCAATAAACGCTGCGTTTTTCGAGGTTTCTCATATCAACCGAGGACTGAGACTCTTTTGAATACGAAAGTAAAGAATTAACCTTTTATAATTGGAAGAAGGATTGAATATTCAAGAGGATATTTTAATTCATTAAGAAATCAGTTTCGTGCACTCGTCGAAAATAATTTTAATAAAAGAATTGGATTTTCTCTGCGAGTTTTTTATTCGACAAAACCTTTTTTAAATTTCTTTAAGTTAAAACTATCCTTGCTACTTTTTTCGAATTTTCTAGCACTCATTCACACCTCTATTTAAACTTCCCATTTCTTCTCCAAAAATTATAATTCAATCTCTCATCAAACAAATCTCACAAATGTCTCGAACGCCAGCTCAAATTGAGCTCGAGATCAACAACAACAACGACCCAACCTCTACAAGGCATCTAACCTCCTTGTCTTCTCCAAACAAACCTCTTAAAAAGTCTCACAACATCATGGCTCTAAAGCTGACATAGAAAGATCCAATATCATAAGCAGGATCTTCTTTTTCTACATTTTCCCTCTTTGTTTCAGAGGATGGGAAAAGATTAGAAATGGGAAATATCTTAGTGAAGAAGACATGGTTACTTTCCCTCAGAAGGACAGAGGAGATGAATTTGAAGTCAAATATTTAGAAAACCTTCGAAAGCAAAAACTCAAATCACCCGATAAACCTGCAAGTACTGCTTTGGCAGTTTTCATGGCCGTAAAGTGGAGATTTTTATTTTCATGTGTGCTTCAGATTTGCTTTGCTTTTCTCAAGATTTTCCTTAGTTGGGTCATGAAAAGACTCATCGAAAACTTCATGGATCCCGTTCTGTTTGACCAATGTCATTGCTGGCGCTGCAGCTTCAGTTCAAGCTTATTGTGATTTGCCATCTGAAGCTCCTCTTACTGTTCCGTCTGACAATCAATTGAAGCAAAAAGGATGGCCCAAAACTGGAGAAATTAACTTCAATCAGGTTTACATGAAGTATCGTCCTGAGACTGATCATGTTATTAGAAACTTGAACCTTATTGCTCACTCAGGAGAAAAAATTGGATTCGTTGGAAGAACTGGCGCAGGAAAATCCACAATAATCAACCTCTTGTTCCGATTGCAAGAAATTGGTGAAAAAGCTGCAACGGATAGCTCCATCAAAATTGATCAAGTCAATACCAAGCCCTTAGGACTCCTTTTACTCAGAGGAAACATTTCAATTATTCCCCAAGTTCCCTTCATCTTCACTGGAACTATCAGGCAAAACGTCGACCCTCTTGGTCAATTCACTGATGAACAAGTTTGGGATGCTCTTGCTGAGGTTCGTCTGAAGGACCATGTTAAAGCTTTCCATGAAGGACTGAATACCAACATGAGCAACGCTGCAGCTGTGTTTTCTGTTGGTCAAAAGCAGTTGATTTGTCTTGCAATAACCATCTTGAGACCTTCCAAAATCCTTGTTCTTGATGAAGCCACTGCAAATATGGACTCAGAAACTGACAACTTTATCCAAAAGAAAATCATGGAAAAGTTTGCCAACTCAACAATCTTTACGATTGCCCATCGACTCTCAACAATCGCAAATTATGATTCGGTTTTGGTGCTCGATAAAGGCATTAAAATGGAGTTCGATGTCCCTTACAAACTTTTGGTGAAGAACGTTGGTGACACGACGCTCACAAACCCTGAAGGTTTCTTTGGTTTTATGGTGATGAATACTGGTCCCAAGTTTTCTCAAAAAATTCTAAATATTGCCAAAGAAGCTTATGAACAAAAGAACAACAAAACTTCTGTTGAGACTGAAATTAATGCATAAACTGTTCAAGTCATTATTTTATTATTTTTGTGAATAAAATATCAAAATATTTTTATGTTTGCCCTTGTTTTAACAAAATAAAAATTAGAGTCTTTTTGAAAGTCATTTTGACGATATCGAAATGTGGTTATATGATCCTTTTGAAAGAATATAAATAAACTCTCTCCTCAATTTCCTTAAGCGATTTGCAGATTTTGCCATGATCTATTTCGAAAAGTTGAAAAAAATTCCAAGAAGTAAAAATCCCAAAGAGAGGAAATTCTCAAAAAAATTTCTCACAATTCTTTTTTTTTCATTGAAAACACTTTCAAGAAAAGGAGAGAAAGAAGGAGTTATGCGAATTTCAGAGAAAAAAGATAGTCAAAAAGTTCACTAAAAATGTGGAAAAAAATAGGAATAAAATAAAATTTTTTTTTTTATTTTTTGTCATACACATTTTTCCCTTTCCTCAAAGCTTCCCTCTTCAGACTGAGAAAAAAAAATTTCTGGCCAATTGTTTTCAAGAAATTTTATCCAGCTTCTGACTGGAACTTACAAAATCTCACAAAAAAAGTTTTACATAAAAAAAAAACATCTTTGTCATTTTTCCTCAAATGGAAAGAATGTACTGAAAAAAAAATCTAATTCTTGCTTTCTCATGATTTTTGGGTGGTTTTTGTGCATTTCAACAGTTTCTGATAAAAATGGGCTTTTGAAGAGAAAAATATATTTTTGGTTATTCAAATTAGAAAAAATTTCAATTTCTCAGAAGCTAAAATTTCTAACAAAAAAATTCAATTTTCACTTTTTCTTTTTGGCCTAATTCCTCAAAAAACTACAACTTTTCCATGAATTCTAAGAACGAGATTGAGAATTCTTATTCAATTGACACTTTGCATTCATTAAGTTTTATGTCATAAAAACAACTCCCTACGCAAGTTAGGAAAGTTCTTTGATCCAAAACTCTGCAATCCTATTTATTCAAAAATCGACCGAATATCTCTCTAAAGTAGTACTGGCTGGCTGGTCCTCAATAGTGATAGGTTTCAGGCAAAAATTCACTTTTTAGCAAACCTTCCTTGAATTAGAATCTTTTAATCGCTCGTTTAAGAGTAGCATTTTCACCCCAATTGGCTCATTAAAACTCGCATTCTCCTAATCACCTCTCTTTCAAAAAATAAATTTGACCCTTTTAACTCTCTTTGAAAAGAACTGGCTTCACAGTCTTTTGGAGAAAAAATCAATATCAGTGCATTTTAAGGTTCGCCTTCGCCTGCTAATATTTCACAAAGGCTGACCTTGAATTAATCTGATGAGCTAGTTTGATGAAATTCAGCCTTTTAAAAATTTAACTTTTTGCCTCTTGCACGCTAATTATTTGACTAATTCGATGAGTTTCGGTTGTCAAGCGACGAAACTCATCAAATTTAAGATTTAAAGCTGGCCTATTTCCTCGATTTCAAGCAATTTTGATTTCCCCATTCTCTCTCAATCTTTAATTTCTCCCGAAATTTTTTTCTCCCTTGATCTCCCATGGCTAATCGTACGACATGTAAAGCGCCGATTTTTAGCTCTGACTCCAAAACTACTGAAAGCAAGACGGTCATCTTGCTCTCATATTCTATTCTACGTCTCCCTTCCTTCGAGACTCACAACTCCTAAAACTAGAACTGTAACGTAACTTCTTTTGGCTTTTGTGCACCTATCTTTTTCTGAAGAAATTTTTGACTTCTCTTGTTTCTTGGAAATTTCGTCCTCTTTCATCTATTACTATCACTCGCCCTCTATTGAAATTTGCAGAAAGGAAACAATTCCTTGATTTCTAAAAGATCCATTGTTCTCCTTCAAATGTTGATTTTCTGAAAAAAATCTTTCCTCCTTGGGACTTGGATCAACAGATGGAAGCTTTTATCCTCAAGAAGAATCTTCGTGATCCTCTCTTCAACAACTTCACCCACCATTAATCTTACTTAGTTTTTGTGTTCTTCTTCAATCTTCATCTTGATTTTTTCCAAAGAAAAACCAGAATACCTTGCAATGAAACATTCGGATCTTATCTTTGCGAAATTATATAGCCTACAAGAAAGGTATTAGGCTTTTTTCCACTTCAAGTTTCTCGATTTCGGATTCGCGTTTTGATTAAATACTTCGAATTTCTACTTGGTTATTTTTTGTTGACAAAGCAAAAGAGTTGTTGATATCAAGATCTTCCTAGAAAAATAGTTCATTCGGAAAGAATTTCCAGAAAACTTGAGACTTTTTTGAACAAAGAGAGCTTCATGTTTATTTCAGAATTTTTGTCCAAGAATATTTTCGAAATTTCTAGAAGAAATTTGACTTTTCCCTGAAATTAATTTGCAGCTAAACTGGCCAGCAAAAAAAAAAGATCGGAAAAATAATTCATAACCTGAACTCTCTTTTCAAAAAAATTCCTTGCCTCCTCGTCTCCTTGTTTTCATAACTTTATCATAATCAAGCCTTAACAATATTTTGAAACAATAAAAAAGAATTTTTCAAATTTCATTCCTGTTTATTTGCTTCATTGAGTTCACCATGAATATAAACTTAGACAGAGTCCATTTAACTCTTCAATTTCTTTGACCATGACCCCAAAACACTCATCATATGATTCAAGAGAATTTTTTTCAAAGGGGTTAATTTTATTATTCTGATAGATTTGTACGAAAATAGGCAAATGATCACAACCTGGTAAACGAAAGAAGTTAGCCCATTAATTATGGTTTTATCATCAGAAATCACTTGGTTTACCAAAAATTTCTCATTGATTTTTTGCATTATTTGAACGTCCCAATCTCATTATCTCCTTCCATCAACCTCTTATCCAAAGCAAAAACCAGCATCAGCTCTTCTCTTCCATATACACTTCCTTGAGAAGAATAATATTTTTCAAAAAGATTTTCCATTCATTTAGAACTTTACGTTATTTTTCGAATTCGCCTGCTAATATTTTCCTTATAATTTTTGAGCCTCTTGCCAGCTTACCCATAAAGGAGCCAGGTTTTTCCCGACAAACCCTCCAGTTTAAGTCAGCCGCTCATTTTTATTAAACGAAATTGCCTCTTGGTCTCTTCTTAGTCTTTCTCAGTGTTCCCTCAGCAAAGAAAAATAACACTATTGCTTATTTTCCCATGCCTGAAGATATTTTGAACTTCATAAAAAATACATCAGAAAGAGATTTGATGCTTTTGATGCATATAAACAAGGTTTGCTTCATTTCTTCCGAGATCTTAATCATGAAACCCTTGAAAAGTTGAGAAGAAGCCTAGTAAAACCTTAAAGAAATTTAAATAGTTGGTAATGATTCTTGATGATTGGTTAGATTTTTAATTTTTCTCGTATTAAAATCCATTCAAAAATTATTCATAAAATTATACTGATATCCACCTTGTCTATTTCCTTGCAAGGAACAAAGAGGCTCTCTGGGCCAAAAATTATTCACTTGCTCAAAAAGACCATCCCTTTCTTCAATTCTTTGTTCCTATTCATTTGTGGGGGAGAGATAATTAAACATTAATGAGATGATTCACACTACAGGATTCATAACGTTTGACATTTTAAGGTAAAATTAATCGTGCATTTGCCTATAAAAAATCACCATCAAATAATTTGATTTTTTGGGCAAGTTTTTCATTCAAAAATCCTCTATAATAATTTCGTTGATTTCCCCCACTTGCGCTTGGTCAAATTATCCTTGTAATAAATCACCTTTTCGAATATTCTAGTATTCATTAATTTCATTATTTAAGCTCAACTTCTCTTCTCTCAGAAACATAATTAAATAAATCTCAATCATTTATTACCAATAACAAATGTCTTCTCAAACACCAAATCAAGTCGAACTTGAAATCAACCAACCATCGTCGACCAAACACCTCAAGACATCCAAAACCATCAAAAAGAACGATGAGGACAGCAAGGACTACAAGTCTGATATTGAAAGATCAAGTCTCCTAAGCAGAGTTTTCTTCTTATATATTTTCCCCCTTTGCTTCAGAGGGTGGAAGAAAATCAGAGCTGGAAAATTCCTTGAAGAAGAAGATATGATTACCTTCCCTCGCAAAGACAGAGGGGATGAAATGGAGGCCAAATATCTCGAACACATGCGCCAACAAAAACTCAAGAATCCCAATAAACCTGCAAGTACTGCTTTGGCTGTTGCTTGGACTGTTAAATGGCAATTCTTGTTTGCAGCTGTGCTCCAAATCCTTTTTGCATTCGTCAAGATTTTCCTCAGTTGGGTCATGAAAAGACTCATTGAAAACTTCATGGATCCTAGATTTGCTACCACTCACGCTTTTTGGTGGGCTGCCATTCTTGCTGGTACTCTTCTGATCGGATCTGTATTCGAAAATCACTGGATCTATCACGTCTTTGCTCTTGGCGGTTATGTTAAAGGAAGTATTGTCAGCATGCTGTATTCCAAGATTACCAAGCTTTCTGTTCACTCCATCACAAAGCTTTCTCCAGGAAAACTCATGAATATCGTCACCAATGACCTCAACTTCTTTGAT
>Ga0182738_1002230_pt1 | contig 23247 bp, 21 predicted proteins | sample eDN5th30CBELigMG_FD_128876 | JGI IMG/M metagenome (GOLD analysis project Ga0182738, IMG submission 128876) | Enriched Miracle-Growth compost microbial communities from Emeryville, California, USA - eDNA 5th pass 30_C BE-Lig MG (version 2)... ...
CAGACGGGGTACGGCGGGTCCTCGCCTGGCGGCAGGTTGCCCGCCGAGATCGTGCCGGTCGCGTTCACCCAGATCGAGAAGTCGAACGTCCAGTCGCTGATCGTCAGCGTCGCCGTGGCGCTCGTGTCGTCGAACTGGGTGTCGGTCCGCTCGTCGGCTCTGCGCGTCCCGGTGGCCTGGGTCGGTCCGCTCGTTCCGGCTCTGCGCGTCGCGGTGGCCTGGGTCGGCGCGTTCGCCTGGTTCGTGGTCGGTCCCAGGCAGACCCATCTGGGATCGAAATGCAGCGCGTCGTCATCGGCGAAGATCACCTGTGGGGCGGCGTAGGCGACGATGCACTCGAGGAACGTCACCCTGGTGCCGGCATCGAATCCAGTCGCGGTGACGGTCACGTCCTGCTGGCTCCGGAGCCCCGTCGAGGGACGGACCCGCACCGTGCCGGACGGGGGCACCGGACCGGAGGACGTCGTCGTCGCCTCGGGCGACATCGTAGACGCGAAGTCGAGCGGATCGCCCGGGACGACTCGGGGTTCGCCGTCGATCGTTCCCACAGCGACGATTCGACACCGAAGGGTCCGAACCGGCGCGGTCGACGACGTCTCCGGCGTGTCCGACGCCGCGCGGCGCGGGCCACAAGGGGGAACAGTGATGTCGGCGCCGAGGACCCAGCGTCGGATCGAGATCGAGCCGCGCGTATCGATGCCCACGAGCGGATCGCCGGTTACGGCGGCCGTGAAGTGTGCGGTGGCCCGGGTGGGTCGATCGTCGCCCGGGGAAGCGGGGTCGTCGTCGGAGGATGGCACGGCCGGCGCATCCACCGTGTCCAGGGTGCCGTCAGGCGCGAGCCGACCCTGGCAAACCCAACTCGTTGCCTGGTCTCCTCCCGATGTCTCGGGGGCGACGTCTCCCAGGTCGGCGGCCGCCATGCACGAGAAGAAGTCCACGGTCGTGTCGGCGTCGAAGCCGTATGCGGTGACCTGCACTCTCTGGCCGTCCGACAGGTTCGTCGACGGCTCGACGCGGACCGTCGGGCCGTCGTCCGCGGTGGTCAGCACGGACCGCACAACGTGCGTCGGGCCCCGATCGGTGAAGCGGAAGGCGACCGCGGCGATCACGACCAGGATCACGGCGGCGCATCCAGAGGTCACGGCGATGCGTACGGTGCGGCGACGACGTCGGCTCCGCACATCGAGGTGCCCCTGGACCCGGTGCACGAGCGAGTCACCGTCGACGGGTTTCACTCGGCGGCGGATCTGGTCGATCGACCGACCGACGGGGTCGGAGAGGTCATCGGTTCGATTGGTCATCGCAGGTCTCCCTTCTCTCGGTCGTCGAGTCGGTCGGCCAATGCGGCCCTTGCCTGATGGAGCGTCGCCTTGACGGTGCCCGAGGCGATGCCGAGCCGGTCGGCGATTGCGTCGATCGACAGATCGGCGCCGTAGCGCAGGGCGACGACTTCCTGTTGGCGTCTCGACAGGCCCCGAACCGCGCGGGCCACGTCGATCCGCCTGCTCGTCGCTTCGGGAGGTTCGTGTGTGTCGACGACGCCGAGCAGATGGCGCTTCCGGCGGAACAACGCCTGTCGACGCCGCGCCGATCGCACCTGATTCATTGCCGTGGTCGTGACGAACGCGGCGAGGTTGTCGATCCGCCGACCCTTGGCGAGCTGCTCCCAGGCCTTCGCCAATGCGTCGGCAACCGCGTCGGCGGCGTCGTCGGTCGACCCCGACCACAACGCCACGGTCGCGACGACCTGTCGGTACTCCCCATCGGCAACGTTCGGATCTGATCGGCGATGCTCGTACCGGCCTCATCCGCGCCACCGGCTCCGCAAGCACCGACGCCGACAGCGCCGTCGAAGACGCCGGCTTCCACTCGATCGCGTGGGGCTGGGATCGGATCGGCCGTCCCCGGTTCGAGCGGGTTGTCAGCGATGGTCACCGTCTCCTCCGTCAGCGGGGGGCGGCCGCTGCCCCGTCCACCTCTCCGACGCACGACCACCTCGAATGGTTTAGTCACCCACGCACCCGCGACGCGGCGAGGTCACACCGGCTTCAAGTGGGAAGTGTCCATCACAACCCAAGAATCGTCGACGACGCCTCGGCGCCGTTGGCCGGATTCGCCGATCGAAGGTGCTCCCCGAGTCCGAGTCCGAGTCCGAGTCCGAGTCGGCGCACGGTGGCAGTCCCCCGACGCCCCGTGATTCCAAACGGCCCGTGAAGGAGTCTTTGCGCCGTCCGCATCCGTTCCCAGGCGCAACCGGCGGTCCGCTACCGTTCCGGCGTGATCCGCGGCGATGCCATCGGAACGCCGATCCTGGCGGTCGACATCGGAGGCACGAAGATCGAATCGGCGATCGTGGCAGCCGACGGGTCGCTGTTATCCCGGGTGCGACGGCTGACCGGCGGTGCAGACGCCGAGGCGCTGTTCGCTCGCCTCGCCGAAGCGGTCGATGCGACCCTCGACGCACACCACCGGGCCGGAGGTGCCAACCCGGAGGCGCTCGGGGTCGGCTGCGGTGGACCGATGGCACCCGGGGGCGAGACCGTGTCACCGCTGAACATTCCCCAGTGGCGGGAGTTCCCCCTGCGCCGACGTCTTGGCGAGCACGTCGACCTGCCCACATGGGTCGACAACGACGCCAAGGCGCTCGCGCTCGGCGAAGGCTGGCTGGGTGCCGCCAGTGGTGAGGGCCACTATCTGGCGATGGTCGTGTCGACCGGGGTCGGTGGAGGGCTGGTCGTAGACGGCCGGCTCGTCGACGGAGCGAGCGGCAACGCCGGGCACATCGGCCACATCGTCGTCGAGCCCGACGGGCGACCGTGCGCGTGCGGCGGCCGGGGCTGTCTCGAAGCCGAGGCGTCGGGTACGGCGATCGCCGCGATCACCGGCCGCCCCGCGGCAGAGGCCGACGACGCGATGCGCCGCCGCTGCGGGACGCTCGTCGGCCGGGCCGTCGCCGCGCTCGTCGTGGCGTGTGACCTGCGGCTGGCGTGCATCGGGGGATCGGTGGCGCTGGGCTACGGCGAGGCGTTCTTCACAGCGGCGAACGCCGAGCTCGCCCACGTCGCCCGCATCGCCCATGCCCGCGGGGCGCGCATCGTGCCCGTGGGGCTCGGCGACGAAGGCCCGCTGGTGGGTGCCGCATGTGTGGCCCGCCGAGCGCTCGGCGTCTGACCACTGGTCGGCACCGACTCGGCCGGCCCCATCACGACTTTGCACACTTTTCTGCACCTGGACGGGTGAAGTGTGCAAAGAACGGTTTCGGCCCAAGTGTGAGACGGCGGTGCGAAGCGGCGCCGCTGTCACACTCCCGCTTCAGGATGGGCGCATGCCCGCGTTACGAGCCCGATCACCGCACGCCGATGTCGATGTGGCATCGACGACGACCGAACGTATCGTCGACCCGGTGGCGAGAGCCGGCCTCGGGGTGATCTCGAGTACAGGTCTCCGTGACGTCGGGGTCGGCGATGACCGTCGCGAGCAGGCCCTCCGGCGGGGAGGGCTGGTCGCCGTCCATCGTGGGGTCTATCGGCCCGCTGGTGTCAGCTTGTCGGCCGAGGGAGAATTGCGGGCGCTGTGTCTGGCGTGCGGAGCGGGTGCGGTTGCGTCACACCGCTCGGCGCTGTGGCTCTGGGGCCTTCTGGACGAGCCCGACGTCCACGAGGTGACGGTTCCGTTGCAACGTCGGTCCACCGTGCCCGGTGTGGTGGTCCATCGCTCCGGCGATCTGTCGGATCGCTACCGGTTCGTGCGTCGGTCGGTGCCGAGCACGACACCCGACCGGGCCCTGTTGGACGGTGCCGCGGCCGCGACCACGGACGAATTGGCACGGGCGGTCGAGCAGGCGCTCATCGATCAGCTCTTGTCGGTCGCGACGCTGCGGACGATTCTCGACGACCTGGGAGGGTGAGGTCGGCGGGGCGCCGGTGCCCTTCGCCGATACCTGGATGCCCGCGCGCTCGGCGACGCCCGAGCAGAGTCGCACCTCGAACCGTTGATGGCACGGCTCTGTCGCGATCACGGGGTCGGTCCGGTGGTGTTCCAGGGGCCGATCGTGTTGGACGGTCACCGCTACCGGCCGGACTTCCAGATCCCCGAAGCGCGCCTCGTCGTCGAGGTCGATGGGCTCGCTGCCCACGCGTCACGTGAAGCCCTCGACGACGATCTCACCCGTCAGAACCGGTTCATCCGGCACGGTTGGTTGGTACTGCGCTACACCCGCACCCACCTGCGGCGGCCTGCCGTGGTGGCTCGCGACATCATCGACGTGGCGCGTGCACGTCGCGCCGAACTCATCGCCGGCTGAGCGTTGGTCCATGCGCCCTTCGGTCGCCGGGACGATCGCGGCGACAGAAAACCGTTCTTTGCACACTTTTCCGCACATGGACGGGTGAAGTGTGCAAAGAACGAATTCGAGCTGGGGGTGGGTGAGATCGGTGCGGGGTCAGGCGGACGCGGGGGTCGCGGGCGCCGCCACGCCGGGTGCGACGAGCGGCCATGGGTTGTTGACCTCGACCGAGCGGGCAACGTCCAGCAGGAGGGCGTCGTGATGGTGGGGGGCCATGACCTGCATGCCCACCGGGAGGCCGTTCACGGTGCCCGCCGGGATCGACACGGCTGGGTTGCCGTACAGGTTCGCCAGCATCGTCAGTCCGCCCATCGCCACGAAGTCGGGGAAGCGTCGGTTGGCGATGTCGATCATCGCATTGGGCAGACCCGGAGCGGCTGCGGTGGCGAGACGCACCCCGCCGAGCAGGCCGCGGAGTACACCCCGGCCGATCGCGGAGCCCTTGATGAACTTCACGGGCGGCGGTTCCGGACTCGAGGTGCTCCACTCGGCGTTGAACGCGGGGCCGGGGTTCGTGGCCGAAACGATCAGGTCGCAGTGACGGAACGCCTCGGCCATCGCCTCGTCGGCCTCGATCCGTTGCACTTCGGCCTTGGCTGCGGTGTCGAGGTTGTACAGGGTCTTCGACAGGAACAGCCCGAGGGCGATCTCGTCGGTCAGCAAGGGCGCGCACTGGGGCCAGTGCTCGGCCAGGTCGGGGAGGAGCGTGGCCATGTTGCCCATCATCCACTGCGCGGCGAGGCTCGGCAGCTCGAGGGGCACCTCGACCCGTTTCATGCCGGTGGCGTCGATCATCGCCTCGGCGTGTTCGACGAGGTTCTCCTCGACTCCGGGTTCGAGTTCGACACCGGAGAAGGCCGGGATGATCGCCACCCGGAGCCCGGCGAGATCATGCGACTCGAGACCCGCCTCGAAACTCGGGTGCGTGGGCAGGCTGGACGGATCGGCGGTGTCTGGGCCGGCACACACGTCGTAGTAGCGGGCGGCGTCGCGCACCGACCGGGCCAGGCACCCCAGCACGACGGTGTTGGGACGCATGTAGGCCTTCGGCGAGCGCGGAATGCGGCCGAAGGTGCCCTTCATGCCCAGCAGGCCGGTGTAGCCGGCGGGGATGCGGATCGACCCACCGCCGTCACCGCCCGAGGCGATCGACACGAGCCCCCCGGCAACCGCTGCGGCCGACCCGGTCGACGATCCACCGACGGTGTGGCCGTGGCGCCACGGGTTGTGGGTGACGCCGTTGATCTTGGTGACCGAGACGTTCAGGCCACCGAACTCGCTCGCGGTCGTCTGTCCGACCGGTGTGACCCCACCCTTTTCGAGTAGGCGTTGCACGTTCACCGCGGTGTATTCAGCGACGCGGTCGGCGAAGACCAGTGACGCCTCGGTGTGGGGCCACCCCTGCACCGGCTCGAGCTGCTTGATGCCGGTCGGCACGCCACCGAAGGGTTTGGTGACGTCCGCGTGCTCGGCGGCCCGGTGCGCCCATTCGGGGTCGAGGTGGCTGAACGCGTTCAGGTCGCTGGTCTCGATGGCAGCCAGCGACGCCTCGAGTTCCTCCACGGGTGAGCGTTCGCCCGCGCGGAACGCGTCGACCAGTGAGGAAGCATCGCCTTGCCAGGGGGTATCGGTCATGGCGACGATTCTTCCAGATCGCGCCGCCCGGTCGTAAGGGAGCCCGAAGTTCCACCAGCCGAACTCTGGGAGGTTTCCGGCGTCGAGCGTCGGGAGCCTCCAAGAGTTCGATTTGGGGGTGGGGGCTCAGGTCGAGACGAGGGCGAGGACCTCTGAGACCGAGGCCTGACCGTCGAAGACCTTCTCGCCGTCGCGCAGGGCCACCGAGCGGTCGACCCGTTCGACGAACTCGGGGTCGTGGGTCGCCACCACCACCGCCGCGCCATCGGCGTGGACCTCGTCGAGCAGATCGAGCAGCGTGTTCTTGCCCGGAGCGTCGAGCCCGACGAAGGGCTCGTCGACCAGTAGCAGCGAGAACGGCCGAGCGATGCCGAGCAGCAGCGACGTCTTCTGACGCAGACCCCGGCTGAAGCGGGCCGGCAGGTCATCGAGCCGATCGTCGATCTTGAAGCGCTCGGCGATGTCCTCGGCGTAGCCGTCGAATCCGTTACCGCCGTGCAGCCGCGAGATGTACTCGACGTGTTCGCGGACGCTCAGGTCGTCGTACAGCACGGGGTCGTCGGGCAGAAACGACGTGGTCGCACGGGCCGGCACCTCGCCCACGGGCCAGCCGGCGACCGACACGTCGCCGCCGGTGGGTTCCAGCAGGCCGGCGACCATGCGCAGAAAGGTGGACTTCCCCGATCCGTTGTGGCCGATGAGTGCCACCGATTGGCCGGCCTCGACCGTCAAGTCGAGGGGATGCAGTGCGGGAAGGTCCGCATACACCTTGGTCAGGCCGACCGACTCGATCGCCGGTGCGACGGTGTCATTGGTCATCGCGCGTTCTCGTCCTCATCGTCTTCGTCGTCTTCCCGCGCGTCCCACTCACCGTCGTCGTCCGAGTCGTCGTCATCGTCTTGTTCCCACTCGTCGTCATCTGCGTCTTCTTCCTCTTCCCACTCACCGTCGTCTTCGTCGAGGTCGGCATCCTCTTCGTCGGGTTCGACCTCGGCGTCGTCATCCCAGTCCTGATCGTCTTCGTCTTCGTACTCGTCGTCATCCCACTCTTCCTCGTCCTCGTCCTCGTCCCAGTCCTCGTCGGCTTCGTCCACGGGAGCCGGACGCGAGCGGTCGGCCTTCGCCTTGGGGCGTGATGCCGCCGAGCCGGCACGTGCCGCCTTCTGGGCATCCTTGGCCGAGCGTTGCTGCTTGGCCTCGTCCATCGAGGCCGCCCACCAGTCGTGGAGGTCTTCGCGGTAGCGCACCCAGACACCCACGAGGATCGCCACGACCACCGCACCTGCTGCCGCGGCACCCGCGGCCGACCACGGTGACTGGCCGGCATCACTCGCTGCGAATGCGGCCAGAAACGGCAGTGCACCCAGCACCGAGATCACCGGCGGCCACGCGGCGCGCGCCACGTTCTTGATCCCGGCGAACTCGGGCGGGAGCATCGCGGAGATCTCGTCGTTGGCCGAGGGCGCGCCCATGAGCGCACTCACCACCGCGCCGGCGACGCCCAGCATCGCCAGTGGAACGATCGCGATGCCGGCGAGCCGCAACGAGTCGAGGTTCGGTTCGCCCAGCACGATCACGACTCCGGCGATGAGCGCCACACCGAACATCACCAAGGCGGGCGCCGCCAGATGCCTGACCAGCAGTTCGCCGATATCGACCGGGAACCCCTCGGACCGGGTCGGATGATCGGTTTCCTGGGCGAGCGGCTCGATCGCGTCGAGGCCCGCCACCCACATCGCCAACCCTGCGAGTGCAACGAGCGGCAGCGTGCCGTCCCAGGTTCCTCGGGCTGCGAATCCGGCGATCACGGCGAGGATCACGAGTCGCACGAGCCGGGAAGCAGGGAACCGCATGATGCTGCGGATTCCACGGGAGAAGACGAGGCGCTTGGGCGGCCGGCGGTAGGCGCCGCCACCGAACCATGGTTCCTCGCGGGGAAGCTCCTGGGCGAGTTGGCGACGCAGCACCAGCACCGTGCGCAGATCCTGCAGGGTGACCGCGAACCGGAGCTGCCCGACGAGTTTGGTGCGGCGTTCGGCATGCTCGATCGACAGGCCCGAGATGCCCATGAGCCCCCAGACCGCGAGCAGCACACCGACCACGGCGGGCACGATCGCCCAAGCATCGAACTGCAGCGGCCACAGCGGCATCTTTCCGAGGAAGCTCATCGGTGCGGTCGGAGCCGCGTCGGCCACGTCCGCCACCGACCAGGCCGTGACCACGAGGCCGACGAGCGTGGCGAGCCACCGGGGGATGCGTTGACCGGCAGCGACGAGCGCGGCGCCGGCACCGAGCAGGACCGATGCCAACCCGAAGCCTGCGCCGCAAGCGATCAAGGCGGCCACGTTCGCGTCGAGGCGGTGACGGGCGAACAGTCCCGCAGCACCGCCCACGGCGATGCCGAGGAAGACGAACGAACGCAGTTGCCGGAACACCGGGCCGCGCAAGGCGTACGAGCGCGGCACCGCGGACATGAGTACGTGGCGCACATCGGGCTGCTCCAGGGCGAGCGGACCACCGCGGCTTCCCGAGCGCAATCCGGCCATCAGCGCGAAGGCCGGCAGAAGTCCGAGCACCGCCGGGCCGCGGTCGGTGAGGTCGGCGATCCCGTGAGCGTCGAGCGGGGTGCCCCCGGCCGCCCCCGAGATGAACACGAGGGCGACGATCCCCAGGATGGCGGTGATGTACACCTGGTACATCGCATCGACCCAGTGGATGTCGGCGATGCGTTTGCGGCGCCGAGCACGGCGCATCTCGACGAGCGCGTCGATGGTCGGATCGGCCAATGCCACGAGGTCCAACGCTACAGCCGCCCAGATGCGCCCCTGAAGTCCGCGTCACGCGCTCCGACCCCCTTCGCGATCGGAAGGGAAGTCGGCCGGGTCAGGGTCGGCAGATGAGCTCACCGAGGACCGTGGCGAACCACGCGTCGGGATGTCCGGCCCAGCGACGCCACCCTTCCGAGATGCGTTCCAGCTCGGCGGTGGTGCCGAATCCCCCGTCGACGATCTGCGTGGCGATCGACGAGTGCAGGATCCGCTCGGCCCACATCGTGCCCCAGAAGCGGGCCCGGCCCGGGTTCGCGAAACACCAGGCGTTGGCGGATGCGGTCACATCGGTGAATCCTGCGGCGTGCGCCCAGGCGATCAGGTGCCGTCCCGCGTCCGGCTCGCCGCCATTGGCGCGGGCGACCCGTTGGTACAGGCGCATCCACTCGTCGAGTTCGGGGAGTTCGGGATACCAGGTGAATCCCGAGTAGTCGCTGTCTCGGGCGGCGACGATCCCGCCCGGACGACAGACCCGTCCCATCTCGCGCAATGCGGTGACCGGATCGGCGACGTGTTGGAGCACCTGGTGGGCATGGACCACGTCGAAGGAGCCGTCGTCGAAGTCGAGTGCGTGGACGTCGCCGTCGACGCAGTCGACGTTGGCGACCCAGCGATCCTCGACGCCCTGACGGGTGAGCGCGACGGCCTCGGGCGTGGCCTCGAGCGCGGTGACCCGCCCGGGCGCGACGATCTCCGCCAGATCGGCGGTGATGGTGCCGGGACCGCTGCCCACGTCGAGCAACGACTGCCCCGGAGCGAGATGCGGCAGGAGGTAGGCCGCGGAGTTCGCGGCGGTGCGCCAGCGATGCGACCGCAGCACCGAGGCGGCGTGGCCGTGCGTGTAGCGGGGTGCAGACATCGAGAAGCCTCCGATCGATTCGGCGGCATCCTAGCAGTGTCTCAAATGCCAATACCAGCGTCTCAATATATGAGACATTGGGTGTCCGGCCGGGCCCCGGCTACCTCTGGACGAGTTCGACCGGTCCGGTCACTCCTGGACCAGTTCGATCAGGGTGCCGAAGCTGGTCTTGGGGTGCACGAAGGCCACGGTGGTACCCCGCGAGCCTGGGCGGGGCGCCTGGTCGATGACGCGGCCGCCGTGGTCCTTGACCGACTGCAGCGCGGCGGCGCAGTCGTCGACGCGGTAGCCGATGTGGTGCAGGCCCTCACCCTTCTTCTCCAGGTACACCCCGACGGGAGAGTCGTCCCGGGTGGGGGTGAGCAACTGGATGTAGGAATCGGCGACCTTCAACAGCGCCTCTTCGACGCCGTCGGAGTCGACGACCTCGCGGTGATCGACGGTGGCGCCGAAGGTGTCGCGGTAGAAGTCGATCGCCGCCGGCAGGTCACGCACGGCGATCGCGACGTGGTCGATCTCGGTGAGGATCAACTCGTCGGAACCGGTGACCTCGGCGTCGGGCTTCTCGTTCTCGGCGCCGCCGAGATTGTCGTTCTGGTTCGGGTTGCGTGCGGCGATCGGGCTCATGGGTGCGTCTTCCTCTTCATTCGTGGGGTCCGGACGAGCGGCGGGTCAGCCCATCGACCGGAACAGCGTGATCTTGTCTTCGCCGACCTCTTCGCGGAAGGCGGGGTCGTCGATGCCGAGGCCCTCCTCGGGAGCCAGGCACAGGATGCCGACCTTGCCCTCGGTCTCGTTGCGGTGCACCGCCAGGGTCGCTTCGCCGACCTCGTCGAGCGGGTAGACCCGGCTGAGCAGCGGCTGGATCTTGCCTTCGCAGAGCAGCTGGTTGGCCGCCCAGGCCTCCTTGTAGTTGGCGAAGTGCGACGAGATGATCGACTTGAGCTTCATCCAAAGATGGCGGTTGTCGTACTCGATCATGTAGCCGCTGGTCGCCGCGCAGGTGAGGATCTTGCCGCCCCGGGCGGTCACGAACACCGACGCCCCGAACGTCTGGCGGCCGGGGTGTTCGAAGACCATGTCGACGTCGCGGCCGATCAGACCCCGGATGTCCTTGCCGAGGCGACGCCACTCGGACTCGTCCTGGTGGAACTCGTCCTTCCAGAATTGATAGCCCGCTTCCTTGCGGTTGATGACGTGCTCGCAGCCCATCTTGTGGAGCAGTTCGGCGCGCTCGGGAGACGAGACGACGCCCACGGGGATGCCGCCGCCGTTGAGCACGTACTGCACCGCGTAGCCGCCGATGCCGCCGGTGGCGCCCCAGATCAGCACCGCCTGGTCCTGCTTGAGGTCACCGGCATGCTTGGACACGATCATCCGGTAACTGGTCGAGTTGCAGAGCGCGTTGCAGGCGGCCTCTTCCCAACTCAGGTGCTTCGGCTTGGGCATGAGCTGGTTGGCTTTGACCAGCGCCAGGTCCGCCAGGCCGCCGTAGTTGGTCTCGAAGCCCCAGATGCGTTGGTTGTCGCCCAGCATCGAGTCGTCGTGGGACGTCGGCGACTGGTCGTCGACGCTGTTGCAGTGGATCGTGACCCGGTCGCCCGGCTTCCACTTGCGGACCGCGGAGCCGACGCGTACGACGACTCCGGAGGCGTCCGAGCCCAGGGCGTGGAAGTCCTGGGCGTGGCGGGCCGACCACTCGCTCTCACGGCCCAGACGGTCGAGGAACCCGAAGGTCGGCAGCGGCTCGAAGATCGAGGTCCACACCGTGTTGAAGTTGATCGCCGAGGCCATCACCGCGACGTACACCTCGTCGGGCGCCAGCTCGGGGGTGGGCACGTCGCTGACGTGCAGCGACTTGCGCGGGTCCTTGTCGGCGGATTCGACCCCTTCGAACATGCCGGTTTCGCTGCGCAGGACGTGCGCCGAGCGGTACGACTCGGGGATCGGGATGTTGGCGAGTTCCTCGCCGGAGGCCCCGGCGGCGATGGCGTCAGCGAATGCGTGCATGGCCCGCAACCTTACCGGCCACTTCGATTCGGGTCGTCCTCGAACAGGATGGTGGCGACACGAGCCGAACCGCGGCAACCGCGGGCGCTTCAGCACGGAAATGGTCAGCGACAGAGTCCCGTGCCGATGTCGTTCTTTGCACACTTCACCCGTCCCTACGTCGAAAAGTGTGCAAAGAACGCGCATCCGCCAGAGACGGGCTGCGGTCGCGGGTCTCGGCCTCAGCCGCAGAGGCCGGTCACGACACGAGGTTCAAGCCGACGATCGAGACGATAATCCCGGCGAGAAACACGGCTTTCGCGACGGTGAACGCTTCCTGACCGGTCGCCATCGCGACCGTGACGGTCAGAACCGCCCCGATGCCGACCCACACGGCATAGGAGGTGCCCGCGGGCAGCTCGCGCATCGCCCAGGCGAGCCCGGCCATGCTCGCGGCGAGTGCCACCAGGAACACCACCGTGGGCCAGGGCCGGGTGAAGTTCGCCGAGCGGCCGAGCGCAGTGGCCCAAACGGCTTCCAACGCACCCGATGCGATCAGCACGATCCATGACACGACACACCTCGATGGGCCGTCTTGTCGCACGCCGGGTACGGCACCCCTCGTCCGGGAGCCGGTGTCCCGGCCCAGGATGATGCTACCGCTCGGAGGAGCCGAGCGATGGAGCCCCGCGTCGAGTCGCCCGTATTCCTGAACTGATGTATGATCTGATGTATGCGCCGGACGAACATTTACCTCGACGATGAACAGTGCGCCGCGCTGGATGCCGTGGCCGCGCAGCAGGGCACGTCGCGGGCAGCGGTGGTGCGCCGACTCATCGACGAAGGTCTCGCCGACCATCGCCCGTCGATCGACGAGGAAATCGCGCGATTCGACGCATCCTTCGGCGGTGCTCCCGGCATCGTCGCGCTCCCCCGCGACGACGACGATCGCGCACGACACTTGCGACGGGTCGCTGCACACCCGTCATGATGCTGGTCGACTCCGACGTACTGATCGCCCACCTGCGCGGTGTGGAGGCGGCCCGAGACTGGTTGGTCGCCACGCGGCGGAGCTCGGGACGCATCACGGCGAGTGTCGTCACCTACGCCGAGATCACCGGCGGCATGCGGAGCGCAGAACGCGGCGCCGTTGCGTCGCTCTTCTCCGCGCTCGATCTGGTCGGCGTGGACCGGGCGGTCGCGCATCGCTCGGGTGAGCTGCAACGCACCTACCGGCGGTCCCACACCGGGATCGGCCTGGCCGACTATCTGATCGCGGCGACCGCACAGGTGATGGGGGCCGACCTGGCGACCTTGAACGTCCGTCACTTTCCGATGTTCACCGGACTCGAGGCGCCGTTTTCGCTCCCGATCTGAACGCAGGGTGTACCCGGTTGACGCACCCTGCATTCTCCCGGGGGCCGTGCACCGGACGATCGGCTTCAGAAGTACTGGCCCCGTGCGATGTCGTTCATCCGCGCGGCCGCACCAACGTGGTTGGAACGGCCGCACCCCTTGTTTTGTTCGACGGACCGCGACCAAGCCCAAGATGGGAGGTGCCCGAACCGCGGACGCGACTGGTGGTGACCGACCTCGACGGCACGTTCTGGAACCGGGAGTTGACCGTGCCGGCGGCGCATCTTGCCGCGGTCCGGACGTTGGCCGAACAGAGCGTGGAGGTAATGGTCGCGACCTCGCGGCGTCGACGGGTCGTGGCCGAGCATCTCAGCCGGGTCGGGTTCACACCGGCCGCCGTCGTGCTGGATGGAGCGATGGGGCTGGACCTTCGCGACGGCGCACGGTTCCATGACGCGGCCTTCACAACGGACGCAGCCGTTGGCGTGCTGGAAAAGTTCCGGTGTCATGGGCTCGAACCGTGTGTATATGTCGACGAGCCGGACGTGGATGTCGTATTGCCGTCGCGTCCGTCGACGTCGGCCACCCATGTTGCCTATCTGGGGCCGATCGCGCGGACCGGCGACCTCGACGAGACCGTGGCGGCGTTTGGCGTGTACAGCTTCTCGGTCACCGGGCGACCCCAGGAGGAACTGTTGGTGCTCGGCAAGGATCTGGCCGCCTTCGGAGCGGAGTTCACGGTGTTCCACGAGTCCGTCTATGGCGGCTGGAGCGTGGTCGTCGCGCCACCTCAGGTGACAAAGTGGAACGGAGTGGTCGCCTTCGCGGATCGTCACGGCATCGCCGCGGAGGAGATCCTGGCGGTCGGCGACGGCGACAACGATGTCGACATGCTCACGCGGGCCGGGGTCGCCGTGGCCGTGCGCGGTGGGACCGAGCGGGCGTTGGCGGTCGCCGATCACCTCATCGACGGCCCCGAGTCGACCGGCTGGGCTGCGATTCTCGATCTGGTCTCCCACTGAACCCGTCCTTTCGACGTGGGTGTCGGCGGGCTTCCGGGCGGATCGACCCGGTCCAGCGTCATCCAAACCGGATGGCTGGGAGTCTGTAGGGGTGATGGACGAGAACCGTGCCGCAGCGAAACCGGGTGGACTGACCCGGGAAGACGTCGGCCGGCTGTTCGTCGCCGGGCGGGACGACCTGTTCCGACTGGTGTGGCTGGTCACCGGGGACGCCGAGGTCGCCGAGGACCTCGTCCAGGAGGCCTACACCCGCCTGTACGAACACCCTGAACGGGTCCGTGACGTCGACCGGGTCGACGCCTATGTGCGCTCGATCGTTCTGAATCTGGCACGGACCCGCTTTGCGCGGCGCGCCCGCCGCGGGCGCCACGATCTGCGAATCGCCCACGACCCCACCGGGGCGGGTCGTCGTCCCGAGTCCGATCCGATGCGGGCCGCGGACGACCGGTCGGTGCTCTCCGGAGCGCTCGACGCCTTGACCCCGAAGCAACGCATCTGCGTCGTGTGCCGGTACTGGCTCGGCCTGACCGACGCCGAGATCGCCGCGGCGACCGGGTTGTCGCTCGGCACGGTCAAGACGCATCTGCGACGGGCGCTCACCTCGCTTCGCAGCCGGGTCGCCGATGCGCCAACCCCCACCCTGGAGGCCGACCATGCCCCTTGAACTCGAAGACCGCCTGGAACGAAGGCTGAGCGACATGGCCCGTCAGGCACCGGTTCCCGGCGACTGGCCAGATCTGGACACCAGGATCATCCCGCTCGACTCCCGACCACCCGGCCGTCACCGCCCGGTCACCGCTGTCGTCGCCACCGCCGCGGTGATCGTCATCGTCGCCGCGCTCGCTTTCGCGCTGGTGCGCGACCCGGGGAACCCACCCACCCGCGCCGCAGCGACACCACCCTCGATGGATGCAGTCGAAGGTTCGCCGGCACTCGACGGTCATTGGAGTGCGACGGGTCCGCGTCTCACCGACGAACAACTCGGGTCGATCGTTGCGACAGTGAGGTTGGCGGACGGTTCCGAGGCGGTGATCCCGCGATTGGAACCCGTCGTCGACGGTCACACCACGCGGGTCGACCGGAATCGAAGGGTCACCGATGTCGTCGTTGCCAGCACCGACCTGAACCAGTTCGGCCTGGGTGACACGCCTGGCGACGCCGATTCTCTGACGGGCGAACAGATTCAGGAGATTCTCCGCTACCTTGCTGCGCTTTCGCCGAGACCGGCTCCGCCGCATCGTGGACCAGAGGCGCTTGTCGCTGTCGTCCATACGGTGCCGGCCCACGATGTGCCCGCAGGCAGAGAATCGGGGTGTCGAGAGCAAGTGCCTGCGAATCCGCTCGCTTGTGGCCAGGAACAACGCGATTTCATCTGGATCTTCCTCGCATCCGGCGCTCGGGTGGCCATAGGCGAGATGGGTTCGGTACCAAACCTCGATGTCCTCGCCGGCCTTGGTCCGGTTGGCGTCTGGATCCCAGATGTCGGTCCGCCGTTATCGCCACAACCGCCAAGTGCCAAGACGACGTCCACGCTCCCGTCATCCCCGCCGACGAGTGCGACACCTCTCGCGCCGCCTACCACTGTGGACACGCGACCGTCGGCGTCCGCGTCCCCGACAACGAGCATGTCGAGACGCCCGGTACCTTCGTCGCCGGCCCCGGCGACGACGCTCGCCCCCGATTCGGCACACGAGCAACCGTGACACCGGACTCGTTCTTTGCACACTTCACCCGTCCATACGTGGAAAAGTGTGCAAAGAACGCGAATCCTCGGAGCGATGATCGCGGTCGCATCGTTCGATCCGCTCGCCTGGCTGTGCCGGGACGGATGCGACGCCACTACGATGGATGAACAACCGTCGACTCACCAGGGGACGCAACGACATGGCCGGATCCGTCATCATCGCTGGGGCACGTACCCCGATCGGCAAGCTGTCCGGGGCCGTCGCCTCGCTGAGCGCCGCGGAACTCGGAGGTGTGGCGATCAAGGCCGCACTCGAGCGCGCCGGCATCGACGGCGAACAGGTCGACTACGTGTTCATGGGCCACGTGCTCCAGGCCGGCGCGGGTCAGATCACCGCCCGCCAGGCCGCCGTGGCCGGTGGTATCCCCATGAACGTGCCGGCCAACACCATCAACAAGGTGTGTCTGTCGGGCATGAACGCCATCCACTTGGCCGACCTGATGATCCGCGCCGGTGAGGCCGACATCGTCGTCGCCGGTGGCATGGAGTCGATGACCAACGCCCCCTACCTGCTGCCCGGCGCCCGCGCCGGCTACCGCATGGGCGACAAGTCCGTCGTCGACTCGATGATGTACGACGGTCTGTTCTGCGCCTTCGACCAGTGCGCGATGGGTCTGGGCACCGAGAAGTACGCGTCGTCCGAATCGCTCGACCGTGAACCCCAGGACGACATGGCGGCCAAATCACACCAGCGGGCCGCCGCGGCGATCGAGTCGGGCAAGTTCGCCGAGGAGATCGCTCCGGTCACCATTCCCCAGCGCAAGGGTGACCCGGTCGTGTTCGACACCGACGAGGGCGTGCGCGGTTCGACCACGACCGACTCGCTCGCACAACTGCGCCCCGCCTTCGACAAGGCGGGCAACATCACTGCCGGGAACGCCTCGCAGATCTCTGACGGTGGTTCGGCGATGGTGATCATGTCGGCCGCCAAGGCCAAAGAGCTGGGGCTCACCCCGCTGGCCGAGATCCTCGGCTACGGCCAGGTGTCGGGTCCGGACTCGGCCTCGCTGCTCTATCAGCCGGCCAACGCGATCCGGGCTGCGCTCAAGCAGGCCGGTAAGGACGTGGCCGACGTGGACCTGTTCGAGATCAACGAGGCATTCGCCGCAGTCGGGATCGCCTCGATGCGCGAGCTCGGGATCACCGACGACATCGTCAACGTGAACGGCGGCGCGATCGCCCTGGGTCACCCGCTTGGTATGTCGGGCAACCGGATCACCCTCACGCTCGCGTACGAGCTGAAGCGGCGCGGTGGGGGTATCGGCGCCGCCGGGTTGTGCGGTGGTGGCGGCCAGGGTGACGCCATCATCATCAGCGTCTGACCCCGCGCGGTCGTCGAGTTTCCGAGCACCGGCCGCCGGGTCACCCGGCGGCCGGTGCGCGTCCGGTCGGCGCGACCCGGCGGCTACTGGCTGATGGGGCTCGGACGGCTCGATGGACGCCGATGTCGGGCATTTCACGAAGACGTTGCTTGAGAAGCGAACCGCGGCGATTGCGACGGCCACCGGGCCGGCAGGTTGGGCGTATCTGCCGATCATCACATGGCACATCCTGTGCGCGATCGTCGGATTCGGCGGCGTGATGCTGATCGGCATCTGGGGCTCGGCGCTGTCGACGCCGCGAGGGGAGGCCGCAGGGGTGCTGGCTCAGACCCTGGAGAAGGTGTCCAAGGTCGCGGAGGCGTTCATCATCGCCGTACCCGTGTTGGGCATCATCGCCGTGTTGCTCAGCGATGGGGCCCACTCGTTCGGCTCACCGTGGCTGTCGGTGTCGATCCTGCTGCTGCTGATGGTGTTCGGCCCCGGCACGGCGTGGGTGCTCGCCAACTGACTCGATTCGATCACGACGCGGGCGGCTGGGAGGGGTGCCCCCAGCGGTCCACCGTGCCACATCGCTGTGAGTCGGCGAGACCAACGAGACGACCTCGGCGCCTCAGGTGGGAGAGGTCATGGTCACCACGAAACCGTAATCGGCCCGAAGTCTGACGAGTTCGGCCCAACGGAGGAGCTCGGCGCTGGACACGCCAGGGATGGTGACGGCTTCGTAGCCCGATCCCTTGGCGATGTCGTGGACAGCCAAGATCAACCTTGCGAATTCGATTCTCGACTGCTGGGTGACCATCGGACCGCCCGGTGTCGACAGGACCGGCGGGGCGGCCGGCTGCTCGGATGTCTGGCCCGTCGTCTCGAGGATCCGCATGAGGTCCCAGTAGCCGGGTGCCGGCTCGAGGTGGTCCACATTCTTCAATGCGGCCCGGATCTGTCGGTCGAGTTGTCGCCGTTGCGCTCGTTCGGCGGCCCCGAGCGGCGTGGACCTAGCGATCACCTTTGCGTCGGCAGGGATCGAAGGGGAAGGAAATCGTGGGTGCACCTGGATCGAGGGGGCTCCGGACGACTTGGGGCAGCGGGGTAACGACGTGCCGGAGAATTGTGGGATGCCGTCGTAGCAGAAGGAGATCCGTGCGTCGGCGAGAGCGACGGCGAGCGATGCGACGTAGCCATAGGCCCTCAGTTGGGGCGCAGCGATCGCGACGCTCGGCTGGTCCTCGACGGCTCGGATGACCCGGGGATTGAGCGTGCTGCTGACCGCGATGAGTCGGTCGTCGGCGGCTCCGGTATTGATGGCGATGTTCGAGTGGGGAATATTCGCGATGGCGAGCAATGCTGCGACGACGATCGGCAAGGCGGGCCAGATCCGGCGCGGTGCGGCCGGCAGTGCCTTCACGAGCCCGTAGCCGAGCGCGAAGGTGACGAACATGGCGATCGGCCAGGACGACAGGAAGTACCTGGGCAGGTAGAGCATCAGATCGGTGGTCTGTGCGGGATGTGCGATGTTGTACCAGGCGCTGAGAAACATGACGACGGCGAGGCCGATCGCAACTCCGGCTGCCCGATCACGGCGGACCCAGGCGCTCCATCCGAGACCGATCGCGCACAGGCCCAGCACCCCGGACGTGACGATCTGGGCGGTTCCCGAAGGTGGAAGCGCATTGAACATGAGTGCGGAGTGCGTGCGGCTCCCGTGCAGCCAGAAGGGAGGTTTGGCGAAAAAGGCGGTCAGTGCTCCGTACGCGGTTCCCCAGATGGGATCCTGTGGCGGGCGGGCGGCGGCGGCACGGGAGAGGTTCGTGAGGTTTCCGGGTTCGTTGCGGAGTTCCTGGATGATCGGGGGCAGCCACATCACAAGGGTGATCGCTCCCGCAACGAGTACCGCCCGGCGGGCGCGGCGACGTCGAGGTGCCCACGTGGTGTGCTCGGCCTGACGTGCGACGACCAGCCCGATCGCCCACATGAGCAACGCTGCGCCGACGATGACCGAGACCAGCAGGGTCAAGGCAAGATGGTCGAGCAGGAGAAAGTTCGTGAGCAATATCAGGAGCGGGAGGACGCCTTCGTCGCCCGCCGCGAGCGCCCAGCAACCGAAGCAGAACGCGGCGAACGCAGGGACGATCATCACCATGGGCACCGGCGAGTACATCGCACCGGTCCCCAGCGTCCAGGTGAGAGCGGCGAGGAAGATGAGTGCTCCCATCGCGGCTCGATCGCCCAGTCGTCGTCGGACGAACCAGCCGGCGAGCAGGAACCAGCCCGAGTTGAGCACGGCCATCGACAGCAGCGGCCCCCAGGTGGTGCCCAGGACGCGGATCGGAATCGACATCCACCAGAGCTGCCAGGGGCCGGGGAAGTAGGTCGTCGCCCCGATCCACTTGCTGGCGTCGGTGTACATGCCGACCAGCGAGGGGTGGAGCGAGATCGAGGACTGGGCACGCAGTACCGTTCCCGCGGCGTCTACAGCGGGGATCCAACCATTCGCCGCTGCTCGTATCGCGGCGATCAGGATCGGTGCGACGGTGAGGGTCGCGACGATCCGATACGGCCACGGTCCGTCGGATCGACCGGTTTCGCCGTCGGATCGTGTATCGGCGACGGGTAGGACGTCTTCGGTCCGCGACCGACGGGATCGGCGACTGCTGGGTGACAACTCGTCAGGCGGCGGGACGCTGCCGCCAGTGGCCGTCGTGGTCTCGGACGGTGGAGCCGAGTTCGTCGAACTGCGCGAGGATGTCCTTGGCGTTACGACGCCCTTCGACGGCATGGGTGACCTCGGCGCGCATCGCGTCGAGTTGCGCGTCACGACGGGCTCCGAGTGAGTTCTCGAGTGCACGGTCCCACATCGGCCGCACGATGTCGGCCCCGGAGCGTTTGTGGCCCTTCGCACCGATCACCGTGCGGTCGCGGATCTCGGTGAGCACGGTCTTCAGGTAGTCCACGTGCGGGGTCTCATCCGCGCGGATGTGGCGGATGATGTCCCCGGCGGCGCCGTCGCCGGCGACCCGGTCGGCGTCGTCGAGGATCGTCTGGGCCCAGTTGAAAGCGTGGAACGCCGAGATCTCGATGAACAACAAGGAGATCATCCGGGCGAGCATCGATTCGAGGTCGAAGTCGATGTCGTCGGGCAGCACCCGGTTGGCCATCGCCTCGGCGCGGAGACGCTGCGGATCGATCCTGCCGCCGGAACCGGGCTCGGAGATTCCCATTCGTTCGAGCATGACCGTGGTCTGGTCTTCGGTGATGGGGTGTTCGAACGCGAGGTCCCGGGCAGCCCACCACATGTGGGTGTGGCCACCTTCGTGCTCGTGCCCGGTCTCGTCGCGGGCGTGGGCCTCGAACAGACCGTGCTCGAGATGAGCGAGTGCGGTGCCACGGGTGTCCTCGTCGAACGTGGCGGGCAGGTCGGGCACGTTCGTGTAACGGATCAGTCCACCGAATCCTTCGACGGTTCCGATCCGGGTGAGCACCGCGATGATCGGGTCGGGAATCGAGTTGTCGAGCAGGAACCGAGCCTGGGGCACGTTCGGGTAGTGCTCGGGCCAGGTGTCGAGTGGGATGTCGATGATGTCGGTGCCGAAGGTGGCGCGGTGCGCCTGCTGCCACGCCTCGATCGCCGGGATCCGGTTGAGGGTGCGTGGCGACACGTAGGTGCCGTCCTCGTCGTAGCCGCCGTGGCAGCGCACGCCGGCCACGATCTGTGGCTCGGCGTAGGTGTGGTCGGCGAGCAGTTCGGTCTCTGACCAGTCGAGCTGGTCGGTTGCTGCGGTCATGCATTTCCCCTTGGTGTTCTTCCCCTGCTCCCGTGCCGGCGGCAGGTCGCGCCGTCCACCTTAGAACCGCGCCCTGGGGCGACGACGAACGCGCTGCGGAACCGCGTGCTCACGGAACGTGGCGAAAATTTGTCTCCAGTCGATTGTCAGGGGGCGTCGCGGTCACTACGATGGTCGCAAGGTCCGGCTGAGTCTCCCTCCCCCCTCCACTCAGTCGGGCACCGAGGGGCTGCTTCCCATTCACGGTTCGATCAGGTGTCCGCCCGCACCGCTCGGATCGGGAAGCGGCCCTTCGGACGTTTTCGCGGCGGCCTCGGCGCGACCCCGCCGAGCATCGACGATGCCGACGGTCAGGCCCCCGGCACCTCGAGCCGGCGTCGCTCCTCGAGCGCCCGGCCCAGGGTCAACTCGTCTGCGTACTCGAGGTCGCCGCCGACGGGCAGGCCGCTCGCGAGCCGGGAGATGCGGATGCCGGTGTCGGCCAGCAGCCGCGCCAGGTACAGCGCGGTCGCCTCGCCTTCGATGTTGGGGTTGGTGCACACGATCAATTCGGTCACCGCATCGTCGGATAGGCGGACCACGAGCTCGCGCACGTGCAACTGGTCTGGGCCGATCCCCTCGATGGGCGAAATCGCCCCGCCGAGCACGTGGTACAGGCCCCGGAACTCACCGGTGCGTTCCACCGCGATCAGGTCGCGGGCCTCCTCGACGACACAGATGATGCTCGAGTCGCGGCGGGGATCGGCGCAGATCGTGCACAGCTCGCCTTCGGCCATGTTGAAGCACCGGCCGCAGAACACCACCTCGGCCTTGGCGCGATCGATGGAGCGAGCCAGGCGGGTCGCGTCCTGGGCGGGCGCGTTCACCAGATACAGCGCGATGCGCTGCGCCGACTTCGGTCCGATCCCGGGGAGCCGGCCGAACTCGTCGATGAGGTCCTGAACCGCCGGTGGGTACGCGCTCATGGGTGCGCCGGCCGGTGGGGGCGGCGGTCAGTCACCGAGCAGACCGCCGAGCTGATCACCGAGCCCGCCGAGGGGATCGGCTTGCTGGACCGACCGCGCCTTGTCGAGGGCATCGCGCAACGCCGACAGCACGAGGTCCTCGAGCATGTCGACGTCGTCGGTCGCATCGGGCGAGATCGACACGGCAACACCTTCCATGGCGCCCGTCAGCTTGATGCGCACCGCGCCGCCGCCGGCGGAGCCCTCGACCTCGGTCGCCGCGGCCTGCTGCTGCGCCTGGGAGATCTGCTGGTGCATCTCGCCCGCCATCGAAAGCAGCGACCCCATGTCGAGGCCGCCGAGCAGGCCGGCCAAGTCGGCACCGCCTTCATCGGGGCCGGCGCCCGGGGCCGGGTCGACGGCGCCGGAGGACACCGGCGGGTCGGGGGTTTCGTCGTCGTTCATGATCACCTCGTCGGGGAAGGCTGGAATCTCGCGGTCACTGGTCGACGATCTCGGCGCCCGGGAAGGCGTCGATCACCCGTTGGGTGGCGCTGCGGTCGTCCGCGGGCGCGTCGGTGAGTTCCTCGACCGGGCCGATCTCGTCGGCCTCGCGCCGCGCCTCGTCGTCACGGTTCGCCGGCGGGCGGGCCCGATTCGCGTCGGTACCGTCGACGGTGCGGGTCGCGGACGAACCGTCGACGACCAGGTCGAGGTGCACCGGATGGCCGAGCCTGGCCGACAGGGCGGCCTCGACCTCTTCGAGCTTCTGGAGCGACTTCTCGCGGTGCACTTCGTTGGGCACGGCGAAGCGCAGCGTGCCCGCCCGGCCCGATCCGACATCGACGAAATGACCGACGCTGAACATCGCCTTGGTGAGGCCCGACAGGCCGGGGAGCACCTGATCGGACCAGACGCGTTCCACGTCGTCGGTCGGCGGCGTGGCGTCACTCACCGTCGGTGCTGCGGGGGATCCGGCTTTGGCGCCGGCGGCGTCTGACCGGGATTCCCTCGGCGGGGACTCCCGAGGCGCCTGCGCGGTCGTCGCCGCGCGCGCCGGTCCGCTGGGTGGTGTCGGCGCAGGGGCGGTTGTCGTCGGCTTCGCCGGTGGCGCCGGAGCGGGGGCCTGCTCGGGCTTCTGGGCCGACAGTGCCGCCCGTGCCGCGTCCGCAGGGCGGGTCGACCCTCCCGACGAGGCCGGGCGGTCAGCGGTCGATGGTGCCGACTCCGGCGTGGCCGGCGCGGCCGCCGACGTCGAGGGCGCGCCGCGTTCGAGCCGCTCGATGCGGGCGATCAGTGCGTCGATCGAGGCATCCGCGTCGGCACGGGTGAGGCGCACCAGGGCGAGCTCGAGGGGAATACGGGTGTCGGGCGCGGTGCGCATGTCGCGCAGCGCCTCGCCGATCGCCTCGAGCGCCCGG
>Ga0182738_1002234_pt1 | contig 23208 bp, 17 predicted proteins | sample eDN5th30CBELigMG_FD_128876 | JGI IMG/M metagenome (GOLD analysis project Ga0182738, IMG submission 128876) | Enriched Miracle-Growth compost microbial communities from Emeryville, California, USA - eDNA 5th pass 30_C BE-Lig MG (version 2)... ...
CAAGCTGCGCGAAGGGCTCAACGACGAGTTCGCCAAGGAGCTGAGCAAGCGCATCCGCTCGGAGTTCAAGAAGGTTTCCCCGCAGATTCAGGGCGACCTCGTACGCGTTTCGGCGAAGAGCCGCGATGATCTGCAGTCGGTCATCCAGATGCTGAAGTCGGAAGAGTTCGAGACGCCGCTACAGTTCGTCAACTACCGCTAGTCAGCCTCGGGGTCGGCCGCTGCCGATGACGCGTCTGCCGACCCCGACGACAAGCGCCGGTCGGCCTCCTCCTTGAGGATATCGAACAGTCGTCGGCGCTTTGCCTCTTCCGGCCAGACCCGCTGGAACATCACCCACTGCTCCGGGCGCATGGAGATGTAGTGCTCGAGCGTCTCGACCATACGGCGCATGCCGACTTCCACATCGGCGCGCTCGTCGCTCGTCCGCTCGATCACGAACGGATCGCCGATGTGGAAGGCGTAGCGCTGGGCGCGACCGCCGTCATCATCGCGCTGGGCGAAGACCGGGACGATCGGCGCGCCGGTCACGCGGGAAAGGCGGACTGCACCGACCGGCAGCGTCGTGATCTCGCCGAACAGGCGGACAGGCACGCCGGTATCCGTGAAGTCGTGGTCGGCCACAAAGCCGACATAACCGCCCTGCCGCAGGACGCGCATCATCCGCCGAATCGCCGCCGATGAGATGTCCTCGATTGGCGCGCCCTTCGATTTGCGCAGCCACGAGACCGCCGAATAGACGAACTCACCGACCGTTGGCGAGGTCAGGACGTAGGGGTTGTAGCCGCGGACAAACAGCGTCTGGCCGACGAAATCGAACGCGCCGAAGTGGCCGGTGAGGATGATGCATCCCTTCCCCTCAGCGTGCAGCGCTTCGATCATTGACCAGTCGTTTTCGGGCAATCGCGTCATGCGGTTGAAGTCTTCGCGGGACAGGTGCGGCACTCTCCCGAGGTCCCAGAAGTTGCGTGCCGAAACGCGGAATGTCCGCCGCGCCTGTCCGCGCAGCGCCAACTCGGTCAGCTCGCCTCGGTAGGCGTGGCGCAGGTTATCTATGACGTTCAGCCGGTAGACGCGCGTCCGCCAGTACGCGAAATCGCCGACGCGATCGGCAAGCCAGTAGCCAACCCGCGTGGGCGTAATGCGCGTGAAGTTGGCAAACAGCCACGCCGCGACGATCCCCCAACGCTGCTTACGGTTTTCCGGCTTCCGTGGGGGGATGATCGGCTTCTCAAGGAACCGCGAATTAAGCTGGCTCACTCTGCTCGACCCGCTCGGCTGACGACGCCACCTGAGCATCAAGCGTTTCCGGACGATCGTCCGGATCCTTCAGGTAATACATCGCGTCGTAAATCACCGGCAGTCCACGAATGACGCATAGCGCCACCGATGCATACACCAGCACCCAGCCGACGAAACGGAACGCCTGCTGATCGTAGAAGGTGCTGAGGAAGCGGCCGTCCGCGTCGGGCAGCTGCCAGGCGAGCAACCAGGCCAGAAAGACGAAGCCGAGCGCCTTTGACCAGCCATACGCAGTGCGACTGAAGCGCGATGCGGTCAGGAACCAGGTAATGCGCGAGCGCGCCATCGTCTCGTCACCGAACGGCGTCTTGCCTTCAGCAAGTGCGACCGAGCGCATAACATCAACGGTGAAGGAGCGCGTCAGCACGACGAGCGGCGCCCAGACGCCGACCAAGCTCAGATGCGCAAACACGACCCAGAGCGCATTTTCGACAACACGATCTCCGGCAATGTCGAGCACAGCCCCCAGACGGGATGTCGATCCGCGCTTGCGTGCAACCCAGCCATCGAAGCCATCTCCGGCGAAAACGACAGCGATGATGAGACCGGCGATGAAGATCGCGACATAGTTCTCGCTATACAGCATCGCGATCGCGCCGAAAAGCAGGAGTACACGTCCGACGGTGATGAGATTAGCCATGTCCCCCCAACCGTCACTGACGGCCTGATAGACCGCAGGTTGTTTGGCCAGTATAGCAATGCCCGCGTGGATCGGGAGCGGCTTCGCGCCAGGATCAGGAGACCAGTCGGATCAATGCAATCGCCGCGACGATCTGGACGAATGGCGTCGCCGCAAGGATCAGACGCGCAAGAAAGCGATCGACCGCCATCAACAACGTTGCCAGCGCGGTATTACCAATCAGAATCAGCCCGGCAAGCACCGGCAACTGCCATAGCGCCGCGGGAGATCCAGTGTGCTCAATCTCACCGAGCGCATCCCAGTGCAACGCAACCGGATCGGGCACGCCTTCCATCTGGCTGATGAGATAGGCGACCATCAGGAGCGGAATGATGATGCCAACCGCAATCAGGTTTGATGACAACCGATCGCTCAGCAGCCCCGCGCGGAACAGATCACGATAGAGGAAGACGAACGGACTCTGGCGGCCGGCGCGGGCTACCGGCGCAGGCTCATCGAGCGGCGGCGCAATCGGCAACTGCTCTTCCTCTGCGACAATCGGTTCTTCGTGGCGGAGGGGTGACTCAGGTCGGCGACGCGGCAACACCGGCTGCTCTACTGGGCTCGCCGGCATGTCCGGGCGGCGCGCACGCCGGTGATCGATGTCGACCAGAAAGAGGATCGGTCGCAGCGGCGAGATCTCCACGCCGCCACTCGTCGTGCGGATACGCACCCTGCTCCGGCGCGGGAGCGTGGCCCAGACGCGCCAGATGCCGTCAGCACGACGATGGGTCGCCACACTCAGCCCCGGCCAGAACGGCTCCCAGCCCGACGCACTCACCGGCACATGCGGGTCGTATTCAACGGCGACGATCTCAGCGAGGGCGATGACGTGCGGGCGTCCCATCCAGTGGACGGTCAGCTTCTCGTCGTCCAGATCGTAGACAAGCCCACTGAGACCACGCAGCAGCCAGGATGTTCCAACTGCGGCGGCAACCATCGCCAGCATGAGCAGCCAGAGGATCCAGAGCGCTGCGCCACCGGCTGACTGCGAGCGCCAGAATGCAATGATGATGATCAGGATCTCAAGGACGAGCAGCGCGATCCCCACCGTGCGCCCGGCACCGTGCGCCACCGGCCAGACGCTGGCAGGCTGGCCGGCCAGCGGTCCACGACCAGATCGCTTCTCAGGGTCTGGATCGATCATCGCGCCACGATTACCCTCCAGCAATCAGGCGACACCGGCAGGATAAGGTAAACCGGCGCGAGTAGTCACACTCGCGCCGGTTCGACGGCGTTACTGCGTCGGCGTGCCGGTATCTTCCGTTGGCAACGGAGCCGGCGTCGCGGTCGGCGGCAGCGGCGCATCAGCCGGTGCCTGGAACGTCGAGTTGTTCGCCTGATTCTGCTCGCGCTGAAGCGTCGTCAGCGGAATATCCGACGAAATGTCGCTCTCGTTGCGGCGCGCCTGAATCCAGTCGCTATAGGCTCGCGACTTCAGCGACTGCATCATCTCCAGCGTCAGCGGGCGATCATCTTCGTGCTCGAACACCTTGATGACGTGCCAGCCGAACGATGACTGGACTGGAGCGGAAACCTCGCCAGGCTGCAGCGCGAACGCCGCCTCCTCGAACGGTGCAACCATGACTCCGCGCGGGAACCAGCCCAGGTCGCCGCCGTTCGGAGCAGTCGACGTATCGGTGCTGACTTCCTTGGCGACTTCAGCGAAATCCTCGCCGTTCTTCAGTCGTTCCTCAACCGCGTTCGCGGCCTCTTCGGTCGCAACGAGAATGTGGGCTGCATGGATTTGCTCGGCACGCTGCGGCACCTGGCTTTCCAGCTGCTCCTGCACGCGCGTGCGGGCCAGCTCCGGCTTGACGATGAGCCGCTCGTAATCCGATCTGCTCATGTCCGACGGTTCAAGGTAGTTGGACTTGTACTGATCGAAGCGCGACACCGCTGTAGCGCGCGCATCGTCCGGCGCAATCGTCGGTGACGGCGTTGGTGACGCAGCCGGCGAAGCATCCGGCGTGCCGGCTTCGTCAGTAGCCGGTGTGGTCTCTGCACCAGTCGCCTCTGTTGCTTCCGAAGCAGGCGTCTCTGTCGCCTCTGCTCCGGCTTCGGTCGACGCGGTTGGCTCCGTCGTCTCGGACGCTTCGGCGGTGCCCGTTTCTTCGGCAGTCGGTGAGGCAGCCGCCGCAGTCTGTGCGGCCTCGACAGTTGCTGTCGATGCGGCCTGGTTCGCCTCGGCCGTGCCGGTCGCCCAGGCTGCCGCCGTTGAGTCAATCTCCGGCGTCGGGGTTGGCGACGACAGTGGCGCGGGCGCGAACTGCTCAGTGACAAACTCGTCCATATCGGCCTGGGTGATCTCGATACCCATATCATCGATGTTCTGGAGAACGATCAGGTTGTCGACCATCGCCGATAGCGTATCTTCTGCCAGATCTGCCCCACGCAGGTCATCGAGCTCAGCCTGGATTTCAGCGGCCTGCTGCTCAAGCTGCGGGCGCTGGTCTGCCGAGGTGATCTGGTACTGCTGGCTGATCTGAGCAAGATTCTGGCGCAACTGGAGGCCGCGCACCTTCCAGTAATCGCGCCGCTGGATGTCCGTGCCATTCACTGACGCGATAGTGCCGTGCGGATAGAAGTAGTACTGATATGCCGCGCCGACAATGAGCGCCACAATGACAACAGCCCCGGCGATACCGGCTGCGAGATAGAGGAGCCGTTGCTGGCGCTCTTCGCGCTCACGCCGCGTTACTCGTCGTGCCTGACGAGACGCGGTCTGGGAACCGCCGGGCCGGATGCGTTCTCGAAATCGATCTAGCATGCGGGGATTCTCGCTTCGCTGAAGCTGGATGCAAGCAGGGCCACCGGCCCGGTGACCAGCGGCCACCGGGACACGGCAAGTCGAGCGCGCCAGCGATGATGGCTAGCGACGCAGGTGCTCACAATCCTATGCGTTGCTATCAGACTGCGGAGTCGGCTCTTGCGGACGCGAGTCCTCGCGCGGACCGCGATCGCGGTCACCAAAGCTGCGCGGTCCGCGATCCCCGAAATCGCGAGGACCACGATCTCCGAAGTCGCGCGGACCACGATCTCGGCCGCGGCCGCCGCGGTCGGGGCGTCCACCACGATCGCGTCCCTCACGCGAGCCCTCGGTGAAGGAGAGCAGCGCCAGGTGGCGGGCACGCTTGATCGCCGTCGCGAGCGAGCGCTGGTGCTTCGCGCAGGTGCCGCTCTTGCGGCGCGGCTCGATCATCCCGCGATCGGAGACGTAACGGCGCAGCCGGGGCACATCCTTGTAATCGACGTGCTTGATGCCATCGACACAGAAGCCACAGACCTTGCGACGCGAGAACGAGCGACCGGGGCCGCTGCTCACGAATCGGCGTGGCCGGGGTCCTGATTGCTCTCCTTGCGACGACTGGCGATCGTCAACCATCAGGTCGTTCCTTATCTCTATCTATCCGCTCAGCGCCCGCGCGCTAGAACGGCACATCCTCGATGTCGTCGTAGTTGTCAAACGGGTCATTGCGCTGCTGGTCCTGACCCTGCTGCGGTCGGGATCCGCCCTGCGGGCTGTCCTGGCCACCGCCACGGCTGTCCCGGTTGTAGTTGCCGTATGATCCGGCAGCCTCACCCATGGCCTCGTCGCGGGTAGTCAGATTCTGGAAGTTGTCGGCTGTCACATCTACGCTGGTGCGCTCGACACCGTTGCTATCTGTGTACTGCCGAATGCTCAGCTGACCTTCAACAAGGACTCTGTTGCCTTTGCGCAACCACTCGTTCGCGTTCTCTGCCAGGTTGCGAAACAGCGTCACCCGAAACCAGCTCGTCTCGTCCTGATACTGACCTGACTGATCCCGGCGGCGACGATTGACCGCGATCGAAAAGGTCGTGATCGGCGTGCCATTCTGGCTATAGCGCATTTCGGGGTCGCGACCGAGGTTCCCAACGAGAACTACGCGGCTGAATCCTCGCGACATGACGCTCTCCTGTTCCACTTCCAGACTACTGCGGGCCGAGCGCTAGGCGCTGGCGGTCTCAGCAGTCGCGTTTCCGTAGCAGTGCGTGTCCACGAGAGTCCCGGCGGCGTCGTGCAGATAGGCGCAGTCGCCATCGTTGTTCCACCAGCGCAGCGCGTTGCCGACATAGAGGTCTTCCGCGCTGTCGTCACCAGCAGCCATGTGGACGCGAACGCTTCCACCCGCCGCCAGCGCGAAGGCCGGGAACACGTAAGTGTGCTTCTCGCCATTGTCAGCGAGCTTCCAGCCTTCCAGCTGAACCTCGCTGTCGCTGCCGTTGCTTACAACAACCCACTCGTGATCGCCGTGGTCGTGTCCATCAGCACCGTGGTGAACCTCGCTCACCTTGACCGCTGCGGTGGCTGCCTCTGCCGGGGCATCAGCGAATGTCGCCGGTGCTACCTCGGCAAGTGCCGACTCAGCCGGGGCCTCAGCGACAGCGGCTGCCTCGGCGGGAGTTGCCTCTGCCGGAGCCTCTGCAGCTGGTGCGGCTGCGGCTGGTGCCGCAGCGGCCGGAGCGTCTGTAGCAGCTCGTGCCGGCGCGGGCTCACCACGGCGGGCACCCTCTCCACGCGGTCGTTCCTCGTGCTCAGTAAGCACATCGTACCGTATGATCAGGTGGCGAATCACCTGCTCATCGAGACGAAGATCGCGCTCCAGCTCATCAATGGCAGTGCTCGTAGCGTGGAAACGGTAGAGAACGTAGAACGCGTCAGGGAAATCGTTGATCTGATACGCCAGTCGGCGTCGGCCCCAGGGGTTCTGGCTATTGGTCGAATCGACCGTGCCGTCCTGGGTTGTGATGTATCCCGACACGCGATCGACGACCTCCTGAAGGCCCTCTTCGGTCACGGTCGGGGCGACAACGAGCATCATCTCGTAGTCACGAAGTTGGGGGTCAGCGGCGTGCTCGCGCAACGCGTGCTCCTTCCTCCCGGTTAATGCGACGCTCGGGACTCGAGTGGTGGTTGCGCAATCCACTCGGTCGGCGGCGCAGAAAGGCGACTATCCATCTGTCTCCATCGCGGCCCACGCCGCGACAACCGCGAATTGTAGCAGATACCCAGCAGATGGTGCCGGACCTCTACTCGATCGGAACCGGCTCCCCGCAGACGGCAAAGACTGGCCCAGCCGGCTCACCATCACTCTGCACATCAGCATCACAAGACGTCATGGTCCATCCATCAACGCCGAACCGGTCGCGCGTCGCGTCAGCCAGGATAGTGGCGGTGCCATCATCGTTCACTCGATAGATGCTGACGATGAGATCACCTTCAATTGTCTGTTGCACGTAGATCAACTCGGCTACCTGCCCCGCATCAGCAGCAGTGATGAGGCAATCGCGCGCGGCCGCTCCAGCCTCGGCATCCCATTGCGCGCCGTTGAGCGCAATTTCGACTCCGCAAGCAGGGAATGCCATCCGCTCCAGAACCACCTTCGGCGTGCCCTCGCCAAACACGATCACGGTGTAGGCATCCGATCCCTTCGGGTCGGTGAGTTGCGTCATCGTGCCGGGCGTCGCGACGATCCGACACACCTGTCCCGGCAGGGCGTCCGCGCACGCCTCGGCCAGCTGCTCCGGCGTCAACTCCACATCAAAGGAACCATCGCTTCGCACCACCGCCTCGGCGACCGGCCCGCGCGTTTCACCACCGAGCGCATTGCCGGTGATGGCAACACTCGTGTCAGGCATAAACCCGCGACCGCGCACGACAACACCCTCACTGCCATCGCCGTAGTTCGGCCAGGCGTCCAGCACAGCGCGGCCATCGTCGTGCGGCCAGGCGTCCGGCGCGGGAGTCACCGTCGGTATCGGCGCTGATGACGTAGCAGGCACCGGGACCGCCTCAACCACCTGCTGCATGCGCTTCAGCGCGAGGTCGTCGGGGACTGCGCCAGCGACGAAATAGCAGATACTGTCTGACTCCCAACGGAAATCTGCGATAGGCATACCGTCAGGAGAAACCGCCAGTGTCTTGCGCACCTGTCGACTACCGAGGATGAGATCTTCCTGGCTTGTGATCTCGATGCCTGTCGAATCGTCAGGGTAGCCACACGCGACCGGATGTTGATGAAACTCAAGGGGATTCATCGAGTCGTCATACCAGTAGTAGGCAACCACACCCGTCACGGTGTCCGGCGATTGGTGATCGGTCTGGATCTCTATCGAGTCCAGCTCGATGCCATATTCACTAACCGCAGGCTCGACGAGCGAATAGCTCGCCAGCATGCGCGCTTCGTCGAACGTGGGAACCTCAATGATGCGGCGAACATCCGGTGTCGGGGCGACCCAGGATTGTGGCGCGAGCAGTCGCGTAATGAACTGCTCCATAAGCGTCGCAGATACTCCATTCTGCAGCATCCCGCCGACCATGACACAGGTTCCCTCACGCTGCCATGAGTAGATCGCGACCGGAAACTGCTCATCAGATACGGGAGTCACAGAATCAGGGCTGTATTCGCCCGGCGAAAGCTCGGTATAGAAGTCCTGAGGAATACCAATGACCTTCGATATCGGCACGTCCCATATCTGTATGCTCGATCGCTGCGGTGAATCAAGCTCAGGAAGCACACACTCTCCGCCGCGCTGCTCCATGCCAAATGCGCCCTTACCATCTGACCGCACGTACATCGCCTGGAAGATTCGCGGAGACTTCAAATCGCCATCTATGGATGGCTGCACCTCAATTGCCGCGAGGTGCAGGCCAGCGGATCCCGATTCAGGTCCAGGTTCAACCAAACGAAATGGCACAAGCGTCTGGGCTTCCGCGAACGACTCAGGGCGATAGATGCCGGAGGCATCCGGCAGCAGATCGTTCACCGTCGTTACCGTCGGGCTTGCCATCGTAGATGGTGCAGCAACCTGAAAGTCCGGTTCATCGCCTCGCAACACGAGCGCCAGTACAGCACCAACAATGGCGAACGCGACGATGGCCGCGGCGAGCAGCAGCGCCTCAGGTATCCTCGCTCGGCGCTGTGGGTGCTCCGTCAACGTGGCCATCTCGGGCGTACTGGTGAAACGGTGCTTCGAAGACGCAGGCAGAATAGTGGCGGCGAATCCGCCCTCAGGCGTACGCAACTCACGCTCCAGGAACGCGGCCAACTGCGTTGGGTACGCTGCATCGGGCTCGCGCTCATCCAGGTCATGTACCTGCTGTGCTGTCTCAATGAGTCCAGCGAGTTCGTTGTCGTCTGGGACCGACAGGACCTCCCCGCGATTGAGCGCATTCAGCAGGTCATCAAGCTGTCGGTCGCGGTCGTGCCGGTCGATCATATGCGCGCTCCTTCACTGAGTGCCGCACGAAGCGCGGCAAGGGCACGACGTTGGAGTTGGCGAACGGCACCTGGGCTGCGACCCATGATCTCTGCCGTCTCCCCAGCGGACTTACCCTCAAGCAAGCGGAATCGAATGACGGCCTGGTAGTCGTCAGGAAGGCGAGCGAGGGCAGCCCGCACACGTCGCTGCTCATCGCGCTGAATCGCAGACGTCTCCGGTCCATCCGTCTGATCATGAAGCTCGCTGGCCTGGTCGAGTGAACCGGACGGTGGGCGACGTGAGCGCCAGCCGTCGCGTAAGCGATTGCGTGCGATCGTCGCCAGATAGGCGCTGAACGGCGCGCCGGTTTGCTGATAGCGGTCGAGCGAGCGGAGGGCGCGGAGGAAGACCTCCTGCGTCAGATCCTGCGCTTCAGCGACGTTGCCGAGTGCGGCGTAGGCAATGCCATAGACTGCGCGCCACTCGCGGTTGCAAAGCGCATCCAGCGCCGCGCGTTCTCCTCGCATAGCTTTGGCAAGCAGATCATCGGTCGTCACATCACCACCTCCTGCCAGATCAAACGCAGGCGTAAGGCAATTGTGACGCGAGCAGAGCTTGCTTACCTCGCGGCGGCGTGGACCTCCACCAGTGCGCCCGGCGCGACGGCCAGCGGCAGCGCCCGGCCGGCGAAGCCGTGTTCTGCAGCGGTTGCTTCCATTGCAATGGCAACAGCGCTCGCGTCGGCCGGCTCGGCGAAGGCGAGGATCGTCGGGCCAGCGCCGGAGAGCCCAGCGCCGAGCGCGCCGGCAGTCAGCGCTGCATTGATGACCGGGTTGAGGTGCGGGAAGATGGCAGCACGATAGGGCTGGTGCAGACGATCGCGCGTCGTCTCGCGCAGCAGATCGCCACGTCCCTCGCGGAGAGCCAATGCCAGCATCGCAGCGCGCCCAATGTTTGCCGTGGCGTCCGGCATCGGGATCGCCGTGGGCAGAATGCCGCGCGCTTCACTCGTGAACGCCGGAGCGTCTGGCACAAACGCCACGACGGTCCACGGCAGCTCGGCGGCCAGTACCTCGGCGATCCAGCCATGCTCGGCGTGGAACGAGACCGTGACTCCACCAAGCTCCGACGCGGAGATGTTGTCGGCGTGGCCTTCCATCTCGCCGCCGATGTCGACGACATCGCTTGATTCGAGCGCAATGTCGAGCAGGAATCCCGCTGCGTGAATACCGGCAACGATAGCCGAGGCGGACGAGCCGAGGCCGCGCGCGACCGGAATGTCGCTACGAATGCTCAGCTCGCAGGCTGGTAGTGTCCGGGCATAGCGATTGGCCGTGATCTGCATCGCCTCGACGACCAGATTGCCGCCACCGAGCAGATCCTCGCCGTTCAGCACGCGGATCTCACCGGACTCGTCGCTGAGGCGCGTAATGTCGACCTGCATCCACAGGTCGAGCGCCATACCGAGCGAGTCGAAGCCGGGGCCGAGGTTCGCGCTTGATGCGGGAACGCGGATGCTACAGGATGTTGGCGAGTGCACGGTCGAGCGCCTCCAGCGTTGGATCGATGACGACCGGCTGCGCGCCCGCGTTGGTGATGTAATAATCCGCGCTCGCTTCGGTGTCCTTCAAAAGATTGCCCGTCAGATAGGTTAGCACTCGCTCGCCCTGCTGGATCACGCCCTCAGAGATCAAGCGCCGGATGCCGGCCAGCCCAGCGGCAGAAGCGGGTTCGCAGCCGATCCCGACACGATCGATCATGGCTTTGGCAGCCAGAATCGCGTCGTCATCGACGGACGTTACGGTGCCCTCGCTATCGAGCACAACCCGCCGCGCCTTCGTGTAGTTGACCGGATCGCCGATCTGGATCGCTGAGGCAACTGTCGAGGCGGCAATCGGCGAGTACTCGGCGAAGCGCGTCTGCCAGGCGCGATAGAACGGCGCAGCGCCGGCGGCCTGCACGACCGCAATGCGGGGCATCGACTCAATCAGGCCGGCAGCGAGCGCCTCACGCAGCGCCTTCCCCAGCGCGCTCGTGTTGCCCAGGTTGCCGCCCGGCACCACGATCCAGTCGGGCAACTGCCAGTGCAGCTGCTGCAGCGCCTCCAGGACGATCGACTTCTGCCCTTCCAGGCGGAATGGGTTAAGCGAGTTGAGCAGATAGATACCGTAGCGGCTGGTTGCCTCGCGCACCATGGTCATCGCAGCGTCGAAATCACCGCGCACCTGGATGATCGTCGTGCCGTAGGCGATCGTCTGTCCAAGCTTGGCTGCCGAGATCTTGCCTTCAGGAATGAAAACGACCGACGGGATGCCGGCAGTGGCAGCGTAGGCGGCGACGGCGGCGCTCGTGTTGCCGGTGGACGCGCAGGCGACCATCGTTGCGTTAGTCCAGCGCGCGTGGCTGATGCCGACCGTCATCCCGCGATCCTTGAACGAGCCGGTCGGGTTCTCGCCCTCGTGCTTGAACCAGACATCGGTGCCCGCGTAATCGCTCAGGCGCTGGTCGTTGTAAAGGTTGGTGTTGCCTTCCGGCTTGGAGACGATCACATCGTCCGGGAAGTTCGGCATCAGCTCGCGAAAGCGCCAGACACCGGAACGCAGCGGATGATCGACCGCACCAAGGCGGCCATCGAACAGCTCGCGCGTGACTGGTGGGATTGCGAGATCAACCTCAAGCAGTCCTCCGCAGTCGCAACTGGTCCGCACATCCTCGGGCGCGTACGTCAATCCACACTCAATACACCGTAGCTTCACGCGCCCCCCATCGGCATTCGTAGCGGCCAGCCGTCAGCTCCAACTAACAATCATGCTCCGCAAGCAGAACTCCGCGCCTGTGCTAGAGCGACTTACGCGGGTCGAGCGCATCACGCAGGCCGTCTCCAACATAGTTGATCGAGAGAACGGCCAGGAAGATCATCAGCGCCGGGAAGATAACCATGTGCGGCGCGATCTCCATGAAGTTGATTGAGTCATTCAGCAAGCGTCCCCAGGTCGGGACGTCCGGCGGGAAGCCCAGGCCGAGGAACGACAGCGTTGATTCGGTGATAATTGACGACCCGACTGCCAGCGTCGCGGCGACGATAACCGGGCTCATCGCATTCGGCAGGATATGTTTGAAGATCACCGTTGTCTGGTTTGCGCCGATGCAGTGGGCCGCCTCGATGAACTCTTTCTGCTTCAGAGAGAGGAAGGAGGCGCGCACAAGCCGCGCGACCGACATCCAGCTCGTGATACCGATCAGCGAGACAATCAGGATGAACGGGCCGAGCGTCGTACCCAGACGCTGCGCGAGTGGATCGCGGAACAGATAGATCGTCAGGAGCAACAGCGGCAGGTCGGGCAGCGAGATGAACATGTCAACGACGCGCATCAGCGCCGAATCGACAGCACCGCCGAAGTAGCCGGCCAGTGCGCCGATCAGTGTGCCGAGCGCGACCGACACAAGCATGGCGACGATGCCAACCGACAGCGAGACGCGCCCGCCCCAGAGGACGCGCGCCATGACATCGCGCCCCATGTCGTCGGTGCCCATCGGGTGGCTGGCGGAGACAGGCAGCGTCGCGTACTGGAAATCGATCCAGGTGCTGCCATGCCAGAGCATTGGGCCGAAGATCGCTGAGAGAGACAGGAGAACCAGCGTGGCCGCGCCAGCCATTGCCAGGTGATGGCGTCGGAACTGGCGCAGGGCGTCCGACCAGAGCGAGCGCGCCTTCTTCGAGCGTAAGCCCCCGACATCTGAGAGGCGTTCAATGGCGGCCGTTGATGAGGATGAGCGGAGCGTTCCGCGAGACATAGGGTTGCGATCCTTTACCCGGGCTGACGGCGCTATGCCAGAGGCATGCGCTCCTGCCGTCCGCCCCACCGCTACACAGAAGGAGCCGGACTGCCTGTAGGCAGCCCGGCACCGTTGAGACAACGCGTCGTAGCGACTATCCGGTGGTCTTGCGCGGGTCGAGAGCGTCGCGCAGACCGTCGCCCACATAGTTGATCGAGAGAACGGCCAGGAAGATCATCAGCGCCGGGAAGATGACCATGTGCGGCGCGATCTCCATGAAGTTGATCGACGTGTTCAGCAGCTGGCCCCAGGTCGGGACGTCCGGCGGGAAGCCCAGGCCGAGGAACGACAGTGTCGACTCGGAGATGATTGCCGAGCCAACGGCCAGTGTTGCGGCGACGATAACCGGACCCATCGCGTTCGGCAGCATGTGCTTGAAGATGATCGACGAGCGGTTCGCGCCGATGCAGTTTGCGGCCTCGATGAACTCCTTCTCCTTCAGGGATAGGAACGAGGCACGCACAAGGCGGGCGACCGGCATCCAGTTCGTAATACCGATCAGGAAGACAAGGAGCAGGAACGGACCAAGCGTTTGCCCGAACTTCCCGATCAGTGAGTCACGGAACAGGTACATCGCCAGCAGCAGCAGCGGCAACGTCGGCAGCGAGATGAACATATCGGTCAGACGCATGAGCGCCGAGTCGGTGAAGCCGCCGAAGAAGCCGGACAGCGCACCGATGAGCGTGCCGAACAGAATGGCGACGAGCATCGCTGTCACGCCGACTGCCAGCGAGATTCGCCCGCCCCAGAGGACACGAGCAAACAGGTCACGACCGAGGTCGTCCGTGCCCATCGGGTGGCTCAGCGAAACACCCAGCGTCGACTTACTGAAGTCGATCGTCTTCATGTTCTCTGGCCAGACAATTGGCCCGAGGAGGGTTGCGACGATCAGCAGCGTGAGCACCACCACACCACCAACCGCAAGGGTGTGCTTACGGAACTGGTGCCAGGCATCACTCCACAGCGAACGCGACTTCTTGGAGGCCAGGCGGCCCATCTCTAGCGCTGCTGCGCCACTACTCTGAACCTGAGCGTCAGAAACATCTGCCATCAGTTCGTCCTCTCTCCCTCGTACGCTCTTGCCACGCGCCTACGAGTACTTGATTCGCGGGTCGAGGACGCCATAGATGACATCCGCCACCAGGTTGAAGAAGACCACCAGAATCGAGAACATAAATGTGATCGCCATGACGACGGGTGTGTCGTTGTTCTGGATCGCGGTGATGAGCAATGCGCCCATGCCAGGGACCTTGAAGATCTGCTCGGTGACGACCGCGCCGGTGATAACGCCCGGGAGCGAGAGCGCGATGATCGTGATCACCGGGATCAGCGCATTGCGCAGGGCGTGCTTGCCGATGACGTTGCGCTCGGCCAGACCCTTCGCCCGTGCGGTGCGGACGTAATCCTGGTGGATGTTCTCCAGCATCGATGCGCGAACGAAGCGCATCAGTGCAGCAGCCTGGAACATCGCAAGCACAGTGACAGGCATGATCGCCTGACGTATGCGTTCCCAGACTCCGGCCAACCCCTCGGTATCGAGGGTTGACCGGTAGATAGATGGCAACCAGCCTAACTTGATCGTAAAGAGCAGAATAAAGAGCAGGCCGGTTGCAAACGTCGGCAGCGAGAAGCCAATAAAGGCCAGCGTCGTCGCGACGTTGTCAAAGACCGAGTATTGGCGCACCGCCGATAGCACGCCGATTGGTATGGCTATCAGAATCGCGAGCAGGAACGCCGAACCACTGATGTACAACGTAGTTGGCAGACGCTGCTTGAGCAGGTCAATGACCGGACCGCGGGTGCGGAACGAGTAGCCAAAGTCGAGCTGGAACATCGAGCTGGCCCAGCGTGCATAACGCACGGGGATCGGGTCGTCGAGGCCCATGCTTTCGCGAATTCGCTGCCGCACTTCCGGCGGAACCGATGGGTTGAGCGCCAGGTCAGACAATGGGTCGCCTGGTGCCAGGGCAAGAATCGCGAAGATCACCATGCTGATCGCAATCAGCGTCGGAATCGCCGTCACGAGGCGGCGAATGATGTATCGACCCATGTCTCCCGATCCCTACATCCATTACCGTGGCGTCTGATACGCCGACAGGTCCGCCAATACGGCGGTACTTACGGTGGTTGGTGTGTGCGAACGAAATGCCCCCGCGTTTGAGAATGCGGCAATACTAGCACGCCGAACACGCCAACCGTTACCCCGCGCCGAAATCTGTACCCCGATCGTACTCTGGTTCCCAGTCAGAGCCGGACCTGTGCCGGACCCGCGCAGTGTACCCGCACTGGCCGGCACAGTACATCGTCCCTGCCTCAGGACTGGCGCGTCCAGTTCTTTATGTCGTAGACATCGCTGGCCCAGGTCGTCCCAACATAGCCAGCGAGCGTGTTGGCCGCGCAGGCGACCGCTGCCCGGTGAATGATCGGCACTTCGACGAAATCGTTGACCGACAGATCGTTCATCGCTACGAACAGGTCGACCTGCTTATTCGGATCCATTTCGACGCGTGCCTGGTCGTGCAGCTTGTCGAACTCCGGGTTGTTATAGCGGGTGATGTTCGTGCCGGCCCAGCTGTTGGCCTTGGACGCGATCTCATCGGTGCGGAACCGCTCGCACCAGGAGACCGGGTACGGGCTCGACGGCCCGTTGGTGTACATCTCGAGATCGGCGTAGAAGTGCGGATACGTGTCCGGATTCCCAGCATCAGACGCGAAGAACACCGCCGAGTCGACGCTCTTCAGCTCGACGACGAACCCGATCTGCTCAAGCGACTGCTTGACGATCTCCTGCGTCTTCTGACGGACGGAGTTGATCGACGTCTGGTATAGCAGCTTGTATCCGGCAGCTTCCGGAACGTTCGCCAGCAACTCCCTCGCCTTATCGAGGTTGTATTCCCAGGTCGTGTTTGGCGAGACGAGACGGCCTGGCGCGTTGAGGTTGTTAGAGGTCGCCTTGCCAAGCTCAGCGCTCGTCCCTTCGCCATACAGCTCCTTGGCGATAACATCGCGCTCAATCGCGACCGCGATAGCGTTGCGCGCGTCCTTGTTCTTGAAGATCGGATGCTCGGTGCTCGGCTCGGAGCGCGCGCCATCAACCTCGGTGTTCGGGTCGGCGAAGTTGATCATGATGCGCTCGGCGCTGGCACCCGGACCGGAGACGATCTTGCCGACGCCACCCTCGGCCATCTGACTGAGGATCTGCGGCTCGGCCTGAATATTCCAGGCCCAGTCGGCCTCGCCGGATTGCAGGACAGCGCGAGCTGCGCCCTGCGCATCGCCACCACCCTTCATCTCGACACTGTCGAAGAACGGCTTGCCGGCATCCCAGTAGTTTTCGTATCGATCGCACAGCACGACATCGCCCGGGCGGAACTCGTTGATCTTGAACGGGCCGGTGCCGACCGGCGCGAGATTCGCTTCGGCATCGCGCGATTTCTCGCCGATATAGTCGCCAAAGATATGGCGCGGCAGGATCATGCCGTTCGGGCCGGTGAACACATCGAACCAGGCCGGGTTCTGCTGGGTGAACGTGATCTTCACTGTCACGTCGTCGACCGCCTCGACCGATTCAACGGTCGCAAAGTTGCCGATGGTGACCGCAGCCGTCGCCTCATTCGAGGCGTATTCCCAGGTGAAGACGACATCATCGGCGCTAAACGGCTCGCCGTCGTGCCACGTCACACCATCGCGGAGCTTCCAGGTGACGCTCAGGCCGTCCTCGGAGACGCCGCCGTTCTCCAGCGACGGCATCTCAACCGCGAGAGCCGGTATGCCGTTGCCATCAGCATCGAAGTCAGCCAGCGGCTCATAGACGAGGCGTGAGGCGTCGAAGTCCTTGGTCCCTGTCGAGAGATGCGGATTCATGATCGTCGGTGCCTGCCACCACATCAGGCGAAGCTGACCGCCGCCGCCGGCTTCGGCAGCGGGCGGCTCCGTTGCTTCGGCCACCGGCTCCTTCGTTGCCTCTCCCTCGGCTTCGGTGGGGGAGGCTTTCGGCTCTTCGGTTGCCGACTCTTCGGGTGCCTTGGTCGCGTCGCCAGTGGGCGCTGTAGTTGCTTCTGCCGGAGCAGTCGTTGGCTCCTCGTCTTCGTCACCACCACAGGCCGCCAGCAGGCCAGCCAGCAGCGGCGCGCTCAGGCCGAGCGCTGCCCCGCGCTTGAGGACTTGTCGTCGGTTAAGACGGCCGGCGCGTACATCCGTTCGCAGACGCGTGAACTCGTTGAACACGTCACTCATGGGTCGGTCGTCCTTTCCACAGCCGGGAATCGCGCCACTTTGGCTAGCGAGCCAGGATGCTGTTCGCGGAACGCCCCGCAGATACGGTCAGACGCGCAACGGAAAAACCGTCACTGATGCGGCTATGTCGGGCCTTCCCCGTCATGCCAGGTCTTTCTGGTTACGCTCCTCGTACGGGATGTTCTTCTGTGAGATCCACCTGGGCTCAAGACGGGTACGCGAGAACTCCGTGCGGCTCTCTAGCAGCGCTCTATCGGGCGATCGATACGATGACAGACGGAAAGTGCGGATGCGACGCTAACGCGTTTTGCGCAAGCGGCGCGCAGGGAGACGAGCTTCAGCACCTCGGGGCTAATAAAGGCACTGGCGAGCGCCCGACCGAAGTCGACCGACGCTCGCCAGCGGAACAATCACCAGACCGAAGGACTAGTCCTCCAGAGTCCAGTTCTTGAGCTCCCAGACAGGGTTTGCGGCCCACGGAGAGCCAACATAGCCCTTGATCCGGTTGCTCTTGGCAGCCAGGCCAGTGCGGTTGACGAGCGGAACCTCGACGACATCCGTCTCAGTCACCAGCTTCATCATGTCCTGGAACAGCTGCACCTGCTTGTCAGCATCCATCTCGACCCGACACTGATCGTGCATCTTGTCGAACTCCGGGTTGGAGTAGCGGAAGTAGTTGCTACCCGCCCAGCCGTTGTCCTGCTGTGCGATCTCGTCCGTTCGATAGCGCTCGAACCACACCGCCGGGTAGACACCAGCGCCGTTCGTGTGCATTTCAAGGTCGGCGATGAACTTGCCCGACGTATCCGGGTTGCCCTGGTCGGTCGAGAAGTACACAGCCGCGTCAACGCTCTTGATCTGGACGGTGAAGCCAACCTGCTCCATCGCCTGCTTGATGATCTCCTGCGTCTTCTGGCGGACAGAGTTGATCGAGGTCTGGTAGACGATATCTCCGCCTGAGAAGCCCATCTCATCGAGCAGTGCCTTGGCCTTGTCGATGTTGAACTCCCAGGTCAGCTCCTTGTTGGTGAACTTCGCCGGCTCATCATACTGGTTGGTTGCGGCAACGCCGCCCTTGCCATACAGCTGCTCGGCGATCGTGCCGCGGTCGCAGAGGAAGGCAAGCGCCTGGCGGGCGCGCAGGTCAGACCAGATCGGGTGTGGCGTACCGAAGTGCGAGAACTGGCCATCAACTTCGGTTTTCGGGTCCGAGAAGTTGATCATCAGGCGCTCGGTGCCACCACCTGGCTGAGCATCGATGGTACCGATGCCGGCATCTTCCATCGGGTTGAGGACGGACGGCTCGACCTGCAGGTTCCAGGCCCAGTCAGCTTCGTCGGACTGCAGCACAGCACGCGCCGCGCCGACCGAGTCACCGCCACCCTTCATCTCGACCGAGTCGATGTGTGGCTTGCCCGGATCCCAGTAATCCTCGAATAGGTCATAGAGGCAGACATCGCCAGGGCGGAACTCGCGGACCTTGAACGGGCCGGTGCCGATGATGTCCAGGTTGGCCGGTGCGTTGCGCGACTCAGAACCCTGGAAATCCTTGAAGATGTGCTCCGGGAGAATGCAGCCCTCGGTCGTCACAAACGGGTCGTACCACGCCGGTGTCGGAACCTTGAAGTTCACGCGCACGGTGTAGTCGTCGATCTTCTCAACGCTTTCGACCGTCTGGTAGCGACCACTGGTCGTGGTGGCGTTGTCCGGATTGACGATGTACTCGTAGGTGAAGACGACATCATCGGCGTTGAAGTCTTCGCCGTCGTGCCACTTCACGCCCTCGCGGAGCTTCCAGATGCACCAGGTGCCATCCTCGGCCAGCGTCTCGTTCTCGACCGAGGGGAACTCGGTGGCGAGGAACAGGACGGGCTCCAGGTTAGCATCCCAGTCGGCCAGCGGCTCCATGCAAACGCGGCAGGCATGATAGTCCTTGGTGCCGTTCGCCAGGTGGACGTTCAGGATGACCGGTGCCTGCCAGTAGAACAGGCGAAGCTGTCCGCTACCGCCACGCTCGCCGGTCTCTGCAGCCGCTTCTTCGGTCGGTGAGGCTTCTGCCTCGCCCTCTTTCGTCGGCTCAGCCTCGGCTTCGGTTGCTTCAGCTGCAGGTTCAGTTGCCTCTGCCGGGGCCTCAGTCGCTTCACCGGCCGGAGCCGTCGTTGCTTCTGCGGGGGCAGTGGTTGGCTCTTCGTCGTCGTCACCACCGCAGGCAGCGAGCAGACCAGCGATGATCGGCGCGCTCAGTCCGAGAACCGCGCTACGCTTCAGCACCTGACGGCGGCTGAGCTTGCCGGCAAGGACTTCCTCCTGGAGTCGCTCCAGACCGAACTCGGGTTGCGTCACGAGATGTCCTCCTTGATCCCGACCACAATGCGCGCGTTGCGCTGTGCCACTTGCTCGATGGCAATCGATCGATAGGGACGTCCGGTGGGACACTGATAACGCGACACGCGGCCGCACCGCCGGATACTCCGACAGCCGCGGCCTTACCGACTGCGCGTTTCATCCCAAGGCCGGAGCCTCTGACCGCCGACGCACCCGGCGTCAGGTCCCCGAAAATCGAATTGCCTCGATAGTCTGTATACGCACAGAGTTATCAGGGTGGATGTATCACTGTCAAATTTCGACGCATTTGTCAGCATCACTGGGCGTGCTCGCCCGCGATTCGACGGGCGGTATCAGCCCTTACGCATCAACCGATCGATATGCGTCCGTCGTCGTGATCAGCCCATCGCGGAGATCTTCACGAATCGCCTGCGGGTCGCGCTTCTGCGGGTCGCCATAGCCGCCACCTCCGGGAAGCTCCAGCGTGACGCGGGTATCGGCGGCCAGCTCGCGGGCGCCCTTGCGGGACAGCTCTTCGCCGGTCGAGAGCGTAATCCGTGCCGATGCACCGGGCCCTCCGCCGTCAGCGCCCTGCGCCGCAAACTGGACCCGATCGAACAGCGGCGAGAATGTGAAGGGACGGCCGGTGCGGACGGAGAACTCGAGCGTCTGCCCGAGGCCACCCCGGAACTCACCCGCCCCACCCGAATCAGCCCGCAGCTCGCGACGGTGGATGACGACCGGCGCGAGGCTCTCAATCACCTCAGATGGCACGCCGGAGATGCCGCTGGGGAACGCGGCGGCGCTGATGCCGTCGCTGGTCGGACGCGCTCCGGTGCCGCCGGTCGAGAACCAGACGTAGGTCCAGAGATCACCGTCGGCATCCTTGCCGGTCAGCTGGATGTTCCAGATATTGGCCGCGCCCTCAGCCATCACCCGGTCGGGGATGATCTGCGCCAGCGCGCCGAAGATCGCGCCCGGCAGGAAATGACCGATGATGTGCCGGGCACCAACCGGCGCAGGATGCTGCGCATTGAGGATCGATCCGGCAGGGGCCGAGACATGGACGGGGCGGAACGAGCCCTCGTTGTTCGGCACCTCCGGCGCGAGCGCGCACTTGAGCGCGTAGGTCGTATAGGCGTGCGTGTAGTTCAGAACCACATTGATGCCGCGCGAGCTCTCCGCACTGGAGCCTGCCCAATCGACCCACAGCTCATCGCCACGCTTTGTGAGCGTCACTTCGAGCCGCACCGGCTCTTCGTAGCCATCGGAGTAAACGACGTTGCTCCACTCACCATCCGGCAGGTCGGCAATCGCAGCGCGCATCGCCCGCTCGGAACGCTCGATGATGGCATCGGCCAGCGGCTCCAACGCATCCAGCGCGAACTCATCCATGAATTCCAGCAGTCGCCGACCGCCGACATCGTTGCCGGCCACCTGCGCGTGGATGTCGCCCAGCACCGGTTCCGGCGTGCGGACGTTCGCCGCCAGGAGTTTCACCAGCTCGCTGTTCTCGACGCCGCGGTCATAGAGCTTGGTGATCGGAACGAACAGCCCCTCCTCGTAGACCGAACGCGCGTCGGTACCGAGGCCGCGACCACCAATGTCCAGCACGTGGCAGGTGTTGCCGAAGAATCCGACGAGCGTCGGCTGGGTGGCGGAGCGGAAGATCGGCGTGATGACGGTGAAGTCGTGTAAATGCCCCGATGTCTTCTGCGGATCGTTCGTGATGAGCACATCGCCCGGTACGAGCGTTTCGGCTGGATAGACGGCGAGAAAGTGGTGGATGCAGGTTGCCATAGCATTGATGTGCCCCGGCGTGCCGGTCACCGCCTGCGCGATCATGTTGCCGCGCCGATCGAACACGCCTGCCGATAGATCACCCGACTCGCGCACGATCGTCGTGAACGATGTGCGCATCAGCGCGGCAGCCTGCTCGTTGACGACGGCAATCAGCCGGTTCCACATGACTTCGAGCGTTATGGCGTCAATCATTCAGTTGCCTCCACCACCAGGCTCATCAGCTCATCAACCGTCACACGCGCATCCGGCCCGACGATGAAGGTCGATTCGCGTTCCTCAACGACGGCCGGCCCGCTAAACGTCGCGCCCTGCCCGAGCCGGTAGCGGTCATAGACCGGCACGGAGACGCGCTCCCCGGCTTCCGGCAGGTAGATAGGACGCTCGCGCTTGATCGCATCTTCCGCCGTTGCGGCGCTATCAATCGCGCCGGCGAGCTGATGCAGCGGCAGATCGGGGCGCGGCCCAGCCACCCCGACTCGCCACGAGAGCGCCTCAACCGGATTCCCTTGCGGGATGCGCTCGAAGAGCGACCGATAGACCGCTTCGAATGCACGCTGCAGATCAGCGACGTCCGCATCGCCAAGCGATCCGTCCCGCAGAGGCACCGACACCTCATGTCCCTGTCCGGCATAGCGCAGTTCGGCTGTCCGCGTCGCGGTGATGGCCGACTCCGCGACGCCGGCGCTGCCGAGGATCTGGCGACCTTCGGCTTCCATCTCCTCCAGCAGCGTGTTGGCGTGCGACCAGTCGAGCGCGTCGAGGCGTCCGTAGTACGAGCGCACAAAGTCAAATGCCAGTGGCGCGGCCAGGAAGCCAACGGTCGACATCACGCCGGCCCCGAGCGGCACGATCAGACGGGGGGATTGCAGGATGCGGCTGACGCGCCAGGCGTGCACCGGCCCGGCCCCGCCAAACGCGAACACCGGATAGGCGCGCGGATCCTTGCCGCGCTCGATCGCGTGAATCCGGGCGGCGTTGGCCATGTTCTCGTTGACAACCTGATGGATGCCCCAGGCCGCCTGTAGCACGTCAATGCCCAGCGGTTCGGCAACGTCGCGAGCAATCGCCACCTCGGCGGCTGCGACATCAAGCGCCATCCGCCCACCGAGGAAATACTCAGGATCGAGGTAGCCGAGAACGAGGTCAGCATCGGTGACCGTTGGCGCAGCGCCTCCGCGCCCGTAGCAGGCCGGCCCGGGATCCGAACCAGCCGAGTCCGGCCCGACCTTCAGCAGGCCCAGCGCATCGATGCGGGCAATCGATCCGCCACCAGCGCCGATCTCGATCATCTCGATGACCGGCACCTTGATCGGCAGACCGGAGCCCTTCTTGAAGCGATAGACGCGCCCGACCTCGAAATCGGCCGTCGTCAGCGGCTGGCCGTCGTCGATCAGGCAGGCTTTCGCCGTCGTGCCGCCCATGTCGAACGACAGCACGTCCGGCGTGCCCGAGAGGCGGCCGTACTCAGCCGCAGCCAGCGCCCCGGCCGCCGGGCCGGACTCAATCAGACGGATCGGGAATGTCTGCGCCGTCTCGACCGTGCAGGTTCCACCGGACGCCAGCATGATCAGCAGCCGTCCTCCGACGCCCAGCTCAGTCAGCGATGCCTCCAGGCGGCTCAGATAGCGCGAGACGATCGGGCGGACGTAGACGTTGGCGATGGTTGTCGATACGCGCTCATACTCGCGAATCTCCGGGACGACGCTTGATGAGGTCGAGACGATCAGATCGGGCGCGTACTCCGCGAGAAGCGCTTCGACCTGCCGCTCATGCTCGGGATCGCGCCAGGCGTGGATGAGGGC
>Ga0182738_1002235_pt1 | contig 23200 bp, 21 predicted proteins | sample eDN5th30CBELigMG_FD_128876 | JGI IMG/M metagenome (GOLD analysis project Ga0182738, IMG submission 128876) | Enriched Miracle-Growth compost microbial communities from Emeryville, California, USA - eDNA 5th pass 30_C BE-Lig MG (version 2)... ...
CCGCACCCTCCCCAGGCGCGACACGAAAAGTGTGTCGGACCACCGGCCGCGTGCGACGACGATGGATGTGTTGCTCGCGCCCCACCCTCGCCCGCTCGGCCCGTAGAGCACCGTGTCGCGTGTGGCGGTGATGGTCACGCCGAGCTCCGCGCCGGTGTCGTGCGCCAGTATCGTGTCGCTTCCCACTATCACGCTCGCCATGGAGCGTGCCTCATCGATCACCACCATCGCGCCGGTCGAACGCAGCATGGCCGCGCGACGCGCAGATGAGAGTATGGCCGCGAGCTCCGTGGTCGCGCTGCGCACCGAGGCCCGGTCTCTCAGCGTGCCGAGGCGCGGCGCCGCGATGCTCAGCAGTATCGCCATGATCGCGAGCGCGATGGCGAGCTCGATGAGCGTGTGCCCCATGCGACGATGCAGCATGCTTCCTCCCTCGTTGGGTCGAGGGGTTATATACCACGCGGAGCCGGCGCTACCATTACCGTAGCATTGCGATTCCAACCCGATCTATCCGAAAGGCTCCCCAGTGAAAGCACGCTTCATCGTTCCGATCGTTCTTCTGGCCGCCTGCGCGCGATCGTCGCGTCCCGTGCCGCCGTTGAAGCCGGAGCCATCGGTGCCACCGGTGTCTCCCGTGCTGCCCGAAGCGGCCGCGGAGAGTGTGGTGGCGGTGGTGCCGGACACCATGGCGTCGTACACAGTTCCGTCATTCGGATCGCTTCCCATCGTGCCGTGGGGCCCGCCGCCCGAAGGCGATGCACATCCACCGCGCGCTCGCAGCTACGACCTGCAGCACCAGATCGTGCACGTTCGCTTCGACTGGGACCGCCACGCGGTGGAGGGCACTACCACCGTCACCCTCGCCGCGCTCGATACAGCCATCTCCGCCGTCGCGCTGGACGCCGTCGGGATGACCTTCTCCGCGATAACCGGCGCCGGTAACCGGGCGCTGATACACGACTACGATGGGCGCACGCTCACCGTCCATCTACCCGCGCCGCTGGCACCGCGCAGCCGCACGAACATCACCATCGCGTACGAGAGCGTTCGACCGAAGAAGGGCGCGTACTTCGTCGACCGGCGGCATGTCGTCTGGACGCAGGGCGAGATGATCGATACTCGCTACTGGATTCCCACCTACGACGAGCCGAACGACAAGACCACGTGGGAGATGTACATCCGCACGGCGAAGGGCGAGCGCGCGCTGTCGAACGGGAAGCTCATCGGCTCGCGCGCCGTCGGAAACGAAGTCGAGTGGCACTGGAAGCTGGAAAAGCCCGCGTCCACCTATCTCATGACTGCCGTCACCGGCAACTACACGGTGCTGCAGGACAGATGGCGTGATGTACCCGTGGGATACTGGACGTATCCCGATTCGGTGAGCGCCGCATGGCGCGGCTTCAGCGTCACTCCGCGCGCGGTCGGCGTGTTCAGCGAGAAGACCGGGGTGCCGTATCCCTGGGTGAAGTACGACCAGATCGTTGCACCGGACTACATCTTCGGCGGGATGGAGAACGTCACCGCCACCACGCAGGCAGACGACGGCATTCTGCATCCCGCGTGGGCCGAGCCCCAGGCGAACGCCGAAGGACTCGTGACGCACGAGCTGGGACACCAGTGGTACGGCGATCTCCTCACCACCGAGAGCTGGGCCGATGCGTGGCTCAACGAGGGATTCGCCACGTTCATGGAGCAGACGTATCGCGAAACCGCGCACGGGAAGGACGAGGGCGCGGTAGACCGCCTCGCCGCGCGGCAGGAGACGATCGCCGCCGACGCGCGCACGCGCCGTCCGCTGGTGTGGAGCAGGTGGAAGGTGGATCCGCTCGAGCTCTTTCTGAGCGGCCACATCTACCCGCGCGGTGCCTCGGTGCTTCAGATGCTGCGGCACCAGCTCGGCGATTCGCTCTTCTGGACGGCGATGAACCGCTACACCACGAAGCACGCGTACGGCAACGTCACGAGCGCCGATCTGCGCGATGCGTTCGAGGCCGCGACCGGCCGCGATTTCCACCGCTTCTTCGATCAGTGGGTGTACGGCGCCGGCGTCCCGCAGTTCCGCGTTTCATATTCGTACGACTCCACCGATCGCCGACTCACGCTGCGCGCAGAGCAGGTGCAGCAGGTCGACTCCATGACCGGCATCTTCGACGCCGACGTGGATGTGAAGGTGTTGACCGACGCCGGCCCCGTGCGCGGGACGATGCCGGTCCACGGTCGGGAATCGACGCTGACGCTCTCGCTTCCAGCGGAGCCACGCGCCATCGGTTGGAACGACGGCGGCTGGGTGCTCGAGGCGCACGACTTTCCGCGTCCCACGGTGATGCTTCGCTACCAGCTCGAGCACGACGACGAAGCGACCGGCCGGCTGGAGGCCATCGATCTTCTCTCGAAGCGCACTTCGGAGCGGATGGCAGTGATGGCGATCGCCGCTGCCGCACGCGACGACGCGTTCTGGGCCGTACGCGAAGCGGCGGCCGCCGCGCTGCAGCGCTTCGCGGCCGGCGATTCCGAGAGGGCGGATTCCGCGGCCGGCGCCGCACGCGATTCCACGCTGGCCACCTCGGCGATCGAAGCGTTGATCGCCGCCTCGGCCGACAGCGATGCGAGAGTGCGCCAGAGCGCTGCGACATCGCTCGCAGCCTTCGCGCACCCGGATGTGGAAGCGCGTCTCGACGATCTGGCGCGCTCCGATTCCTCACTTTTCGTACGCGGCGCCGCGCTCGTCTCGCTCGCGCACGTCGCACCCTCCGCTGCGCTCTCCGAGATCCGCGCCACGCTCCAGCGCGATTCGTGGCTCGATATCGAGCGCACGAGCGCCGTGCGCGCTCTCGAGTTCGTGGACACGCCCGAAGCGTGGGACATGCTCCTCGCATGGCTCGAACCGCGGGTGGAGCGCCGCACCCGTCAGGCGGCGGTGGCGTCGATCACGAGCAAGGCATTGAAGAGTGGCCGGCAGGCCGAGGCGGCTGCGGCGATCGAGCCCGTGCTCAATGCGCCCGACTTCTACAGCCGCGCCGCGGCAGCCGCCGCGCTCGGAACGCTCGGGCAGGAATCGAGCCTTCCGGCGCTGGAAGCGCGTCGCCGGGTCGAGGCCGAGAGCCGCGTGATCAACGCGATAGATGCCGCTGCGAAGGAGATCCGAAAGCAGTAGCTTTCGTGATCGCGCAGTCACACCATTCAGCCTGCTCGGACATGAACATTTCGATCGAGTACTGCACGCTCTGAAACTACGAACCGCGGGCGGTCAGGTTGGCCGCCGAGATCCGTGAGGCGTATCCCCAGGCCGGGATCGAGCTGACCCCTTCGCGCGGCGGGCGATTCGAGGTTACACTCGACGGCGCGCCGATATTCGAGAAGTCGAAGCTCGGAAGGCATGCGAAGCCTGGCGAGATCATGAACACCATCGCCCGGCTCGTGGGTCAATAGCCCGGCGCGGCTGCGCGCGCCGTTGCCGCACTCGAGCACCGCCGCGCGTCCGGCGCCAGCTCCCATCCAGAAGTCATCTTCATTATGCGAATCGCTCTTTCCACCGGCGGCGGCGATGCCCCCGGGTTGAACGCCGTAATTCGGGCCGCCGTGCTCTCTGCCGTCAACCGCGGCTGGGAGGTGTTGGGTATCAAGCGCGGCTACGCCGGCCTGCTCGGCGAGGATGAGGTGGTTCCGCTCACGAAGGAGTCGGTGCGCGGCATCGCCCACCTCGGCGGAACCATCCTGCGCACCACGAACCGCGGCAACCCGTTCCACTACCCGATTCGCCAGCCCGATGGGACGATCGTCGAGATCGATCGCTCGGGAGAGATGATCGCCCGCGCGCGCGATCTCGGCATCGACGCGATAATCACCATCGGCGGCGATGGCTCGCTCGCCATCGGCCAACGGCTCTTCGAGTGCGGCGTCAACATCGTCGGCGTGCCGAAGACCATCGACAACGACGTGAGCGGGACGGTCAACACCTTCGGGTTCGACACGGCAGTGAACACCGCGATCGAGGCGATCGACAAGCTGCATACCACGGCCGAGAGTCACGATCGGGTGATCGTACTCGAGGTGATGGGGCGGCACGCGGGATTCATAGCGCTCTACAGCGGCCTCGCCGGGACCGCCGATGTCATTCTGATCCCGGAAATACCGTACGATGTCGATCGCGTCTGCGAGAAGATCATGGCGCGCGACCGCGCCGGCAGACACTTCTCGATAGTGGTGGCGGCCGAGGGAGCGTTCCCCGTGGGCGGCGAGGAGTCGAGCATCGGCGAGTCGCTGCCGGGGCAGGAGCGTCGGGTGGGTGGCGTGGCCAACAAGATCGCGCGCGAGGTACAGAACCGCACCGGCAAGGAATGCCGGTCGCTCACGCTCGGGCATCTCCAGCGCGGCGGGATGCCCACGGGCTACGACCGGCTGCTGGCCACGCGCTTCGGCGGTGCCGCCGTCCGTGCCGTGGCGGAAGGGAAGTTCGGGCACATGGTGGCGCTCCAGTCGCCGCACATAGTGACGATCCCGATCGCGCAGGTACTGACCACCACCAAACGAGTCGATCCCGAGGGTGACATCGTACTGACGGCCCGTGCTACGGGCATATCGTTCGGAGATTGACGGGGGGGGGGCGGAATGCGGGAGAGCCGAAGGGTCCGAAAAATCGGAATGTGCTGTCCAGAGGCGGGGACACTCCCGCTACCGGGCTGATTGTCCGATTGGTAAGCCGTTGTCTGATAAAGCTTTGCAGTCAAGTAGCCCGGTCATCTCCATGGCACCGGGCGTGCACTTCCAGAGGCGCTGCATTCCGCTCGTACTGGAGGACCGATGATACGCATCCTGCTCATCCTGCTGCTGGCCGCCGCGGCTCCGCTCGCGGCGCAGGGCGTCGTGGGTGGGCGGAATCCGGCGGACACGGGTGGGGGAGGAGTCCCGGCCGATCATCGTCCGCCGCCCGGCATGTGTCGGATCTGGATAGACGGAGTCCCGGCGGCGCGGCAGCCCGCGCCGACGGACTGCTCGACCGCCATCCGCCGCCGGCCGCCCAACGCCAGAGTCGTGTTCGGGAAAGATGTGGGCGATGGGGGGGGGGCGGGTGGCCGTGCGCCGGCTCGCGTCCCCGGGCTGCTCCCTCTGGTGAACGAGAGCGGGAAGGCGAGCGACGCCGTGCGAGAGGGTGCGACGCGGAACGAAGGCGACACGCCGCCCAATCTGAGGCCGCTGCGCACGCGTGACACGTCCGCGCCCGCACCCGCCACCAGGCGCGACCCGGCGAGCACGCCGCGCACCGGCGATGATCGCTCTTCCTCCGATCCGAAGGCGCGCCCGGAACCGAAACGGCCGGATGTCCGGGAGACGAAGCCACGGACCGCGGAGCCGCGCACCGAGCAGCCACGCGCGGAGCAGCCGCGCACGCGGCAGCCGCGCGAAGTGAACCCGCGAGCGGAGCCAACGCAGCCCGCCGCACGCCGGAACGATCCACCCGCGATGCGGAGCCCACGTGAGCCAGCCGCTCGCAGGCCCTCGTCGGGTCCGGCGCGGCGGCGGCCCGCACACGGCACGCTCTAGTCCTGCCGTACCGCCCGTATACTTCCTGCACTCGATTGCAGGAGTATCCTCGGCAGTTCGACCTGGACCCGCTCATGACCATACGCGAAATCCGCGACAGATACCTGCCAACGGATAGAGAGGCATTTCTCGCCGCGGAGCCGCCTGGCGGCCGCATCGTGGTCATCGCCCCGACGAGGGCGGCGTGCGAGACGATCGAGATGGCGCTCGGGCTGCACATCGACACGCTCCTGGAGCGGGAGCACGGCGCCGAGATCCGACGACTGGCGGCGGAAGGGAAGGGCTTCGGCATAGTGGCAGGTACCGGAACCGGGAAGACGCTCGCCATCCGGCCGATCTCCGAAACCATCCTGGCGCTGAAGGATCTCCGAGTGGGAGTGGTGAATCGCGAACGCGAGGCGACGCCGGAGACGCCCTCGTGGAACGTGGTGATCGTGACCACGGGAATCGCGCGGCGCTGGTTCCAGGATGGCGACATCACGCAACGCGACACGCTGGTAGTCGACGAGATCCACCAGACTTCGGCGGAGCTGGAGCTCTGCCTGGCGCTCGGCAAGCGAGTGGGGTGTCGTTTCGTGTGGCTGTCGGCCACGGTGGATCCGCAGTTCTATGCGCGCTACCTCGGATCGGCCGCGGTGCTCGAGACGTACGCGTTCGACCCGGCGCGCGCGGCGAAAGTGCGCGTGGTGAGCAAGCCGCCGCTCGCCTTCCTCGACGAGCGGTTCCTCGCGCAGGTGCAGCGCGAGCGGCACGGAGTGGGAGTCTTTCTCCCGACGCGCGCGGGCGTGGAGGAAGTGGCGGATTACGTGGAGCATCGCTGGCCGCGCATCACGACGGCGTTCTACCACGGCGGCGAACCGATCAGCGTGATCCGTCCATTCCTTTCCGGCGAGGCGCGGAAGCCGTATCTGCTCGCGATGACGGCGGCGGGTCAGAGCGCGCTCAACGTGCAGGGACTCGACACCGTCGTGATCGACGATACGCGCTTCACCAACATCATCGAGGGCGGAAAGAACGTCCTCACGCGGCTGCACCTCGGCGCCAACGAGATCCTGCAGATGGCGGGACGCGTGCACGGTCGCGTGGAGGGCGGGCGCGTGTTCATCCTGAGCGACCGGCGCATCGACTTCGACTCGCTCACGCCGACCGAACCGGAGTTTCAGCTCGCGGGCGATTCGGAGCGTGTGGCGCTCACCTGCGCCGCGCTCGGAGTGCGCGCCGATGAGCTGGATCTGCCTGTGCCGCTCGATCGCGCGGCATACCGCGAAGCCGTGCGACTCCTCGAGAGTCGCGGGATCATCGAGCATGGTCGGCTGTCGGCGTACGGCGCCCAGGTGGAATCGCTTCCGGTGGAGCGTGCGTGGGCCGAGTTGATAGTGCACGGCGAAGATGAGCTCGTGCCGTACGTCGCGGTGGCGGCGTCAATCGAGTCGCTGCACAGGATGACGCGCGATGAGCGCGATCTGGACGGCGTGATCGTCCCGGGAAGCGATCACCTCACCGCGTACAACCTCTACGCCGACGCATACCGCCTGCACGGCTACATCGGCGAGGTGTACGGACTGCCGCGTCACCTGTTCGACGATGGAATATTCGAGTGGGCGGAGGAGCGCGGGGCGCTGGTGAAGGCGATCGAGGATGCGGCACTCGGCATGGCGAGCATCTACCGATCGCTGGGGCTCACGCTCCCCGAGCAGATGCCGTACGCTGACGATCGCGTGCTGGGGCAGTTCGCGGAGCTGCTCGCGCGGATCATGCCCTTCGACCTGGTGATCGGCGAGCGGACCGCGAGTGGAGAAGAGGCGCGCGTGTCGCGTACGAGCGTGTGCGGGAGCTGGGGCGCGGTGGCGGGCTCGCTGCGCTACTTCGCCGACCGCTTCGGAATCCCGCGAGCATCGATCGAGGGAACGCAGATCTCGTTCGATCGGATAAAGCGTCACGCCACGTACGGAGCGCCCGAGCTGGTGTACGAGCCGCACCGCAAGAACCACCCGCTGGCGGTGCAGAGGACGCTGGAGTATTACGGCTTCGAGCTGGGCCGCGAGCGCGAGGCGGTGGAGGACTTCCCGCCGGAGCTCGTGGATGCCGCGCGCGGTGCGCTGGCCACGGCGCTCGCGCGGGGCGAGGCGCGCCATCCGGCGGTGAAGCGCAACCATGCCGCGATCGAGACGGTACGCGAGCTGTATCGGCGCTCCGGGGGGCGCACTCCGCGACTGGGCTTCGAGGATCTGGCGGCTGCGTACCGGGAGCGGCTCGACGAGCAGGAAGTTCGATCGCTGGCCGGATTCCGCGCGGCGGATCTGACGCTGGATCCGCTGGCGGCGATAGCGCCGGCGGAGCGCGCGGAGCTGGAAGCGCTTCCGTCGCACGTAGTGCTGCGCGGAAAGGAGGTCGCGATCGCTTACGATCTCGAGGACGGTGCGGGCGTCGCCCGGCTGCGGCTCCCCGAGAAGATGGCGCGGACGCTGGTGGCATCCGAGCTTCCGGAGCTGGATCGGCCGTTGCGATATGTGGTGACGCGCGGGCAGCGTGGCGCGGTGCGTGCGGCGACGCTCGAGGAGTTGCAGGAGCTGCTGGACCGGCCATGGACCGCGGCCGAGGTAGAGGAGCTGGAGGCGCGTCCGCGGCGCAGGAAGGTTCGGAATGCAGGGCGGCGCCGGCGGCGCTGATGGCGGGTGGACGGCTCGGTCCAAATCACTCCGGATACCGTGCCTGGTTCGCGGGGGGAAACAGGCTGATCCAGGTGGCCTAACTAGCTATGGACACAGAGCTTACACGGTTCTGACAGGGCCGGGTTGACATTAGGACTGGATAGTCCTAATATTCGGCCCATGGGAGATCGCCGCGCACAGATAGTCGATGCCGCTACGGCCGTGATGACCAGCCAGGGGTTCAAGCAGACCTCGGTGGACGACGTCATCCGCGAGGCCGGGCTGTGCGGGAAGGCGCACTTCTACCACTACTTCAAATCCAAGGAAGAGCTGGGGTACGCGGTGCTGCGTCACCAGTTCGAATCCTTCGCTGACGATGGGCTCACGATCCTTCGCGATCCTCTGGTCGATCCGGTGGAGCGTCTCGGGCGCTTCCTGGATTGGGTCGTGGCGAGCGATCAGGGCTGTGACCAAAGCGTGGCGGGCCCGTGCGGCGGACTGGCCGCCGAGATGGTGAGGCAGCACGAGGGATTCAGAAAGCAGGTGGACGCGGTCTTCGATGGTTGGACGGCGCAGCTTCAGGCGTTGCTCTGGGAGGCGCGCTCGCGGCTGGCGAGCGACAGCGATCCGGAGCGGATAGCCAGGTTCATCGTCGCCACCCTCGAAGGGGCATTCTTCATGTCGAGGGTAAAGAAAGACTCTACGGTACTGGCAGGGGTGGCTGCGGAGCTGAGGCGCTACGTGACTTCCCAGTTGCACGAGACTCCGCGCGCGAGTGTGAGCGGTGCGGAACGGCGGGAGGGGGAATATCGATGATCCGCATGGCGGCTAATGAAAGAGCGGGTGTAACGGCGATGGACGGCGCGGCTGGAATCGCGATGCATGCTCCGTCGACGCAGGCGAGTACCCGTGAACGGAGAAAACTTTTCGAGGGTGAGGTGCTCGAGCATCTCGACGCGATGTACAGTTTCGCGCTCAAGCTCTCGCGCTCCCGCGACGAGGCACAGGATCTCGTCTCGGAAACGATGCTGCGCGCGCTCGAGCGCTGGGAGCAGTATCAGCTCGGTACCAACGCGCGCGCATGGCTGTTCACCATCCTCTACCGGATCTTCGTCAGTCGCAAGCGTCGCATCGACGCTCGCGAGCTGCCGCTGGCAGAGGAGTCCGAGAGCGGCTCGTCGCGCGAGGTGGTGGGCGAGGCCGATCCCGAGGGTCGCTTCTACGATTCGTTCGTGGACGAAGAAGTGACGCAGGCGATCGACGCGCTGCCGGAGGAGTATCGCACGGCCGTGGTGCTGAGCGATCTGCACGGGCTGCGCTACGCCGAAGTGGCGGCGGTGCTCGACATTCCGGAAGGAACCGTGAAGTCGCGGCTCTTCCGCGGCCGTCGCATCCTGCAGAAGAAGCTCGTGGACTACGCGCTGGAGATGGGATACATCAAGCAGCCCGCCGCGCTCGCGGTGATGGAGCACTGAAGAAACGGCGGGATGCGGGATCAGGTAGCTGATGCAGAGGGCCCGGCAGCGACGCTGCCGGGCCCTCTGCATCAGCTACCTGATCCCGGTGGACCACCGCAGCCGTTGTACTCCTTTCCATCCACGGTAACCGTCACGGTCGCCACGAAGGGGCGGCCGCTCATCGAGTCGTTGCACGGCTTCTTTTCTATCACCGCCAGCAGGTGGTGGCCCGACGCCGTGATGTCGTAGACGTCGCGGCCAGAGGTAGTGTCGGGTGCAGCGTACGGAAACTCCAGGCGCCGCTCGCCATAGTCCATCACGAGAAGGATCTTGTCGCCGTTCGCGATGTCCATGAGCCAGCCGGGCTCCTGGCCCAATGCGCGGAAGTCGGCGTCATCGAGGCGCTGCACCTGCGATGCGCTCGATGTGGGAGTGGGAGTGCGAGTCGCACGCGGCGATGTCGCGCACGCGGCAGCGAGCAGAAGTGCGCCGCCCGCGAAGAGTGCCTTTGATATTCGTGTCGATCGGGTGGCTGGCATCGCGCGATCCTCGTTGGAGTAGTTTGCAATACCCCCGCTGGCAATCAGTGTGCCCCCCCCCCGTTCTGCTTCCGTCGATGTCGCGCCGCCTTCGCGCGGTTGCCGCACGTCGACATGTCGCACCAGCGGCGCCGGCCGTTCTTGGTGCTGTCGTGGAAGACTCTGGGGCAGCGCGGGTCGGCGCAGCGACGAACGCGCGACAGCTCGCCCTGCATGAGCGCATCCGCGGCGGATTCCACGAGCGGTATCATGAGGCCCGCGAAGGCATCTCCAACGGGCACGAAGCTCCTCACGAACGAGCCGTCGCCGCGCGACTCGAGGCGTCGCGTGCCGGCGCTTCGTCCCAGCACGCGGTTGATTTCCGCCACCACGTCGTTTCGCACTTCCATGTCGGCGGCGCCACGCTCGGCGAGCGCGCGCAGCGCGGCCCGAACGCGTCTGGCATCCGCCAGTGCCGCGGTGGCACCCGCCGGCTGCTGACGCGCGCGGCGTCGCATCCCGGCCGCGCGCTCGGCGTCGAGCACGGTAGCCGCCTCCAGCCACTGCACGAGGAGATTGAAGTCGCGCAGCACATCCACGCGAACGCCTCTCCTGACATCATCGGTGTTGATGAAGTCGAGCCAGAGTCGCTCGCCAATGAATACGAAAGGTTGGGCGAGTGCGGGAACGCCGTTGGACTTGCTCATTACGCGAATCGAAAAACGGGGAGACAAGTCTATCCCCGCCGTGCGGAGGGTGCAAGGACGGTACGTATTACAGGGCACTCCGCTCCCCGCGCGGCGCCGTGGCCGGAAGCTTGCCAGAAGAGCCGGGCGGTGTTCCAACATACCCGACAGCAGGAGATCCGCATGAAGTCGCTTCATCCAGTGATCATCGTCACCGTATTTCTGGTCGCGGCATGCGCTTCGTCGCCGCGCGCGTCGTCCGGAAATCCGTCGCCTTCAGTGGCGCCGCGCGACACCACCACGATCCCGGACACCGCGACCACGCCTCGCGACACGTCGACGCTGCAGCTTCGCGAAACGCTCCGGCGCTGACGAAACGGGAAAGCGTACCACCAGCGCCGCGTTCCTCCGGGAGCGCGGCCGATCTGGGTTTGCAGGCCCCGAGCGATGATATTTCGGAGAACGCGAGCGCATCGCCACGATGCTCTCCTGAACTCAGTCTTCGATCGGGGTCATCCAGTTCGTATGAAGAAGCCGTTCGTCATCGAGGAGTACGTGCGCTGGGGCGACATCGACCTGGCCGGCATCATCTGCTACGGCGCCTACATTCGCTTCTACGAACTCGCGGAAACGGAGATCTTCCGTGCGCTTGGCCTCCCGTTTCGCGACATGTTCGAGCGCTATGACATGTGGCTCCCTCGCAAGGTCATGCACACCGAGTTCCATTCGCCGGCGCGTCTCGATGAACGTCTCCAGGTCGTGACGTACTTCAGCCACATCGGTCGCAGCTCGCTCACGATCAACTTCGACGTGATGAGTGCCGTCGACCATCAGCTCCACGCTTCCGCTTACCAGGTGCTCGTGTGCGTGTCGCGTTCCGACTTCGCGAAGCGTCCGCTTCCGGACGATGTCGCCAGTGCCGCGCGCCACTATCTGATGAACTGCGAAGAGGCGCGCCGGGCCGCGTGAAAGGGGTCAGGCACTTCATGTAGAGGTCCAGGCAGCACTGCTGCCTGGACCTCTACATGAAGTGCCTGACCCCTTTCACGCGGCGTTCAGCGCGTCTTCCGCGTACGCGAGCCAGCCCCCCGTTTCCTCCGCTACCAGCTCTACTTCGGTACCGAGTGGAACCGTGATGTTGGGAACTTCGTGGCCTGCGGGGAAGTCCGTGAGGACCGGCACGTGCAGATCGGAGAGCAGGTCCAGGATGAAGTTCTCGAACTCGTCTTCCTCCGAGCGGTCGATGGAAAGCTGGCCGAACACGATGCCGCGCACCTTGCGCAGCAGGCCGGCCGCGCGAAGATGTACGAGCCGCTCGTCGAGCACGCTCATCGGATCGCGAGTCTCCTCGAGGAAGAGGATCGCGCCCCTCGTGTCGATCTCGTACGGTGTGCCGATGGTCTGCTGCACGAGCGAAAGGTTGCCGCCTATCAGACGGCCGACCGCGCGTCCCGGGCGCACCGCGCGCGCGATGCCGCGGCCGAGCTTCGTCGCGGGACGCGGCACCGTGAGCGCCGCGAGGAGCGAGGCCATCGTCGGATCGCGGATGGACGGGATCAGATCGTCGACCGTCGGCCCGTGGAAGACGCGCAGTCCGGAGCGGCGCATCAACCAGAGGTGGAGCGCCGTGACATCCGAGTAGCCGACGAATGGCTTCGGGTTGCGGCGGAAGATCTCCGGCTCGAGGTAGGGCAGCATCCGCACGGCGCCGTAGCCGCCGGTTCCGCCGATCACCGCCTTGACTCGCGGATCGAGCCAAACGCCCATGAAGTTCTCGGCGCGTCGTTCGTCCTCCACGCGCGTGAAGTGGCGACCCTCGGCGATCTCGGGATCGAGGATGACGGGGAAGCCGGCGCGCTCGAGCGACTTGACGCCGCGCAGCAGCCAGCCGGGTCGCGGAGCGTACGAAGGCGCGACGACTCCGATGGCATCGCCCTTCACGAGCGCCTTCGGGCGCAGGAGCGGCAGGGATGCTTCGACGTCGGCGGGATCCGGCACGCGCTGAAGCTAGTCGGGCGAGGTCAGCGCTTCCAGATATCCTGCCCGGCCATGGCGAAGGGCCGCCTCCGGCTGCAGCTTTAGGGATTCCTCGCAGCGCGCGGGCTACCGGCACGCGGCGGCAAAGATGAATCACCGTTCACGCGAGCTTCCATCATGCTTCGAATTCCAGCCATCGTCCTCGCCGCGATAGCGACCGTCGGTGCCGCCCAAGGGTGTGCACGCGGCGCTTCGAATGGAGCTGCTGGTACGGGCGGCGATCCGGAGCGGAACGTCGTGGCCGGCGCTGTGCTGCCGGGTGTGGAAGTGCTTCTGCGAGACTCGCTGCACCTGATCCAGGGGAAGCGCGTCGGTCTCATCACCAACCCATCGGGACGCGACAGGGCGGGGCGCAGCACCATCGACCTCCTCCATGGCGCACCCGGCGTCGATCTCGAGGAGCTCTTCGGTCCGGAGCACGGTCTGCGCGGCACGGCGGAAGCCGGTGCCAAGGTCGCATCGAGCGTGGACTCTGCCACCGGCATTCCGATCCACTCGCTGTACGGCGACATTCGCGTCCCCACGCCCGAGATGCTCGACAGCATCGACGTGCTCGTTTACGACATCCAGGATGTGGGCGCGCGTGTGTACACCTTCGAGTGGACCATGGTGCTCTCGGCGGCAGCGGCAGGGAAGGCGGGGAAGCCGTTCATCGTGCTGGATCGTCCCGATCCGATCCGTGCGGACCGCTTCGGCGGCGGAATCCTGGACACCACGCAACGCTCCTTCGTCGGTCAGTTCCCGGTCGCCATGCGCTACGGTCTCACGCCGGGCGAGCTGCTGCGCTATCTCACCGGTACGGGGCAGGTACAGGCAAACGTCACGGTGGTGCCGATGCAGGGATACGGCAGGTCGATGTGGTTCGACGACACCGGCATCCCGTGGGTGAACCCGTCGCCGAATCTGCGCGACCTCGACGCGACGCTCCTCTATACGGGAACCGTGTTCTTCGAGGGTACCAACCTGAGCGAAGGGCGTGGTACCGACCGCCCGTTCCGCCTCGTGGGAGCCGGCTGGCTGAACGATGCGGGCGCGATCGCCGCTGCGCTGAACGCCGAACGGCTCCCGGGCGTCCACTTCGACTCCACTTCGCGCACGGTCGATGAGGGGCAGAAGTGGGGAGGGAAGACTATTCCGATGATCGAGATCGAAGTCACCGATCGCGACGCGGTCGAGCCGGTGAGCGTGGGCGTGCATCTGCTGCAGGCCATCTACTCGCATCACACGAAGGAGTGGGAGTGGCGCGCGTCGCACTTCGACAGGCTGGCCGGTACCACGGCACTCCGCGAGGCGTTGCTCGCCGACACAGCCGGCATGGCGAGGATCGACTCGCTGCTCGCCCGCTGGGATGGAGAAACCAGGGAGTGGAGCGAGATGGTGAAGCCGTACCTCATCTACAAGTGAAGCGAAGGGAGCGGGGAGTCCCGATCCCCCTTATCTTCATGATACATGACGGAACCCATCACCTACTACCGTAAGGGACTCGGGCTCAAGGCCGAGGTTCAGGGGACGCTGGATGCGGACTATTCGGGGCGTCTGGTGGACCTCATGCGCGAGCGCGAGTTCGAGCTCACGGCCGGCGACACCACGGTGCGGCTGGCGCGCGAGTTCGGCTTCTGCTATGGCGTGGAGCGCGCGGTCGACTACGCGTATCAGGCGCGCGCCAAGTTTCCCGGTCGTCGAGTGGTGCTGGTGGGGGAGATAATCCACAATCCGCATGTGAACGCGAAGCTGCGCGCGATGGGCGTGGAGATCCTGATGCCGGTGGGCGGCGAGAACGGTTCCGCCGGGCACGGCGGCGCGGCGGCCGGTGGAGCGAACCCCGGCATCGCGAGCGGGAAGGCCATCCCGCGTTTCGACTATTCGTGCATCGAGCCGGACGACGTGGTGATCATCCCGGCGTTCGGCGTGGCGATCCGCGACTTCGAGACGCTGCGCGGAATCGGGTGCGTGCTGGTGGATACGACCTGCGGTTCGGTGCTCAACGTGTGGAAGCGCGTGGAGCGCTACGCGAAGGACGGCTTCACCGCGCTCATCCACGGCAAGCACTACCACGAAGAAACGCGCGCGACAGCGTCGCAGGTGGAGAAGTACGAGGGTGGTTCGTTCCTCGTGGTGCGCGACATGTCGGAGGCGAAGCTCGTGTGCGACTACATCGAGGGGCGCGGCGATCGTGCGGCCTTCCTGCAGCGCTTCGCGCACGCGGCGTCGCCCGGCTTCGATCCCGATGTGCATCTCCGGCGCATCGGCGTGGCGAACCAGACCACCATGCTCGCGAGCGAGTCGCTCGCGATCGCCGCTGAAGTGGGCGCCGCGATGGAACGTGCGCACGGGAGCGAGTACCGCGAGGCGAATTTCCGTTCGTTCGACACCATCTGCAGCGCGACGCAGGAACGCCAGGATGCGGTGAAGGAGCTGCTCGAGGAGCCGCTGGATGTGATGGTCGTAGTGGGTGGCTACAACTCCAGCAACACGATGTCGCTCGCCGCGATCTGCGCGGAGAAGGTGAGCACGTACCACGTCGAGGATGCGACCTGCCTCGACCCGGAGCGCGGCACCATCCGCCACAAGCTGGCGGGGAAGGCGGCGAGCGGCGAAGTCGAGACGGCAGGGTGGCTTCCTTCCGAAGGGCCGGTGCGGGTGGGGATCACAGCCGGGGCCAGCACGCCGAACAACAAGATCGGCGAGGCGGTCGCCCGGATCTTCGCTACACGCGGCATCGATCCGGCGACGATCGAATGACCGCGCCGGCGCCGGCTCGTGGCGCGTCGTTCGGGACCGCTGAACTGCGAGCCGGAACCACGAAGGCGGTGATCGTGCCGGCGCTGGGCGGAAAGATCATCTCACTCGAGTTCGCCGGGCGCGAGTGGCTCTGGGGTGGCGAGCTCGCGGGCAGGAACGCGCCGGTGGACGGGGCGCCGTACGACGATCGCGTGGACGGCGGCGGCTACGACGAGCTTTTCCCGAACATCGCGCCCTCCATTCTGCCGTCGCATGTCACGCGCTACGGTGGACTCTCCCTGCCGGATCACGGTGAGCTCTGGTCGCAGCCAGCGACGTTCGCGCTGGAGACGCGACCGGATGGAATGTTCGCCAGCACGAGCTGGCAGGGGCGCCGCATGCCCTACCGCTTCGTACGCGATGTGTTCGTGAGCAACTCCGGCTCGGTGGAGATGCAGTATGCCGTCAGCAACGACGGTGACGATCGTCTGCCGTTCGTCTGGTCCGGCCAGGCCGTTCTCCCACTGGGAAAGAGCACGCGGCTCGTGCTGCCGGAGGGCTCGCGTGCGCGCGTCTGGTCGCAGGAAGGCGTGGAGCTGGGCGGTCCCGGCGCGTTCCTGCGCTGGCCGCGCGCGGTGATCGGTGGAAAGCTCGTGGATCTCACGCGTCCCGATGCGGTGGCGCGGGTGTACGCGTGCAGGATCTACTTCGATCCCGGCGCGGGACGTGCCGCGGTCGAGGCCGAGGGCGCGCGACTCGAAGTGTCGTTCGACATCGAACGAGTCCGCCACGTGGCCGTCTCCATCAGCAAACCGGGATGGAGTGCGTTCGGCAAACGTCGTTCGGCGCGCATCATCTCGCTCGCGCCGTCCATCGGCTCACCAGACTCGCTGAGCGAGGCGCTGGGCGCCTGGCGCGATGCGGCGTGGCTGGAACCGGGCGAGACGCGCGAGTGGCACCTCACGTGGCGCGCGAGCGTCGCCGCGACTCCAGAGCAGCATGGCACCGACTCCGTCGTGGAAGACTGACCGTCTGCGCCGGCCTCGCCCGGCGTCGAGCCGCCGACAGCTACACTCGCTTCACTCCTTCGGCGGCCAGCAGCCGAGCTGGATCCGCAGTCCCACGAGCTGGCCGACGTGGTAGGAGTCGTGATCGATCACCAGCATCAGTTCGCGCAGATAGGTCTGGCCGGTACCGTGCGGGATCGCGGCGAACAGTTCCACGTCCGGATCGAGTGCGAGCCGCTTGAGCTCTTCCCTGTCCCGGCGAAAGGCATCGACGCTGCGTGACCACGCTTCGCCGTCGGGCGGCGCCGGCGTGGGCGGCCAGTATTCGTCGGGCCAGTTCCGTTCCCAGTAGTCGGGATTGCGGCAGAAGTCGAGAATGTCTTCCTGCGCGATGCGCAGATGCTCGACGAGCTCCCATGGCGTGTGCGCCGCCTTTTCGGGCTTCGCTCCACGGAGCTCGACGGGCATGTTGGAGACGGCGGTGTCGAAGTCGACGTGAGCATCGGCCCAATCGAGCGCCCGCGAGATGTGGGCACGCAGAATCGACTCGTTCACGGTGGCCTCCGGTGCTGGCGGGAGTGTCTCACTGAACATAAGGGCGGTGACGAGTGCGTGGGGCCGCGGCGACGCATGTCGTCGTCGGGGTTCACGGTGGCGTCCGCCAGCGGACGCACGCGAACTCTTGCGCTCCCGTTCATGAGCGTGTAGTAGTGTCCGATTCTCGAGCTGGCTTTTTCCGGGATCGCATCGCAACCCGAGGGGACCGCATGACTACCGCACCGAAGTGGTTCACCATCATCGCCATCGTTGCCGCGCTCTGGAACCTGCTCGGCTGCTTCGCGTTCGCGGCCGACCTTCGCCTCTCGCCGGCAGACGTGGCGGCATTGCCCGCGCAGCAGCAGGCACTGTACGCGGCGCGTCCGGCCTGGGCCGTGGCGGCCACTGGCGTCGCCGTGATCGGAGGACTGCTCGGCTGCATTGGGCTGCTCCTGCGCAGGCGGTGGGCGTACGTGCTGCTGGTGCTCTCGTTGATCGGCGTCGTGGTGCAGGACTTCGGCCTCTTCGTACTTGCGGGTGGTGCACGACTCGCGGGAGGCACTGCGATCGCGCTCCAGGGACTCGTGCTGCTCGTAGCGCTTGGCCTCGTTCTCCTCGCCCGACGAGCGAGCGCGAACGGATGGCTGGCCTGACGATTGTCATCGCATCGACTGGAGGAGCGATGAAGACCCAGTACTACACCGCCACCACTCTGGACGGTTTTCTCGCCGATCCGAACGACTCGCTCGACTGGCTGTTTCCGCTCGGTGATCCGAGCGACACAAGCTATCCGGAATTCATCAAGCACGTGGGCGCACTGGCGATGGGTTCCAGCACGTACGAGTGGGTGCTGCGCAACCACGTGCTGAAGGACGTCGACGATCCGAAGCCGTGGGTGTACGAGCAGCCTTCGTGGGTGTTCACGTCGCGCAATCTTCCGGGAGTTCCGGGGGCGGACATCAGGTTCGTGCGGGGAGACGTGCGGCCGGTGCACGAAGCGATGGTCGAGGCAGCGAACGGAAAGAACGTGTGGATCGTGGGCGGCGGCGACCTGGTGGGACAGTTTCACGACCACGGACTGCTCGACGAGATTCACGTGCAGATCGCCTCCGTCACGCTGGGCGCGGGGAAGCCGCTGCTTCCGCGCAGGATCACCGACCCTCCGTTGCGTCTTCGCTCTGTGAACGCGGTCGGCACGGCGTTCGCCGAACTGGTGTACGACGTGCCGCACACGGATCGGCGAAGCCCTTGAGTGCGATCAGCGCGCGAACCAGTACGACAGCTTCACGAGAAAGACGTCATCCGCGCGCCTGTCGAACAGATCGGAGAGGTCTCCGCCAAGGGAACCCCGTTCCTGGAACGGCTCCGATCCCTGGCGCCCCTGACTCCATACCAGAAAGAGCGTCGAGCCCGGGTGGTATTCCCAGCGGAACACGACGTTGGAGCGGAACTGCCCCACGTCGAAGCCGCCTGGGTCGTCCCTGATGGCTGCATCGCCGTAGGGGCGGAAGCGCGCGTCGTAGTCCACAGCGCGCGGCGCCGAGAGCTCACGCACGTGGGAGTACTCGCCCTTGGAGAGGAAGGGTGACGCGTAGATCTGGAGCGACGCGTCGGGTGTGAATGTGTACCCGAGCCGCCACGTGAGGCTCACCGTGCGCTGGTCGAGATGCGCGAACGTGTAGTGTGGCGACGATGCCGAGTCGGTGAAGGTACCGTAGTACTGAAGGTCGACGTCGTTGTGTGCCAGGTTGGCGCTGATGGATGTGGTGAAGCTGCTCGAGATCTTGATGTCGAGCTCTGGCTGCAGGCTGATATGCCGGGAGCGGCCCTGGTCGGAGCGGTTGTAGTTAACGAACATGGAGGGAACTATCACCTTCCGATCGTCGCCCTGGATTCCGATCCAGGGGGCGAAGTACGGATCCTGTCTGATCGCCGGTCCGCCGCGCGCGCAGCGGTCGCACCAGGTAGTGCCGAGCTGGCCGATCGTTCCACCCATGTGCAGCCACCAGCGATTGACGAACTGCGTGTGCATGTTCGTGTTGAAGGCGCGCTCGGTAGGAAGGCCGGTGGCGCTCCAGTACTCCCAGTTGTTGAAGTTCCACTGGAGTTGTCGGAAAATCCGGTTGGGAGTTCTGAACGCCAGTGACGCCCACGACGTCCACTCCTGCTGATCCGCCTGCAGCAGGAAGCCGATATCGTTGATCTCGAAGCCCGGCGTGCGGCGCTGGTAGGCAGTCTCGAACTGCAGCCGCCTTCCACCCACCTTGGCGAAACGGAGCTCCAGCGATGTGCCATCGAGCGACGTGCGAGTGGAATCGAACGCGAGGTCGTCGTCGGGGCGCTGATAGATGTGGACCGGATTGCGCTGCGTACGCGCGATCGCGGCTCTGCTCCCCGCTACGCGCGAGTAGTCGAACGAGGCCGAGAGCTCGAGCTCGCCCGCGAAGCGCCTTCGTGCATCGAGTCCCGCGGCGTACGCGCTCCCGTGCAGATACGATTCGCTCGATGCGTCGAGCCGCCGATTGACGCCGGTGAGTATGAAGCCGAGGCTCCCGCGCCCGGCGTCGAAATCCTGTTTCCCGCGCACCACCGCGTAGTTCGTGGCCGGCTCCTGGGTGGTCTGTTCCGCTCCACGCACGCGTCCGGTGACGGCATCGAGAACGCCGAGCGAGAAGCCGTTCGAAAAGCGGCCCGTCAACTTGGCCGCTCCAAGGACGGTGGTGGACGCGGGCGACGAGTCGTTGCCGTAGAGATCGGCGAGTTGCGGCGCGCGGCCGATGCGCCGCGAGTAGAAGAGTCCCTCTCCGGTGTTGCAGTCCAGGACCACCACGCAGTTTACGCGGAACTCGAAGAGGCCCTTCCCCTCCACGAAGAACGGCCGGCGTTCGGTGAAGAAGGTTTCGAACGCGCTGAGGTTGAGCTCCGACGGGTCGGCCTCCACCTGGCCAAAGTCGGGATTCACGGTGGCATTGAGCATCAGGTTCGACGCGATCCGATACGAGAGATCGCCGCCCGCAGTCACCTCCTGCTGCCGTTCGTAGCCGGCCGATGTGGGGTGTTCCACGTTCTTCGTGACCAGGTAAGGCGCGATCTCCGCGCGGCCGGGGCTCGCCAGGCCGTCGAGTCCGATGAGCTGGCCGAACTGCGAAACGAGGCCGGACCGCGACATCCTGTGCAGCGGCCAGGTGATGTCTTCGGTGTAGCGCTGCACGAAGCGCCAGATGAGGATGCCGAAGGTGCCATCGCCGTCAGTCGAGTAGCGAAGCTGCGAGAGCGGGATGCGGTACTCCGCGGTCCAGCCGAGCGAGTCCATGCGTGTCGCGACATCCCACACCGCATTCCACGCCTCGTCCTCGTTGGAATCATCATAGATGGCTTCATCAGCCTTCACACCAGCAGGATTCACGCTGAACTCGTAGCCGGTACGACGATCGTGGTACGAATCGATCATCACGGTGATGCGATCCGACGGCGGCATCTCATCCCGGCGTGCCAGAAGGCTGACGATGCTGTCGGGATGCGGATCGAAGGCGCGTACGAACACGTACAGGTTGCGTGCGTCGTACGCCACGCTCGCCGCGGTGCGCACGCGTGCCGCTCCTCCCTCGGTCGGCCGGACTTCACGAAAGTCATCGACGAACTCGGCGGAACGCCACACCGGATCATCGTCGACTCCATCGATGACGGGAGCGGTGGCCGCGTGGGTCGCGCGAAGCGCGGATGATGCGGCCGCATCGGCAGGGTGTCTGGCAGTCGCTGCGGGAGTCGTCGCTATGGCCTGGAGCAGAAGGAGCAGAACTGACATCGCCATCGAGTGTGAGACACGAAATCGAGAACGTGGCGTTGGACAGTTGCGGCGACGGGATGGTTGGAACTCGTAGCCATGGAGCTGCGCGTCCATGAAGTGGAGCGCACGCTCCATTCGCGAGCGAGGTCGCACTGCTTCCGAGCGTAGAGTGCGCGAATCCGCGAAGAACGGCACGCGCATGCGCGCGCATACGCGCGCATGCGGGCACGTCGCTTGCCCGGGAGGTCGAATCGCTATCCGGGCACCGGCGAGGTGTCTCGCGCGACGACACAGCGACCAGCGATCATTCCGTGGACAATCAGCCTCCGCACACAGTGGCCGCGACGATAGAGAAGATCGCGCCGCGTCTCTCCACGGCTCTGGTGTCGCGCGAGGCACGAGCGAGGCTCGAACGCATAGCGGGCGCGCTGCCGGCGTCGCTCACCGACTGGATATACCTGGAATGCCGGCTGCGTCGTGACGACCACCGAGTGGATCTGATCACTCGCGTGGATGAGCGCGGGCGCGACGTGCTCACGGGTGAGAACCCGATGATCCGTCTGACCACGGCGCCGCACGCGGCGCCGGTGTGGAACCGCATCCGTGCTCTCGCGCGATCATGGTCGGATGCATCGTCGCCGCTCTTCCGCGCGATCGAGCGGCTCTGGCTGGAGTTCGACATCCCCGCGTCGCTCGACGAGCGCGACAACGGCGCCCTTCCCGCACCGGGCGTGTTCGTCGAGTTCGCCCGCGAGAGCTACGCGCAGCACAGAAGGGATGGGCGCCTCGACGCCGCGATGTCGGCGCTGCGGCTGCTCATCGGCGGGGCGCTCGCCAGCGAGACCGCCCGCAATCTGCGGCGCTGCTGGGAGCTGCTGCCATCGAGCGCGGTGATTCCGTATGTGGGTGTCTTCCCGGCACGGGGTACGGACGCGGTACGCGTGTCGGTAGCCGGTCTCTCGGAGCGGGAGCTTCCTGCATATCTCCGGGCGCTGCGCTGGCCCGGGTCGCAGCGCGATCTGGCGAATGCAATCGCTGCATTCCTACCCCGTTCGCCTGCGCCGCAGCCACGTCTGGCGATCGTGAATCTGGACGTGCATCAGGGGATCGGCGCGGCGGTGGGGCTCGAGTACATCCTCAGCCACGCAGCCCAGTCGCGCGGGAGACTCCTCGAGCGCGCGCTGCTCGAGCGCCTCGTGCGTCTGGGTGCATGCTCGGCCGCGACCGCCGAGGCATTGCGCGGCTGGCCCATGATCTCGCACGACATCATGCCACACGAACTCTGGCGAAGCCGCGTGTGCAGGCGGGTGAACCATCTCAAGTTGTGCATCGCGGAACGCGCGCCGATCGAAGTGAAGGCGTACCTCTCGCTGAGCCACGAATACAGACCCGCGCGCCACGATGTGACGCGGCCCGCTGTTCGGCTGCAGCACTCTACGAGGTAGAGCACGGGCTCGCGCGCGAGCCCACCGATCGCCGCGCCGAGTTGCGCAATCGCTTCGCGCATTGGCGGTTGTGAGTCGTACCCGCCCGGGTACGCGCGTTGCCCTCCGATGGCGATGCAGCGACGCAATCACTCAGCCATCAGAGGAGCCCACATGCAGCCGCCAAGGGAAACCGAACGTCGTGCGCTCGACAGCATCGTCGCGCGAGCAACCGTGGACCGCGCCTTTCGCGAGAAGCTGCTCGCCGATCCGCGTCGTGCGATTCGCGATGCGCTGGGTCTCACGGTACCGGGACATTTCAGAATCAGGTTCATGGAGCGCGGTCCGGATCTGGATGCGCTCGTGGTGCTGCCTGACTTCAGGGAAGGCGTCGAGGAGCTCACCGATGATGAACTGGACACCGTGGCCGGTGGCGCCCGGCACTACGCGGCGTGGTCGGATGCCCCGCTCCACCACGGCCACGAGCACGGAAATGGCAGCCCGCGCGGGCATCATGGCGCTGATGGCGGACCGGAGCTCGGAAGGTGAGCGACGCCTCGAGTTCGCCTCTGGATGCGTGGCGCGTGCTCTCGTACGCTGCTCTCGTGTGCGCGGCGTACGTAGCTTCGGCGCCGGCCCAATCGGGAGGTCTCTCTCTTCAGCAGGCGATCGACTCCGCACTCGCGTGGAGCGCCCAGTCGCAGATCGCCGCGCGCCAGGTGCGGATCGGCGAGGGAAATCTGCTCGCCGCTGCCGATCCCTTCGATGCCAGGCTCGTGACTTCGGTCGCAACCGCCAGAAGCAACGGCTACGCGGCTTCTCCACCGGCCGACG
>Ga0182738_1002236_pt1 | contig 23188 bp, 15 predicted proteins | sample eDN5th30CBELigMG_FD_128876 | JGI IMG/M metagenome (GOLD analysis project Ga0182738, IMG submission 128876) | Enriched Miracle-Growth compost microbial communities from Emeryville, California, USA - eDNA 5th pass 30_C BE-Lig MG (version 2)... ...
TAAAAGCTTCAAACTAATTTATTCATGAAAAGAGAGGATAACGGGAATGGTCAAGAAGAAAGAAGAGAGTTTGAAGAAGAGTTTCTGAAGATATAGGGCGAAGTTTATGATTGAGAAGGGGTTTTAAATTAAGTGATATTGGCAATTTAGACCTATTTGGGTTTTATTGCGACTCAGCAATCTAGATATAAAATATATAAAACTTTAATCTCGAATTTTAAACTTATGAGGCAACGAACTAGTTCAGTTGGTCCAAAGAGTGAAACCCTGTTCAAAGATGAGAGCCCAGCGAATGCTATCGAAGTTATTGTGCGTATGAGGCCTCTACTCGAGCCTTATGAGGACGAAATTGTGTGGGAAGTAGATGAAGAAAACAACACAATTAAATCCAAGATTGAGAACTTTGACGTAAAAACCTTGAACCTTTCTCACCCAAAGTTTTACAGTGAGTTTGGTAGCAGTCAGCGATTCGTTTTCGGTATGTTTTGGACACACCTAATACCCTAACTTTTTGCAGATAGCGTTGAAGGCCCAGGAAGCAGAACCAAGGATATCTACAACAAGCGTTTAAAGAAGATTGTTGATACCGTGGTCCAAGGGTACAATGGAACCATCTTCTTGTACGGGCAGACAACATCAGGAAAAACCTACACCATGCTGGGAACTCAAAAAGATCCTGGTGTCCTCCCGCATTCACTCAGAACTCTTTTCATGACTATCCCAAAGATGAAAAACTATGAGTTTAGCATCAAAGTCTCATACTTGGAAATCTACAATGAGCTGGTAAAAGATAAGACATGCTTTACTTGACTCATGAAATAGATTAACGATTTATTGGTTCCTGAAAATACTAACTTGAAGATTCTGGATGATCCTAATGTATTTACAATCTTTGAGTTTTTATTCTAAAGAGTTTCTTCAAGCTTGGTGTGGTTGTGAGAGGTTTAAAAAGACAAGAAGTTGCCTCATTCGAAGATGCCATTTATTTGATGTCTTACGGAGAGGAACATAGAAAATACAGAGAAACAAATGCTAATGAGCACAGTTCAAGATCGCATACTATCTATCAAGTGGTAAAAAAATAGACACCCCATGAGATAATTCTAATGATCCAATTAGTTTATTGAGAGTTTTGAGGCTTCTGGAGATGGCAAGAAAAAAAGAGTGTCTTGTTTGAATTTGGTCGATCTGGCTGGTTCTGAAAGTTTGAATGATAATGGAGGCAACGAGAGCCTGACACGTGAAACCGGTCATATCAATAAAAGTTTGTTCTGTTTGACAAATGTCATCAAAAAGCTTGCCACCGGAAAAATGTACTTCTGACTGAAAGATTTTTCATTAATTTTTGTAAAGGTCACACATCCCTTATAGAGATTCCAAGCTTACCAGAATTTTGAGTAATGCTGTCGGAGGAAACTCTTTGACAACAGTTATCTGTGCTATTTCTCCAGCTCTACAAAATTATGGACAAAGTTTATCAACATTGAGATTTGCTCAAAGAGCCAAGAAAGTCAAGAATGCAGCAACTGAAAACTTTGTTGAAGAGGGAGCTGACCCTAAGCTCCTCGAACAAGTCCGAAACTTGAAAGAAAAGTTGCTTCAGAGTGAGCATCATATCACGAAAGTCAACAGTTTGAATGTTCAACTTGAAGATAATTTGCAGATGACAAAGCAAGAAGTGAGAAATCTCCAGAAAGAGATGGAAGAATTGAGAACAATGTTTACCAAAGAAACAGCAAGACAACAGTTTGACGATAACTTGTCCAATTCCAGTTTATTGGATATCATGAACGATGACCCTCCAATGAATAGGCATAAGTCTCGAGGAAAGAGCGTTTTGAACCCTTTGAACGGCCTTTACCAATCAACTGAGATCTTCTTCGGGGATCCTATTCTCGGAATGATTGAACAATTTATTGCAGATTCTTCTGATAGCGCCACAAGCGTTTCAATTGATAACCCCTCAATTGACAACTACAACATGAAGGACTGGTCAGCTGCTTGTTTAAAATCCAAGCACAACTATTTGAGAGAGCTCAAGAATCTTCAAAGGAACTTTGTGTCGTCCTTAGAAGAAGCTTCTCAAAAATATATTAGTAAAGATCAAACTGTCGAGCTTGGAAGTCAAATCAAGGCATATGTTGGATCTGAATTCCAAAAGATTGATACCATTCAAAGCAAGATTTCTGAACACATTAAAAAGATCAATCCAACTTCTTTGAAAGATTTGTTGCTCACTGATAAGTTGGAATTGCCTGAGCAAGAGAAGAAATCTTCTGATGAATGGCTTCCAAAAGAGAATTATAATGATCTGACAAATATCACTCAAAGTGATGCCAAAGAACCTGGCTATCCAAATAATTTGCAAAATCATTACAACGAAGTTTTGGAAAGACTTGAAAAGAAATATGATGAAATTTACAATCTTGTAACTCAAAGCTTCAGCAAAGGTCAAAATGAAAGTCTTGACATGGGTTATAATCCTCAAGTAACAAAGTGAAATATAGAATTTAAAATAATTTTTTTTTCGTTTAGTTGGTGAAGAAATACAGTTTTGATTCAAGTTACTGCACTTCTCCTTCATATGAAAGTCTTTCAGCAGATACTTCAATGGTCTTGAAAAATGGAGAAGTTTCTAGAAGTCCTGATCGCAAAAACTCTCGTAAACTCTTGTTGGGTCATGATGAACGTCCTTTAAGTAAGATTTATGTGTGATGCGACAAATATTAATCTCTCATTTTAGGTACTGGAAAAACAATGCCAAAGTTCACATCTTCATTTGCTAAATTACGTACAGTTGATAGAGAGTAACAATAAAAGAGAGATTTTCAAATAGTCAATTTTCATAGGAGAAGATCAATATCATCATTGGCTGATACATCTGTATTTGGAAACGTGTATTTATGGGGATCTGGAAAAGATGGTCGTCTTGGCAACGGCAAGTTTAGTAATGAAGCTACGCCTACTGTGATCAAGGATATCAGATTCTCAAAGATTGTGTGTGGATATCACAACAGTTTCGGAGTTTCTCAAGAAGGTTTGGTTTATGGATGGGGTCGTAATGAAAATGGCCAACTGGGTAATGGCACAAATATAAACACGCCAATTCCAATCAATGTGACTGGCTTCAACAAGATCACTATTGTTGATATTGCTTGCGGTTGGCAACACTGTCTCGCTTTATCAATCGAAGGCTACCTGTTCTCGTGGGGATGCGGTGATGATGGTCAATTGGGTCATGGTGATGACTATGATTTAAGCACTCCAGCTGAAGTGAAATTCTTTGAAAAGACCCAAGTCACAAAAATCGCTTGTGGCTATTCTCAATCTGCTGCAATTACTGGTAATATTGATTGAGTTTTATTTTTGCTTATCCAAGTAGCTGAGGGATCACTTTATACTTGGGGTCACAACTCTGATTACAGACTGATGATTTCAACTCCCAATAGTCAATTTATGTAAAAAGACTTTTTTCATCAAAATTTTATCTTTTATTTTAGTCCTACATTGACCGAGTTCTATAATTATAAGAATCAGTTTGTAAATGAAGAGGAGCCTCAAATCGTGTCATTGAGCATGGGTGCTACTCATATGTGCATTGTTACAAGCAATGGTGATGTTTTCACAGCTGGAAGAGGCCATGAAGGTCAACTTGGTAAAAAGTTGACAAAGGATATGAAGAATGTGGCTGTCTTGAAAACTGAACAGGAAGAAGGAGAAGCACTCTCATCTGAAGAGATTCTCTGCTCATATTTCACTCAAGTTGAAGCATTTAACCCTTACAACAAGGGTATAATGGCTTCTTGTGGAGAAAAGTTTACTCTTGTTCTTAATGGTAAAATACGAAAGAGAGAATGATTAATTAAAATGTCCATAGGAGAACACAAAGTCTATAGTTTTGGTGATGCCAGTGATGGATGTCTTGGTATTGAGCTCGAAGAAAATGAGAGAAACATCTATCAGCCACGTTTGGTTGAAAAACTGGCAGATGTCAAAGTCACTTCAATCGAAGCTGGACCTCGTCATGCTGCTTGCATAACAGAGACTGAAGATTTATTCTGTTGGGGTTTCAATTATTATGACCAAATTGAAGTTGGTGAAAAAGCCAAGGATTATCATATGTAAATTTTTGAAAAAGAGAATTTTTCTTAATGATTAAAATTAGACCGAAGAAAGTTGAGAAACTGGCAAAACAAAATGTTATTGCTGTCTCGTGTGGTTACTTCCATACTGCATCTCTCGTAAGATAAAAGATTGCTAGCTTTCTACAATATGAACATTTTTACTTTTTGGAAAAAATAGCCCATCCATGTTTATTTTTTATGCATAGTATTGATGATCTATAAAAATTTTTTTCAGTGTTTGGTTTTATAAATCAGATAATCATTCTATAGGCTTATTTCCATCTGAAAACTTTTTAAATATTCTGAACTCTTGCAAAAATTTCTTTTCATTTGAAGAATAAATAATTTCAAAATTTCGAACCAAAATTATAATTAATAAAAAAAGAGCGCACGACGAACCTCAATTGTACCATTTCCTTCATTTCAAAAAGGTTGTAAGAGTTTAGTTTTGGGTGCTTTTCATTCTGAAGGCATGTTTTTTATGTTTTCAGGAGCTTTCTTTCTCACGAGATTTTCTTTGATTCTGGCATTCATGAGACCTTGTTAGAAAATGGAAAGCTGATGTCAGTCTTCATTGAAGTGGACCTAAAAAAATATTTTAAATTTAGGTTTTCGTTTTGGTTTGAGTTGATAAAAATATTTTCAGCAAAAAAATTTGTTTCAAATTCTAAAGAAAAAAAATTTAATTATTTTTTGGAGAAATAAATTCAAATTTTCAAAGTAGATTTTTCGATTGTCAAGAAAAAAATTTATAAATTTCAAAAAGAAATAAATTTCTGGATTAAATTTTTTTTAAACATCCAAATTAAATAAAAATTGAAAATTGAAAATATTCGAAAAAAAAATCTAAATTTTTGAGAATTGAACTTTCTGAGCTCACTTCATTTGAAAAGAAAAATTTTTTGAGAATGAAATTCTCCAATCATTGAGAAACGTGGAAGGTAAAGATACTCTGATTTTTTAAAACAATGAACCAGGGAGCAAGCTCTTTTTTCTCATTCAACTCAATATCCAAGAAATTTGATTTTTCTGAAAACTTTGTTTTCTCTCATAATACAAAGAGATTTGTCCTCCTGATGAAGGGAAAAATCGGAAAATTTGGAAATGAAGAGATGAGATCAGTGAAACCAAGATTAAAGTTGTTGGAAGGAGAAAACCAGTATTTAAAAGTTTTAATTTATTTTAATTGATTGCTGTAATAATGTGGCTCCAGAACACACATATTGTTTGCGAAAGTTTGAAGACTTTTTTCTCCTGTAAAGAAGCCCAGAGTGGTACTGGAATTCCTGCAGGCAACTCCTTTCGATATACCTTTTTGAAAAAAGTATGAATGCAAGGGATAAAAATCGAAATTTCTTAAAGTTGATAATTTCTCCTTCTGTGGATCTTTATTCAAAGAGGAAAGGATTTGAGAAGATAATTCAAGAAGGGAGTTGAAATCTAGGCTTCAGGAAGTTTAGACAAGAGCAATTGAAATTTCTTGTCCCTTTCTTTGCGAAGTTTCTCTAGAGAGGACCGGAGAGGATTGATTTAGTAGGGAGCTGAATGGAGTTGATTTTTGGTCGTATAACTGATTCTTAGTTTATTTATTAATTTAAAAACAATTCAAATTTACTTGATAAACTGAAATGAAAAGCGCCACGCCTTTTGTAAGAAAAGGCCCACCAAAGACTTTTATCCATTATGTGCTACAAACTCTGATCGGGAGAGACAACAAGAATCCTTTTTTTGAGATGGCTTGCCAAATTATTGGAGAGTTTCAAATTTACGGGTTGCTGCTTATGTACTCTTTTGAGGTGATTGACATTGAAAACACAAACGCTATAGGGATATTTGCTTACAGTTTTGGACGAGTTTTGTGCTATGGAGATCTGTTTAACTTTGATACAAGCTCTTCGCTGAATAATGTTGCTTTGATTCTGATTATGATATACCTGGCTATTTTACTAAGTCTAGCAGGCTTAGTAGTTGCAAATTTCTTGAAGCAAAAGCCTGTTCCCTCGTACGCTTTGAGATTATGGGATAATGTTGCATTGCTTCATTACACAATAGCCTTCTTGATAATTCACCAATACTTTTTGGGGATTGTCAATAATACAAAGCAATCCTCATTCGATTTATTTGGATCATCAGAAAGGAAGGGGTTTGTGATTTTGGCATGCATTATTCTTCCAATTAACTTACTTTTCTCACTTTTGTTTGTTCGATTCCTGTATGAGCCATTGAAGACTGGAGGTTCAAGGAGGACAAGTCCTGATGTCATTGCAATGGTGTTGAAAATTGTGGATGTGCCACTGACATTGTTTATAACCAATCTCTCTGCACAAAAATGGATAAGAGCAAGTGTGATGGTGGTCATTACAATTATGAGGACAAAGATATTTTTCACTGGAGCTCCATTTTATGATTATCATAAATTTCGAGCTTGCTTGAGATTCGCATCCGTTGCAACTGGGCTGGTGATGTCAAACATTGCAATGGCCATTATAATAGAGATTAATACAACCATGGAGCCCTACTCTGTGATTTTTATTGTTTTCATTCTCACTCTGTTTGTATTGAAGATCATGGAGTTAAAACTCGAGAGTATGGTGAAGGATTACTGTTCTCGCAGCATCCAAGAAATCAAAAACGAAAATGATTTTTTCTACAAGATTCTTGCCGTCGAGCACGTATTGGAGAAAGGGTCTAAAACGTCTACTTTTGAACAGAAGTCTAGAGGAGGCTATTATGAATATTTGTTTTATGCAGTTGTACAGAATCACAAGGAAAAGTGTGGAAAATCGCGCTGTGGTTGTAAAGTCATTGCAAAGGAAGGAAAAACCTCCACTCAATTTTCACCAATGGAAGAAAGGGAGCTCATTCGGGAATTTAAGTTTAATACTATCAAGAGTATTTATAAAAGCTGTCTGAAGACCGCAGGGTCGGGTTTCGTTGAGGTGAAGATTGGATATGCAAATTTAGTTTCTGTCAAAGATGATGAGCCATCTGCATCCGCAATTGGTCTCATACACAGTCTTCACTTGGATCAAAGGAGCATCGAGGCAAAATTGATTGGTATGATGGTCCTTGACAAGGTTGAAGAGAGGATTGCCGATGACGAGGGTAAGCTCATTAACATCAAGGAGGTTGTTGACTACCACTTGTTATCTCAAGAGTTGAGGAAAGCTATAGAATCGAATGTAGCCAAATTCATTCAATTTTGGGACACTTATCGGTTGCCAGATCCTTCTCTAAAGAAGCTTTATACAATAAGTACTCAGATTAATAAGGAAGCAGCAGATATTGGAACAAAATGGGATAAGATTATCAAGGATTTCTCGAAGCTATCATATCAAGATTATTTATTATATGGTCTGTATCAGAGTCTGATCCGAAGTGCTCCATACTCTGCACAGAAGACTCTGGAAGCATATTTCAAATTTTCCAAGATTTCAAATATAGAAAAAACCCAAGAGACTGAAATTAACCGAGAGAATGTTCATGAAGCGACAAACATTCTGATTTGTATCTCAATGAAGAAAGAGAAGTTGGGAATGGTGACATTTGTGACTTCAAATATTGAGCACACTTTGCTGTATAACAAGAAGGAAGTACTGGATAAAAATGTGAGTTTTATCATGCCAACTTTCTACCAGGAGAGACACAAGAAAGTGTTGATAAATCATATTGTGAAGGGGAAAACAAAGAAATCAAGTATTTTCCACGCCAACCGGGCAGTCTTTGCAAAAAAGAAGAACGAGAACATCGCTCCCTGCACGTTGTATGTGACTCTGTTTCCATACATCCAAGACCAGCTCTTTTATATTGGTATACTAAAGCCTATAAAGACTTATGATCAGTTTATTATTGTGTTGAATGATGGGACGATAGATGGCTTCACTGAAGAGATTGGGAGAATTTTGGATTTAAACCCTGAATTTAATCGCAGATATCATTTGAAAGATATATCGAACGAGCTGGCCCAGTTGCACAATTCTTTTCTGCAATTCGTTCGAGCTGATCCAAAATCAAAATCAAAAACAACTGTGACAAAATCAAGTTTCCTTTTGGGATCGAATACATTATCAAAAGCCTTTACAACATTTAATTCGAATTCTGCTTCAGCAAATTATTACTATGGCGAGGACTCTCCTCTGAAAAAACCCACCAATACGGGACAAACCAAGGACTTTGACGTCTACAAGACTTTACATAAAGATTTCACAACATTAAGTGGAGATGAGATAGTCAAACTTTACGAGTTATTCCTGACGACCGGAGTGACAGTTTATTTTAACAAGCACAATGAAGATGGTCATTTGAATTCATCTAAAGCTCCAAGGAAACTTGGATATAATACAACAATTTCTGAAGAGACAATGCTTGAATCCCATGTCAGAATATTTAAACTGCAAACAACTTCCGCTGATGAGTTTGGTGGAGAGGATTTTGTAGGCACAAGAAAACTTGCGACTGAAAAAGAGTCATTTGCCGATAGATCCCTCCGATCTCCTGGTCTTCCCACTTCTGGGAAAAAGGAAAGTCTTGCACCAGAACTATTGATGACTCAAAATGATGTTTCTGTAGCTCCAGACAATAGTCTTCGGCTTGAAGTTGATGATGACATCCAATTTAGAAACCCCTTCTCAGACGAAAATTTGAATACCTACAATTACACTGCCGCTGCAGATGAGTTACTCTCCCCAAAAACCTTACTATCTCCAAAAGACCCCCTCTTGCCACTTTTATCACCCACTGAAAGCTCTATTCATCTAAACAGGCGGAACTATGTTGGTTTGAATTCAAACTTGACTCAAGCAGATTCTGGTCAAAGAATTCCAACTGAGTCTGTTGGAAACAGAACTCAGACGGAGGGCCAAACATTGCTAAATGTCCTTGGGAAGGTAGCAGCCTACACGCGGTTTAATAGCAACCCTTCAAAGGGCAAAAAAAGTTTGACGATCTTGAAAGAAGAGCAGCAAAACTCAAAAGAAGACGAGAAATCGAATGAAATTCGATCGTTTGAGCAAAACATGAACAACATAAACAATCAAGAAAAGACCGGACTCAAGGATTTTCTAAAAGAAAATAAAATTATAACTGTTGCTCAAGCAGGCAATGATGGAGGCGAGAGAAACTCTGTGACATCTTCAGTGAAAACCTACAAGATAAATTCCAAGCTGGAAAGTGCGATTTATTTAACGGAAAGCTATCCATCAATTCGCTATCTGACTCTCTTTATCCTGGTCTTTTGTCTTGGAAGCCTTGGGATGGTTATGGAATCACAAGTGATGATTTACAGCACAACGTCAAGGATTCAAAACAATCTTCAAATTCTCCAATCATCTTACAATAGAATATTTTACATTGTGGAGATCAACAGAAGAGGCAGAATGTTGTACCTTTTGCAAAAAGGTTTGGCATCCTCAGTTCGACACACACCTGATTATGCACTGACGATAATTAATTCGACTTTGCTCACATCTCAGAACTTGACAAATTATAATTTTCAGCTGAGAAGCCAAGTGCACATGGTTGACGACAGTATCAGAAAACAATTCTACACCCAGATAGCTGAAGCAGATAAATGGGACATGAAAAAGATAATAGAAGCCAACACGTTCGATATTTGCGATGAGCTGGTTAATACAGGATTGGAGCTTTACCAAAGATATCCAAGTAAGCCAAATCCTACGAGCAAGAGTCTGCTTTTCATTTTTAATAATACATTCAACGACTTGTTGGTCGAAAGTCAAAGAGTAGTCCCCATTTTAAGAGAGGATAATGTTTTAGCAATGAATGAAATCAGAAATACTTTAATCATAGTTTTGGCAGTTGCCCTTGGAATTACAACAGTTATTTTCATTCTTGCATTAAAGATCGAAATGAATTTCATCAAAAGAAAAGCTCATTTCCATGAAATATTCCTAATGATAAAAGATTATGAGATCGAGCCTCACTTGTTCATCGCCAGCAATTTCCATGGTTCCCTGAAAGAAAATAGAGGAGAAGAATATTTTGCAGAAAAGGTGGGCAACGAGAAATTTATTTTGAAAGCGAAAATGAATGATTTGAAGAAGAACCAAAGTAAGTCTTTCAAGGCCAAGAGAGCAAATAAAAGAGGTATCAATATGCAGATATTTTGGAATTTGGTCTTTACATTTGTCTATTTGATGCTGTATATCATTTTGTTTGGAGCTAGCTTGATAGTCTTTCTGAGCGAAGAAGACAACATAAATAATGCCCGACTCAAGATTATTGATACAAAAGTCAGTTTCTTTAGATATGGCCTGCTGTATTCGAGTATTTATGAATATATTACAGAGAATATAACCACCAAGATCCTGGAGAATCCTATAAATGACCAGTGGGAGGAGATCTATACCCTCCAAACAAGTGCAAATTCCCGTTTGATGGAAGGCATCGACAAAGGGAAACCTTATAATGACGAATACGAGTTCCTTTTGACTGGGGATTTGTGTCCCGTTTATTTTGCCCGAAGAAATTGCTACGTTGAAAATTCAGGGGTAGCAAGCAAAGGAATTATGACCATTGATAGTTATATCCTGAAATTACTTCGAGGAGTGAAAGATCATTATGACAGTTCCAATAAAACAGTTGCAGCACAAACGGAAGCTCTTCAGCTCAAGGATTTAATTAGCGCTGAGACAGTCTATGAAGCCTACTCAAGAAAGGCGTATGCTGTGCTCGATGATGTCCTCAGTCTCCAATTCCATTCACAACTAACCTCCTTTACTTCTGTCAGCACAGTTGTAGCAGCAATCTCTGCAGCTATTTTTGTCCTGGCTACTCTTCTCATCTGGTTCAAAGTCAGCAAGAGAATGATTGAAGAAAGAAGCAATTACAAAAATATGATGAGAGTAATTCCTGTTAACGTCATAATGGGAAATAGATTCTTGAAAAATTATTTATTAACTCATTCCAAAAAGATTCTCGAATCTGTCAAAAATAGAATGTAATCCTAAGGAAGAGTTACATGAAATAAAAAATATATATTGTCCCTTGATAATTTGGAAATATCTTATTGAATAATTATCCTCAATGAGTTGTTATTATTTTCCAAAAAACCTTTTCTTCTCAAAGAATTTGAGTTGACCTGAAGAACCTTTGGCTTTAGAAATTTTTTTTTTTTTTAATTTTGTTTATTTTTTGTATTCAATGATTGCTCAGCTTCAAACAAACGAAAAAAAAGAAAACAAAAATTTTCAGTATTTTTTTTTGCCTTTTGAAAAAAATCTGAAAGAGGTAGTTTGTCTAAGTTTTCATTTTTCCCCAAAATTTTAGGAGAAAATCTTTTTTGGTCTCCAGTCCTGCTGCCCTTGATCCGAAAAAATTTTTTGAGGTAAAAATATTTTTCCTCTTTTTCATCAAATTTCTTGTTTTTGCAAGTCATCTATGAGATTGACAAAAACTTCTTACATTTTTTTTTGTTTAAAAAGTGAAAAAAATCCCAACTCTTTTTTTCAGAATTTTTCATATGATTCTCCCGATGCCGAATCATTTGGGGGACATTTTTATGGAAAATGGATTGTTCGCGAAACAAAAAATTTCATTCTCAAAAATTTCCAAAAAGAAATTTCTGAAACATCTTTTCAACATGACAAAAAAAGCAGATGATGGGATTTTTGCGATACGGAAAGGGGAAAAAAGAAAATTTTTCCAGGAAATTTTGTCTTTGGTTTTCTCGTTGAATTTACCGATGGTCAAAGAATAAAATCTAAATTTTTCATTAAATCATTGAGAGAAATCAGATGAATATCGAGATGAGAAGTATTGAACACATGAAAATTTAAGTGTTTCAGATTTGATTAATTTTGAATTTCATGTCAGTTTCAAAATTTCAACTTCAAATATTTTTGTTTTATTTGAAACTCTCAAACCAAGATAAAATTCCATCCATATATTTTATTGAGTGCAAATTTTGAGGAGGTTAAAAAAATTGAAGATTTTTTGGGTTGAAATTTTTTACAAAAAAAAAGTATCATCAAATGACATAAGTGAATAAAAATATCAACATATTTATTTTTTATTGGTGATGAGATCCATTAGATAAAAAACATTTAATTTATTATTTCCATATGCCAATCTAAAATTGTCAAAGTTGACAGGTTCATTCTCTTTTTCAATGATGATACAATCTTTAAATTGGTAAAAGAGTTTTTCTGCAGTTTTATCTCGTTTTGAGGAGTCTGCTATCCTGTGACTTATGAGATCTTTTATGATTGTTTTAAAGTCAGGTACATTGCAGACCTTAGATCTTCCTCCAAAAAACTACGAATGGTAAGAATGCAAATTGCTAAAATTTTTGGTTACCCGGATCATGAACTCAGTTAATTCTTTGAACGTTGCATCATAAAATACGACAAATCTTGCAAAGTTGTGGAATTTTTCAAAGCCCAAAAATTGAGGTCCATTTACGTCAGGAGAAATATTTAAACAAGCCAAAATTCTGTCTCCAAGAAACTTGGATCTGGAAAACACATGAGCAAACTTTTGCTTTAAAGCCCTTAAGGAGATCTTTTTATCCTTGACATATGTATAGTCTTTGAGATAAGATAAGAAAAATAAAAATCAGATTAAATACCAAGAGTGACTTCTGTCTCTGACCTTAATGGAAGTTTGTTGAGAGTTTTAGTTGGCACTTTTGGGATGGTTTCTGGATCTTCAACCTCTCTGGTAAGTTTTTCAATTTCACAAAACAGCAGTAAGTATTTTTGAAGTGAATTCACGCTTGACTTGGATTTATAAGCAGTCTCTGCCAAATGTTGAGAAGGTGAAAGTCTCTCTGGAGGATCTTCCGCAGGTGGTTTTGAATATCCCTTCTTAATACTTAGTGCTGGCAAAATAGCAAAGGGATTAGCAGAGGAAGCATCTTGCTTTTCAACTTTATAGTAAGCTTGGAAGCTTTTGTGATGGGTTCGTTGACCCAAGGAAGACATCAAATTTAATTTTTTGGTCGGACTGAAAGATTTACGCATTTCTTCCATAGAGGACTTTTTCATGGACGTCCTGAGATTTTGTCGCTCAAAATCTTGATGATATTTTCTCTGAACAAAGATATTTTTCTGGTTGGAGATTTGGGTTTGTGTACCAATTACTTTTTCATTGACCCAATAGAAGTTGAATCGAGATTGAGCATGTGGATCAACATCTCCTGACCTCTCGGAAATTTTAAGGAGGTTAAGTTTTTCTTGGCTGTTGAGAGTCTTTACAGATTTATTTAAAATGGCTCTTATACTCTGAATATTTGGGTTTGACTGGGTTCGAGATTTAATCGTGTTTTCTTTGATTTTGATATTTGATGAACTCGAAGCAACGCGGTCTACAATCACGTGGCTGCTGTTTCTTTTTTTGGCAATTGTTTCGATAACAGAATTTGCGGTGGCGAAACCATCTGAAGAGGTTGGAGAGAGCATTGGCGCATTTCCGACTTTGATAACCTGAATCGACAAATCTTGCATATCATGCTTGTTTTCATTGACTCTTCTTGATGGAAGAGGCTCATTACTGCCGAGTGGTTTCATATATGAATCTGATATAGAATTTTGGGTCGTGGCCTAATAAAAAGGTTATTCTCAATTGAGAGGATGAGTGTACAATTTTCGAATTCGAAGGATGGAGATTTCTTGGTTCAAGGTAATTTCCAGGCTCAAGCATAGCATTAGTTGATCTGTTAAAAGCCTCAGAGCTCATAGTTTGCAGCCAAAATGAATGAATGAAAGAGTTCTTCTCTTGAAGAATTGAATTAAATTAAACTCTATTTTTTATTGAGACTATCAAACCTTGTCACAAGAAAATTCATCAATCAAATTAATCCGGTTTTAATTTCAATATCCTTGAAGTATAATTCGAAAATGGATCAAGTCAACGAAAATTATGATGCTTTTATGGAATTGAAAAAGAGTAAAACCACTATTTGTAACAACATTTACTCAATAATGCAAATAATAAATAAGAAAAAAAAATCTTTGAAGGTTTTAAAGAGATTTACAATGGATAGAAAATAAAAAAATATTCGTGAATTGTGAATTCTGTTAAAAACAATAAACAAGGGACGACGTGATTAGCCAGAAAATCCTCTTACAGGTTTTAAGTTTACAACTCGAACATCATTAGTTTGGACTTTTCTTTCGTTTAATATAAGAGGAGATTTTGTTGAAAATTGGTTTCTCTGGGAGAGAGTCTCATCTTTTTTCAATACAGAATAATCAGATGAATCTGGAAGTTTGCTGCTTTGGGAATAATTTTTTGATTGAAGAGACAATTGTTTCTGCAGAAGGTAAGAAGTTCCCAAAAGAACTTGATTTTTATTAGTATGAGTAGATGAGTAGATGTTCTCCATGGGAGTTTGAATAATATTAGTAGGAGTTTGGACAGGATAGAATCTTTGAGAATCTAATTTGAGAGGTTCATTTTTGATTTTTCCGGAAAAGCTGCTTTTGTGTTTCAAGCTGACAGAATCATCTTTTCCAACGATGTTTTCTGTTTTGAGACAATATCGGCTTGAATCAACATTTCCTTCCTTTGAAAGATTTCTTCTAGTATGGATTGAATTTGAAGTATGAAGTCTTGGGCTGACCAAGCTGTAGTTGTGATGATAGTTGCGATGAGCAACGGGTTGAGGACTAAGAAGATTTTCATCATTTTTGGGATTTTTGATAAGGATTGAACTGTAATGGTGGGATTGTTTGGCAGTTTCGGCAGTTTTCACAGAGCTGTAGCTTTGGATATTTGTTGTGTTGTTGGTATTGATTAGGTCAGATGATCTTGAAGCATTGGTATGGTTTGATCCAGAATAACCAGTTTTATGATTTACGCTCAATAAACTTTTTTCGTAAAGTTTATGAGTATTGTTATTTTGCTGAGAAAACTTTCGAGATTCAAAGCCTAATTTATCAGAATAGTCACTATGCTTGCTCGTGAGGCTTGAAGGCACCAGACCTTTGAAGAACTCTTTGTTATCACCCCAGGCGCGAGAACTCAAGATTTCTTTGGGAATATCTTTCTTTAAAGCATTCTCATGGCTGTGCTTAAAGTTTCTAGTTTCCATTGACATCTGCGTCTCTTTCATTTCTCCAAACTGGAAATTGTTGGTATAACAGCGAGGATTAGAAAAGGCTCTCGCTCTTTTTTCATTTGCAGCCTGGGTCTCTGCTCTTTCCCTTGAGATTGCAACTTCGCGGGTATGATTTTCCTTTTCGATTTTTGTAGGAATCGTTTTCAGACTGGTGACTTGACTCAGATTTTGTTCGGTATTGACACGAGAGCTTTGAAGACTCTTGAGGTTCTCTGAGGGATCTTTCAAACTTTGAAGACTCTTTACAGTCTCTGGAGCCTCTTTCAAGCTTTGGCTGTGGAGATGAACATTATTTTTAACCCAAGGATGTGTAAGAATCTCATCAAGACTCAAACGATCTTCTGGATTTGCTTTTAGGATCTTTTCCATAAGATCTCTTGCCTCTGGGTGTAATAAGGAATCATATTTAATAGATCCTTTTGCGAAGGAACCAGTGATTTCTTGCAAAGATCTCCCTTTGTAAGGAGCTTCTCTATGGAAAAGTTCATAAAGAAGAACTCCAAGTGACCAGATGTCAACTCTGTAATCATAAGTCTTTTTTTCAATAATTTCTGGAGCCATATATTCGTAAGTTCCACAGAATGTAGTCCTATTAGATAACGGTCAAGCATGGAATATGGGAAGGGTATTACCTTCTATCTTTGATATTTCTAGCTGACCATCCAAAGTCACAGAGTTTTATGTTGAGGTGTTTGTCCAAGAGCAAGTTTTCCGGTTTGATGTCTCTGTGTAAGATATTGTTTTTATGGAGATAGTTAATAGCTAAACATGTTTGGTAAAAGAACTTGAAAATAACAGCCAGTGGAAGAAGCTTTTCTTTATGCATATAATTGTAGAGGTTGCCATGAGGAGCATATTCGAGGAGGAGATAAGCGGAAACATCCTCTTGAATGTAATCATGAAACTTGATAATGTTTTGATGGCTAAGCTCTCTGTGGATGGTAATTTCAGTTTGTAAATTGTGCAAGTCTGATTTTGATGCATTGGAGAGGTTGATCTCAATCTACATTGATGTTTAATGCAAAGGAGAAGCTGTGAGTGTTACCTTTTTTAATGCCAATAGATTTCCAGTACGTTTTTCCCTAACAAGTTTGACGGAGGCAAATGACCCGTTTCCAAGCTTTGAGTCTCGCGTCCTGGGATTCTGGACATACTCAAATTCTGAGAGTTGGCGAAGCGACTTTTCATTAGGAAGGATAGTAGGAGTCATTTCTTGTTAAGAATTATAATTGAAACAATTTGCACAATTTATAATTAACTGCTCTAACTGATACTTATCAATTGCTGTTAAATATCTTTACATTTTCCTGAAATAATAAAATGCAAATTAGTAACTACTATTTAATAATTTAAGCAAGAACTATATGGCACACATATCATCATCTGAGAATCAACGATTTCATCACAGTTTATGAACAAAGAGATAGAACATTTTAGGAATGAAGGAATTTTGAGATAAGAATAAAATATCAAATTTGCACTTTATTTTACTTTTTTGAGAATGTTCTTTGAAGGATGAAGATACTTTTCTTTCTTCCATTCATAAATGACTCCAAATAAAATAAATGCGCCAATCACAGCCAATGTCGCAGCTGCCTTCATAACATATTGTGAGGCTTATCCAGTCAACAGGAGGATAAACTGGTCTTTTACGGGCGACAGTCCAAGCAAGGTTATTGATCAAATACGCAACAATAATCCAATTGAGAATAATTCGATGATTTTTCGGAAATGAGATGCCTGTAAAGAATGTTTCAAACCAAACTAATATTGAGACAATAGCATGAAGTAAAACATTAAAAACCATCTCTCAAAAGCCAAATTTCATGACAACCATCAGAAAGGGTAAAAGAACAGTAAAAAAGAAAGGGCAAATCATTAACTGTAAAGCAAAACCAATCTCTTCAAGTACACATGTAAATCTCCATTTAAGCGAATTATCAGGAACATTTTCCCAAACAATGACCAGAATTGAATAAGCATAACAAATAAGAAAGGCCCAAATTGTGAAGAACTGCAAAAGAGCAAAATGATTTGGAATAAACTCATTTCCTGTGGTGAACACCGTCCAAATCAAAGTGATTTTATTGACAAAGAATGCCAAATATCGAAATTTTTTGTAAAAGTCACTGCTCACAAAATAAGTGGTTTTTTTGGTTCGAGATCAAACCACAGTTTCTCCATAAATATTTCAAAGCGAGAAAGTCTTTCAAGAGTTTGATCAGTTGACTTCATTATTGCATCATACAATTTTTTAAAGATCAGATTATTGATTTATTTTGAATCTTTACAATTGAATACCGTTTATACGGATTTTCGATTTTCAGAAAATCTATTTAAAATTTTAGAGAGAGAAGATAAAATCCTATTTTAGCTTTTTCTCTTAAATAGGAATGTTCTTTCAAAGAAAGAAAAGGAAGAGGAAAGTTTGAAAGGAATCTAAGGGTTTGATATGCCTCACAATAACCTGTATTTCGAAAAAATAAAACTTTTATTATTTCTCTAAATGACATACTTTTTGAAAAAGGATTTGACCGTAATAAAATCAGATGAAAAAGGCTTTTTATTAATTTGAAGGAACATTAGAAAAATCTTTCAAGGTTTTTTATAGGAAAATCAAAGTTTATTTAATCCCCTTGATTAAACCATCTTCAAGTCTAAAAAAATGAGAAGCAAATTTCATTCAAAAATTTTAATAATAAACGTTTTCTTTATTTCAAAGCATCACTTATGACATTCACAACACAAAATCGCTGGCCCCATCTTTGTAACTTCCTCTGTTTCTTCATCTAACCCGTTAGCCACTGATGGCAATATAAGTACTTCAAGCAAAAACTCACTCAAATTTTCAAAGCTCAATCCAGTGAGGGAAAGCATTTCTAAAAGCACTGGCATATTATCGCTCAAAGGAACCATCGCTAACATGGACTCTATGAAAGCTCTGGGACCAATGAATCTTCAACGTTCCCAGATAATTTTGGTCGATTGTGAAAAACATCCTGGAGAGCTGCTGAAATTTATTGATATGAGTTCAGAAAATCTAAATGCACATTGTGAAGTCTGTATTGTAGAAAACCAGAAGCTACTGAAGCAAGAACAAACAAAGCTTGAAAGAATTGTTGACATGCAAAAAAAATTCAAAGGCCTACTAAGCTATAATATTCATCAGTTAAGAGATATCAGTTTAAAGGCTGAAAAACTAACAAAAGAAATGAAAATAGTTAATAATATGGCATACCCTATGATTCACCAGATTGAGGAAATGGAGATGCAAACATCGCGACAAATTGGATTTATCTTTAGTAAATTGAAAGAGAGATGCATGCAACAAAATTCTCGAAATGGACTCCAAGAAACTATAAACCAAAAGATGGAAGAATATGCCGAAAAAATGGAAGAATTAGATTCTCAAGGGTACTTGGCATTGAAAACATTAAAAGGCATGATTTATGACGAGCATCGATTAAAACAAGAGGCAGGTGAACTATTTGCGGAAATAAACAGAAGCATAGAAGACATGCGGAACCCAAAAGCGAAGATGGGTCGAGAATTTGGAGAGTTAACTAATCAAATAAATGAATTCAGCCATGGTTTAGCACAGTTGTGTAATAAATTATTGCATAAATTGGTAAAAGCAATTTAATTAAAAGTGCTGAACAAAATGAAAGTTTAAGTTTTTTTTTTTTGAGTTGTTACTGTATAAATGTTTGATGCTCTCTCTCACCTGAATAGAAAACTAAAAATTTTTCGAAATTTATTTTTGGAGTAAAATTGATCGTGATATTGAGCAAGTTTGAAAATGTTGCCATGTTCTAATATGACATCTCACCCTCTTAAAATTCTGGCTGTTTAAAGGGATAATGTCAAGCTTTTTATTTTTCCCCTCGAACATTTAAAAAGAATGCGATTTGACAATTCTTATTTTGAACAATTTTTTTAGAGACTCGAGGATTTGTTGATCTCATTTAAAAAATTTTTTTCCTGGAAATCCAAAACTGTATTTTATTGAAGACAAATGACAGTAATTCTATTTTTCTCTAAACATTTCATAAATCTTTGGAGTTTATCTTTCACTTTTGAATGAGGACTCGGGACTATTGGAAGATTTTTCACAAAAAAAAACTTCGGTTTCTACTCTTTTGAGTTTGTTGGGTTTTTTTCAAAAAATCAATGTTTTGGATTTTTCTTCTTTGAGAAGAAAATTTTTTGGTCGCAGAATTTTGGTTCAAGGCATGAAAATTGTTACAGAGCATTATTCATCTAATCCTATAAAGTGAATTCAAATCAAGATTTCCTCAGCAGGGTTCAGGTTTAAAAGTATCTGGAAAATACAAAAATATCTTCCTGAAACCAAATTAGTAGAAATGGAAACAAATGCAATAATTTCACTTCTACTAGACTGGTGAGGACTGAGACTTCCTTTTCCAAAGATCTGCAAGTTGATGACAAATCTTCAGAATGGCAGAGTGACAATGAGGAATTCATTTGAAAATTGATTGTTTCTCCAGTTAATTTTGAGTAAACTATATTGGAACAAACTGATCTTTTCATTTCAAACGAAATTCTAAATTAACTTTTTTCTCCAGAATTTGAGCCAAGCAACAATACTTTCTAAAACTAGAATCTCTTTCGCACGTTTAAAATTAATTCCCAGATTTGAATTCTCAATTAAGCCCAAAAGCCACATTTGAAACGAGACTTTCTGCCCTCTGGAGTTTTCAAAAGTACGATTAATTTTTCCCTGTGTTTGAAATTTTTTCAATAAGTCACAAAAATTTACATTTTTTAATATTGGTATGTAATGTAAAGAATCATAAACCTGAGCCTTCTGGTTCATTAAAATTCAATTTAAAATATGATGATGATCCTGGAATTTTTTCTTTTGTTCCTTCTTCTTGGACAAAATGAGTCCTGACGGAAAAGTTTCCAAAATAATCGCAAGTAAAGTCGATTATTTTGCAGACAAATCATTTTTAAAAGAATAATTGCTTCGAACACAAAATCATGAAAAAAAGGAATACAGCTCACAAAGATGCAAAAAAAGTCCAGACATTGAGAATTGAAAGCACGTTAAAAACTGGAAATTGAGGAAAGGTAACTTGAACGAGCCTCCTTTCTTCAGAAACATGTTTAATTGATACTAAATTTGATTTAATTGTAGATTAACAATTTCAGAATAAATTTTCTTTGAAACTAAAAAAATAAAATCTGAGATTCTCAAGAAAGAAATCGCACAAAATTTTCGTTGATCAAAAAATCAATCACTCGACGTCATCCAAATAAAAAAGTTTGAATTGAAATCATCAGCCTATTTCAACTGAATTCAGTATCATAGAAGTTTGCTGCTTTTCCACAACCCTCTGAAGACAAAACCAAAAGTCTTGGATCCAACTTTTTGGGTCTTCTAAATTACGTTTCCAAACAGTTGCTTTTGGAGCTCAAAGTTTTTGTTGATAGAACTGTTTTGAAAAAAACTGTTACAATACAAATATCTTTAAACCAGTTTCATGAAATTAATTTTAACAATTTTCTTTTTTTTCAAGCAAATATTATTCAAATAATCAAAGATTCAGCTTTGTAACGGTGAATAGTAAACAATGAAAAAATCCTCAGAATCTTCACTTGATATTTAGAAGTTCTAAGAAAGAAGTTAACTCTTCAATTCACTAGAAGTACTTTTGCGCACAACGACTTTAGAGACGTTTAAAAGGTTTTTATGAGAAAACCAAACAATTGAATTAAGTCCTGTGAACTCCTAAAATTAAATATATCCTCCTAACCAGAAGATTAATTTTTTATTTGGCCAAGCGTCCAGAGATTTTTATAATTAAAAAATGAAATATGAAATTCAAACTGATGGAAGTAATTCTGATGAAGAATCCAATGTCGCTTCCAGTTCAAAGAAAGGTTGAATTATTTATGGGATTTTCTCTTAAATTTTTTCAAAGTAAGAGAGAGAGAAGCTCTGAAGATTTTGAAAAAGTGAGAAGAAATGATTCCAAATGTTCCTTAGTGTTTTTTATAATCGTCCTCCTCACTGTTTATGTCATCTATTTGTCCCAAGCCTTCCTTGGGGGACCAAAACCTGTCTCTCAATCTTCACCTGATCCTCCTCATCAGACAAATTTTATAAACCACACTCACGAAACTGAGTTGCCAAATCTCAAGCCTACAAACATTCCTCAAAACCCTTGGAATTTTACGTTTTTAGATGTTGCTTTTCTTGATTTTGGTATTGGAGATCCTCCCCTGGTAACTATATTTATCACAATGCAAAAGTTATAATCAAACATAGCTTGCCGTCTCAAATGGATATTTTTCAACTAGCTCTCTAAACATCGATGCTGGAAGAAGAATTTTACAAAGGATGATTTGCCAATTACATCGAAAATCTTTCTGTTTTCACAAGTATCCTGCTGAGGTGATTGAAGATTTAGCAACAGTGAGTGTCATTTATACTCCAAAAAAATCAACTCATACTCCTTTGCTCTATAACTACACTGAAGACTGACTTTCAAAGTTACATGCAAAGCTTTGGAGTGAAGACATGTCTCCTTGAAAGTACTACAAGCGAGCAAGAATTTGTGCTGACGACACCAAACAATGAACCTCATTTCATTCAAGTAAAAAATGATCAGCACTTTTTCAAACGAGAGAATCTATTGAACGTTGCAATAAAAAAACTGCTGGTTCAGACTGAATGGCAAATCTTTGCCTGGATAGACACACACCAAATGTTTTCAAATAGCTACTGGTGGGAAGAAGCAATTCTCAAGGCATCGAAGGTGGGAGTGATCCAGTTGTTTCAAACAGCGGGGTATTTTAACTCTAAAAATGAGACAACGACCTTTGGAGGGCCAGGATCGATTTATGGACTTGATCTCATCAGAAAATTTGGAAATATTGTCGGGGTCCCATTCTATGGAAATGCTTGAGCTCTCTCTCGAGATCTTTATAAAAATATTGAATATATATATATGATGAAGGAGTTGGAGGCAGTACTGACTATATTTTTGCGATTTGTGCACGAAACGACGGTCTTATTCCATGGGAAAAGTTGCAGAATGACACTTATTTCAAGACAGCCATTCCGTGGTTAAGAAGAGCGGAACCAATTTTCAATAATACAGGGTCATATATCGGAGGTAGTCTCTGTCATTTTGAGCATGAAAGGACCTTTTATTATTACAAGGCAATTGAGTATATCCAAAGAACATACCGTGAGACTTCATTACTTGAGGCTCTGCATCGTCAGGATGATTTCTCCCTTGTTCTTCATGATTCCAAGTTCAAAGATTTTGAATTTCTATCAACTCCACAATGAAAAAGACACAGTGGTTGTTGACAAAGAGGATCTCAAGCCCTCCTTGAACTTCAGTGGATATGATTGCTGGTTGAAATAAAAAAAGGAGTGATATGTAAGAAAAGGTCCGGTTGAGAAAAAAATCTTGAATTGAAGCATTTTTCTTTTGAAAGTTTTTTTGGACTTTTTATTGTATTTTTTTAAATAACCGACCGACTGTATGATTTTATTCAAGGTTCATTTGTGGAATTTTTTTTCTCCTTTAAAGTTTTCAAAAATTGTGAAGAAGTGACACAAAGTTTTAGATAATAAATAAGTCCTCTTTGGACAACGAAAAAAAATACCAATTCTCCCTTTGAGAGAGACAAAAGAGTTTGATCCGTTGTTGTTTGAAGAATTTCAGTTCAAGGTTCTAAAATAAAATTTTCTGGGAAAAAATCCTTTGATATTGTAATTCATCATCAAATCTCTGAATTTTGTGAAATTTTGTTTCCAAAGATTTGCAGAATCAGAGTTCATAAGAAAAGGGTTTGTTCCTTGACTAAAAATATAATATTTTTATTAACCATAGACATGGAGGAGGGTTCTTGAAGAGAAAGAAATTGACTTGAAAATCAGAAAAAAATTGGCCCATCTGAACTTTTAAAAAATGAGATGTCAGAAGGAAGGACAAATGAAAAA